>Ga0172379_10006723_pt1 | contig 15237 bp, 15 predicted proteins | sample GrowelOW334metaG_FD_119756 | JGI IMG/M metagenome (GOLD analysis project Ga0172379, IMG submission 119756) | Groundwater microbial communities from an aquifer near a municipal landfill in Southern Ontario, Canada - Groundwater well OW334 metaG | ecosystem: Environmental > Aquatic > Deep...
ATTTACCATCAAAAGCTTCTTTGTCGGTATCACCATTACAATAAACAAAATAACCAATATTAGAAACCTTATAACCATTTTTTCGCAACAACCATTGATAAACTTCCATTTGTCGTTTATAACCATTTTGCCATTCTTGATCCAATGCTTCAATTTTTTCGGCCTTGGAAGTAGATTTATAATCCACCACAATGTATTCACCAGCAGAATTTACCCACAAATCGTCAATTGCCCCGGTAATCGTAATTCCTAATTCTGGATGTTCATACTGAATACCCACAAAATTTTCGCGCCATTCATTTAATTTTTCATTGTTTGCCGGCACAGCGTCAACACCATATTTTTCTTGTAAAGGATGTTGCTTGTTTTTGGCACGATGAATATCAAATTCTTTTTTTAACAAAGTATCCACAGCTGAATTTAAATTAAAAGGAAAACCAGGTGGTCTTTTTATTCCCAAACGATTATCCAAATAAAAACAACGAGGACACTCAGTAAAAAGTTCTATTTTGGAACGACTTAATTTCCAGTTATTTTTTTTACCGGGAATAAAATTCCAATTAGCAGCGCGGGGTACCTTGTAATATTCAGACATAATAAAGTTAGTAAATTATTTGGTGATTACATTATTTGTTGCGGGTTTATAAAGTTCTGGGTCAATAGTACGACTAAAGCAAAAACGACCAACTGGATGATGCCAATTTTGTTGATAACTATCAAAAGGCTCATAGTAATTCTTGCCAAGACCTAAAGATTCGGTTTCGTTGGAAGTGGCAAAATTAGCGCATAATTCAAAAGACAAAGTGGCTGTAATATTATATTCATAATCAATCTTGGTATTAGGATCAATAGGAATGATTAGTCCCGAGATATCGTCATTTAAATCAACTAATTTGATAGGTAATTTTTCTTTTTTTGTCCAATAATCAACAATTTGATTTTGCAAAATTTGCAAATCACTTACACGCTGTTCATCAAAACGACGATTACGCTGAGCACTTGGCGTGCCCACAATAAAAAATCCAATGATAATACTAGCTAAAACGACAACAGAAATAAATATGGTTAAAATTAAAGGTAATTGAGTTTTTTGAGAGCTACGTCTTAGATCCCATAAATAATAAGCAAAAACTGCACCTGCTACCAAGAGCACCACCAAAACTTTTAAGAAAAACCTCATGGTTAATTCGCCATTCAAAAAATTATAAACAAAAATCATTAAATCAATAATAATTGTAAGCGCAGAAATAAATAGTGTAAAATAAGTTAGCCACTTACGCATTTTTAGATCTCGTTTTTCGGGAGTAATTTTTAAATCCTTTTCTAAAAGCCAAGTGGTAAGTAAATAAGCTGGCACCGCCACCAAAAGAATAGAGCTAGACCAACGCACACCATTGGCTATACTAGTAAAATAATAATTAAGTGCATCGGGAAATTTGGCATTAATATATTGTACATAAAGAGTAATAAAGCCAATAACACTTAGATAAAAAGTGACAATATTAAACAAATGCAAAAACACATCCTTCGGTGTGCTTTTTAGGTGATTTTCCATATTATTAGGATTAATAATTAAGCCCTTTAATTATACTCCTATATTCTGCCTAAATCCAATTCTGTGGTAAATTTAATTTCTTTTACAAAGTCTGGCATATGACTAATTAAAATAATTGCCCCGTCGTAATTATTAATTGCTTGGGCAATTATTTGAATATGACGAAAATTTATATGATTAGTTGGTTCATCCAATACCAATAGTCCTGGTTTCATAATTACCAAACGCGCAAAAGACAACAAACCTTTTTGACCTTCGGATAAATTAGCAATTTTAAGCCCCATCATTTCTCCAGTAATTAAAAATCCTGCAGCAATCGAACGCATTTGTTGGATATCCAGACCATCAGCCAAAACGCTTTGCAAAGAATCAAAAACAGTTTGTTCATAATCCAAAGTAGCAAAGTCTTGACTATAATAACCCACACGCGTATTTGCTAAAATTGTAGTTCCTTCATCTTCATGATTGACTAAATTACGTAGCAAAGTGCTTTTACCAATACCATTAGGTCCAGAAATTAACAAACGATCTTTTTGGCGCAAGACAATTTCTACTTCTTTTACCACCGGTTCGTGATTTTTAATTACTTTTACAGCTTTGATGGTAACTATATCACCCACAATCCCCTGTGCCGGAATAGTAAACTCCCTAATAGTTTTGTCTTCACGACGTACCTCTACCTTATTTTCTTCCATTTCTTCTACTTCTTCTTTTAATTTACTAGCCAACTTACGCATTTTACCTCCTTTGTGCGCAAAAAAGTTTACTTTTTCTTTATTATCCAAAATTTGTTTTTCTAATTGGGCATTTTTTTTGATTTCTCGTTCAATCCGATTTTGAATTTCTTCCACAACCGAAAAATAATCGCCGACATAAGTTTCTATTTTTTTGGTAAAAACATCTAGATAAATTACTCCTTCGGTAAAACAATTCAAAAAATCAGCATCATGCGAAATCACCATAACGGTTTTTTCATACATGACCAAGAATTGAATCAAATGATCAATACCATCATGATCCAAATTATTGGTTGGTTCATCCAAAAGTAAAATGTCGGGATTTTGAATTAAGGCATAAGCCAATAAAATTCTTGCTTGCTGACCACCAGACAATTCTCCTACTTTTCGTTCCAATGGCACTGATAAATTTACAGCATTCATTACTTTACTAATTTGGCTTTTAATATTACCTGGCACCGGTGAAAAAGCTTTGGAAAAATATTGTTCCAAAGTTAAATTTACGTCTTCACGACTAATTACTTGAGAGGCAGTGGCAATGGTAGCTTTATCTGTAATAAAAACATTACCCTTCGTTGGTTTTAATTCTCCTGTTATTAATTTAAAAATTGTACTTTTACCGGCACCGTTTTGACCCATCAAGGTAATTTTAGCATTTTTTCTTATACCAAAACACACCTCGTCAAGCACTGGTTTTTTTTCGGCATAACCGAAAGTTAGGTTGTCAAATCTTAAAATTACTTCTTCGGCCATATTATTTATAATTGAAACATTATTCTAGCACAATTTTTTGCGTTTGTCAATTTAGAAAACAAAAAACCGCCTTTTCTCCTTGCTCAAATTATTAGATTTAATAAGCTGAGCAGGGTGGCGGTTTTTTGACACCCTTTTTGATTTGGGTGTTGCCCGGATGTGGGCAAAGGTGCGAAGCTAGATCGCGAAGCCGAAGTCGGTATCGCGCTTGAAGGCGAAGAACTGCTTGATGTGGCCGGCACGTTCTTCAGCGCTTACGCGATACTCCTCGGGCAAACGCAGGAGTGTAGCCGCCAGGTAAAGAGGCATGGTACAGGCGGGCGCATCAATCCCAATGACCCGCAGGCCCCGAGCCTTGGGCTCGAAGTGGACATGCACCCTCGGCATGGTCTTGTCTTCGGGTGGCAACCACTGAAATGAGATGTCGTAACTCTGGGGCATCAATTTCTCCCATGACAGTTAGAGAACTAGTCCCGCAATATGATGCCAGAAAACAGCGAAAAAGTCAAGTATAAAAAAATCGCCTTACAAATTGCAAGGCGATTTAAAAAGTTATGGCCCAATAAATTTTCAAAAGTTTTTTCATGTTTCTTTTACCATTTTCAAGGATTCTTCCTCAGACATTTCTTCCATTTCCATGGCTTTTTCTGGATGAACTTTTTTCACATGTTCCATTCCCATTTGCAAAACTTCTTTTTTATTTTCACCCTTGGCCACAAAACTGCAGTCAAGGCCAGCATCACGACAAGCTAAACTATACATATATTTTAAATTAAAAAAAATTAATTAATCGACCTTTAACGACGAGCTTCACTCACATAAATATACAATACAAATATTAAATAATAATTAACTAAAAACACCCCAATTTTATTGGAGTGTTTTAATAATATATTAAATTATTTTTTTAGCAAGTCAGCAGGTAAAACCCATTTACTAATTGTCATGCTATTACAGGCTTGGGCTTGATAACCCGCCTCTTCGGCAGAAATTGGCTCTCCACCATAATTATAAGACCAGGCAATACTTTCCGATACTGTCCCTGGAGTAGCTTGGCAACCACCTAAATCTGAGTAAGGACAGGAATCTAAAGAAAATTTACCTTCTTCACAAGATAATCTCATTCGATCTTCAGAAAAAATCTCACCAATAAAATCAAAACAAACACTCTTACTGTCAATAACATTACAACTGCCACGTACTTTGCTTTCGGTTTTGGTTTCGATCAATGGTAACACATCATTTTCATAATTTATTTCTTGATCTTTTGGTACTTCACTACAACCACCACCGACAAAAATTATTGCCAACAAACTTACTAATAAAATTTTTGAACTAACTATATTTTTCATAATATAAAAATTAAATTTTTACTCTTCAATAATTTCTACTTCATTGATTACCACTGGTTCGACTGGTGTGGAAGCCTCGCCCATTAGACTATAAGTAACTGGTGCCGTGGCAATTAAATCCACTACCTCCAACCCTTCTTTTACTTTACCAAAGATTGTGTAATTTGCTGGCAAAGGAACGTTGGCATGCATAATAAAAAATTGACTACCATTGGTATGTGGACCAGCATTGGCCATAGCCAAAACTCCACGTTCGTAAGTACCAGAAAACTTTTCATCTTTAAATTTATAACCAGGTCCACCAGCACCAGTACCACTTGGGTCACCACCTTGAATCATAAAACCATTTATTACGCGATGAAAAATTACTTCATTATAAAAGTCAGTGCTAGCCAAATATACAAAATTATTTACTGTTACTGGCACGGCTTCGTGATTTAATTCTGCTAAAATTTCACCTTTACTGGTTTTTATTTTGGCGTGGTATTTTTTACCATTACTTAAAACTGAATGTTTTTCCGGGTGGAAATCAGCAATTTTTTCTTTTTTCATAATTAATTAAGTTTAATATTTTTATTATATTTTTCTTGAAATTCTTTTACGCCATTAAGCCAGCCACCAACTAAATATTCCTCGGGCACAAATGTTGCCAAAGGAACCCATTTATATTCCTTAAGATATTCACCAAGGTTTATTTCTCCGCCAACATATTTTGCTTGATAACCTATAGCAAAAATTCTAATACTTTCATTTTCACCAGAGGGCAAGACTTCTTCTCTTTCATGACGAAAATATACTACCGGTTCACCCAATTGATATTTTACCAAATCACCTAATTCCTCTTTCATTTTTCTTGTCACTACATCTTCAAACGATACATTAAAATCCATTGGCCTTAATCTACCACCAGGAATATCCCAACCATCATCATAAATATCTTTAATAATTAAAAGACGATCTTGATCATCAACCAATAATACTTTTACTGCTAAACAATATAAATCTTTATTATTTAGTTGCATATTATATTCCATGACATTTCTTATACTTCTTGCCTGAACCACAATAACAAGGGTCGTTGCGCCCAATTTTTTCTCCAGTTTCTTCGTTCCGAGGTTTGCTTTCTGCTTGCCCACTGGCTAATTCTACAGAATCAGCACCTTTTAAAACCATTTTGTCCGAAGCCATAATTGAGGGTGCAAGTTGCAAACCTAAACCAATTTTGAAAAATGAATAAACGACTTCTTTTTGAATTCCACTTAACAGACTATTAAACATTTGGTAAGTTTCTTTTTTGTATTCTACCAAAGGATCACGTTGACCATAACCACGGAGCCCTATACCAGTGCGTAAGTAATCAATCGCTACCAAGTGATCAACCCACAAACTATCAATGGAACGAAGTAAAATATTTTTTTCTAATTCTTGCATGGCCTTCTCCCCTTCTTCGATACTACTAAAATTAGACATTACTTTTTCTTTAAAATTATTATATTCTTTTTCGGCCTTGTCCATTAAAAATTTAATAATTTCTTCGCGAACCATTACATCTTCTAATTTGGAATTACCATTCTTGGTTAAGTGTAATAATGTTTCGCGTTCTTCGTTTGAGAAAGAAAAAATAGTATGCATTACTTCATAGATTTCTTTTAGATCCCATTCATTTTTGTCTGGTAAATTAGTGTGAAATGAAACCACAAAACTAATTTCCTCGGCAATCAAATCCATAATTGATTCACGCAGACTTAAATATTTTCGATCAAAGTCATGAGAATTTTCGTCTTTGAGAATTTCCTCTTGGTTGGTTTTAAAATTTGCGGCTAAGTTTAGAATTTGACGACGTTTTTTGTAAATTACATCTCGGTGTTTGTTTAAAACATCATCATATTCCAATAAATGTTTGCGAGTATCAAAATGAAAGCCTTCTACTTTTTTTTGTGCACTTTCAAGCATGCGCGTAATCATCCGTTGCTCAATTGGCATATCTTCGGGCACTTTTAAAGTAGTCATTACACTCTTAATTCGATCACCCGCAAAAATTCGCATTAAGTCGTCTTCGGTAGAAACAAAAAATTGCGTTTCTCCGGGATCACCCTGACGAGCACTACGACCGCGAAGTTGATTATCAATACGTCGTGCTTCATGACGTTCGGTACCAAGCACAAACAAGCCACCTACTTGGCGAACAACCTCGGCCTCATCGGAATCAATTGGAGTACCGCCAAGTTTAATGTCTACCCCGCGACCGGCCATATTGGTAGCCAAAGTAATCGCCCCCGGTCGACCCGCTTGAGCAATAATCTCGGCTTCACGTTCATGATTTTTGGCATTTAGAATCTCATGTTGAATACCTTCAGCTGTTAAGTAAGCACTTAATTCTTCATTTTTTTCTACAGAAATTGTACCAATCAACATTGGTTGTTTTTTTGTTTGACATTCTTTAATTTTTTCCACAATTGCTTTGTTCTTGGCGCGTTCATGACGATAAATACGATCTGGATGATCAACCCGACTATCACCTTTGTTGGTAGGGATAGCAATAACATCCAAATTATAAATTTTACCAAATTCTTCTTTTTCGGTTTCGGCAGTACCAGTCATACCCGACAATTTGCGATACATGCGAAATAAATTTTGAAAAGTAATTGTGGCCAAAGTTTGACTTTCACGCTGAATTTTTACATTTTCTTTGGCTTCTATAGCTTGATGGAGTCCTTCGGAATAACGACGGCCAGGCATTTTGCGACCGGTAAATTCATCAATAATAATAATTTCACCGTTGTCAACAATATAATCACGATCACGCTTAAATAAAACTTCGGCTTTTAAAGCTTGTTCAATATGATGAACTAATTTTATACCACCCTCTTCATAAATATTTTCTACATTTAACCATTTTTCAAACTTGGCAATTCCTTGTTCGGTAAGTGTAGCCGAACGCATTTTTTCATCCAAATTATAATCACCAAGATCTTCGGGATTAGTTGGTGTATTGTCATTTTTACTTAACATGCCAAAACCAGTAGTATCTTTTACCGTTTTGTCTTCTTTTAATTGGCGGACTAATTTGGCAAATTGATAATATTGATCGGTAGCTTCTTCGGCTGGCGCAGAAATAATTAATGGGGTACGAGCTTCATCAATTAAAATTGAATCTACTTCATCGACGATTGCATAATGCATTTCATCACCCGGACGCATAACCATTTCTCCCAAATTTTGCACCATGTTGTCACGTAAATAATCAAAACCAAATTCATTATTGGTACCATAAGTAATATCACAACGATAAGTTTCTTGACGCGAACAAGGGGTAAGAAATTCATCTTCAATTTTAAAACTTTCAATTTCGCTTTCTAGTTCTGGGTTCTCTGTTCTTTGTTCTGAGTTCTTGGTTGCATCATATTTATATGACACCCGCATGTTTTGAATAATACCCACACTCATTCCTAAAAAATCATAAATTTTACTCATCCACACAGCATCGCGTTTGGCCAAATAATCATTTACGGTAACTACATGCACACCCTTGCCTTGCAAAGCATTTAAATAAACTGGCAAAGTAGCCACCAAAGTTTTTCCTTCACCAGTGCGCATTTCGGCAATGTTGCCTTTGTGTAAAACAATACCACCAACAAGTTGCACGTCATAATGGCGCATACCCAAAACTCGTTGACCAGTTTCGCGCACCGTAGCAAATGCCTCGGGCAAAAGGTCATCCAAAGTCTCGCCCTTGGCCAGGCGCTCTTTAAATTCAACAGTTTTATGTTTTAATTCTTCATCGGTCAATTTTTGCCAAGCAGATTCCAATTCATTGGTTTTATCTACCAAAGGTTGAATTTTACGAATATATTTTTTATTTTGGTCACCTAATAATTTTTCAAGAAATTGCATAAAAATATTAATGCTAAAAAAGCCCTCTAGGCTTACAAGATACGGAAATTATAGCAAATACAGTCTTCTTTGTCCAGCTATTGACAAAAAGGCTAAAATGTGCTATAATCGCGCCAGTTTTGGACCACCAACGATTGGAGAATTTCCATGGACGCGAAGACCCTCAGCACCGCCCCGAGCGCCGTCTGGCGCAACCTCCTGGGCGAGATGACCTACAGCGTTTACAACCAGGAAACCATCCTGGTGCGCAAGGGCGCCCACATCTTCGAGATCAGCCTCGACAAGGTGTGCTCGGGCAAACTGCCCCAGGGCGTCACCATCCGCAAAGCGCATGTGCGGCCGGCATCGTGCTTCCGTGATGAGCTGATGTCGAACCAAGAGCTCATGCTCTACTACGACACCTCGTGCATCTACATCTGGAGTCAGCAGTCGTGCCAGACTATCACCATCGACTTCCTCGAGGTCGAACGCCACAACGCCGTCGCCGCCTAGCGACCCGCACCTTCCCTAGCCCACTTCAGGGCACACTCAATAAAAAATGGGTGTCAAAAAACCGCCACCCTGCTCAGTTTATTAAATCTAATAATTTGAGCAAGGAGAATAGGCGGTTTTTTTGTTCCCTCCCCTATGAGGGGAGGGTTAGGGTGGGGTTTCGTAACTTGATTGGCGAAACCCCCTCCTCGCCTCCCCCTTGTAGGGGGAGGAAAATTGTTACTCCTGATACTCTTTTTCACCCCTTAAAACTTTTTTATCTTTAGCACGCATTTTTTCTTTCATTTTTTCCAATTCCACTTTTAAATGATCTTTTACCTTATCGATTGCTTTGTATAAATTTGGTTCTTCTTTTACCACGCGCAATAATTTGCCGGGTACTGCCAAATTTACTTCTGCATAAAAAATATCGCCTTTTTGATGATGATGTGAAGTCATGCCCACATCAATATCAGCTGTTTGGATATTGTCAAAAAATTTATTTAAACTAATGATTTTTTCTTCGGCATAATTTTTTATCGCTTCGGTTAATTCTAAATTTGTGCCTTTAATATTTATATTCATATACTTATAAATTAAAAATTAATCTTACATTATTTCCACTTCGGGGATTAATTCTACCCCAAATTTATTATATACTTTTTCTTTTAGGGTTTCAACTAAAGTCAAGACATCGGCTTGGGTGGCATGGTTATAATTAATTACAAAATTTCCATGCTCGTCCGAAATCTTGGCCCCGCCTACTGCAAAGCCCTTCATATTCAATTGTTCTACCACCCAACCCACGGGCACTTTTTTGCGCTCAACAAATATTTCTGGCAAAACTTTTAAATCACCGGGCCATTTATTTATATCAATATTTTGAAAAAAACTGCCGGCCGATGGATATGCTGGATAGCGACCGGTACGCTGTTTTAAATATCCAGTCATGGCAGTCATGATTTTTTGTTTTTCTTCTGGCACGAGTTTAAAATAGGCTTTCAAAATCACTCCCCCACTACTTTTAATACAACTGGCACGGTAAGAAAATTTCAATTCTTCTTTGGTCATTTCAATTACTTCTCCGTCTTGCCATATTTCTACCTTTTCCAAACAATTAGCTGATTCACGACCCATAGCTCCAGCATTACCCCGCACCGCTCCACCAACCGTCCCAGGAATTCCTACACCCCATTCCAAACCCGATAAACTGTTTTTTGAAGCTTCTGTTACTACTTGACTCAACAATACACCAGCTTCGGCAATAATTGTCTCATTTTCAGTTTTTAATTTAGTCGTTTTTACTTTAATAACGACACCTTTAAAACCACTATCACTAAAAAGCATATTACTACCGCCACCTAAAATAAAATATTCAATTCCTGCACCATTAACAAAATTCAATAATTCAACTAATTTGTCATTATCATTAATTTCAATAAAAAAATCCGCTGGCCCACCAATTTTAAAAGTGGTGTGCTTGGCCAATGATTCATTTATTTTTACATGACCAAATTCTTTTAATTGTTTGTACAATTCTTGCATAATTGATTTTTTTTGTGTTTTTTACTATAATTACCCTCGTTATGTTAAACTTAACAGACAACCCCATTATCTACGTAACCCGTGATATTGAACGCGCACTAGGAATCCCCGTTAACACCAAGGGTTATTTTATTATCTCAAATTATTCAGACTTTGCCAAGGGTTATAAAAAATATAAAAACATACTTTTAATTAAAGAAAAAGAACAATTGGATACATGGGAGTTGTTACAAAATAAAAAAGTAAAAAAGTTTATTGATAACATTTTTAATATCCCCCTTAATCCCCCTTTGATAAGGGGGAGAGGGCAACTTTCCCCCCTTAATAAAGGGGGGCGAGGGGGGTTATTGGTCTTTAAAAACACTATCCAAATAGAAAAAACCTGCGCCGAAAACGACTGGCAATTATTAAACCCTCCTGCCAAAATTTCCAATGCGGTAGAAGAAAAAATTTCCCAAATTGCCTGGCTCGGACCATTAAAAAAATATTTACCAAAATACCAAGTTTTAAAATGTAAAGAAATTAAATTAGAATCGCAGAGGAATTATTTTTCCGAAGTGAGGACCAAGCGGAGCGAACCCGCAACGAGGGAAAATGATTCCTCGAGATTCTTTAAACCATTTATCTTGCAATTCAATCGCTCTCATACTGGCAGTGGCACAATGTTGATTGAAAATGAAAAACAATTAACCGAATTGCAAAAAAAATTTCCTGATCGTGAAGTACGTTTGGCCGAATATATTCCTGGTCCCCTTTTTACCAACAATAATGTAGTTACCAAAAATGGAATTTTGCTTGGCAATATAAACTATCAAATCACTGGTCTTAAACCTTTTACTGACTTGCCTTTTTCTACTATTGGTAATGATTGGGCCTTGCCTCATAAAATATTAAACCAAAAACAAATTGCACAATACAAAAAAATTGCAACCGAAGTGGGACAACGTTTGCAAAAAGCAGGTTGGCTGGGATTGTTTGGAATTGATGTGGTGGTGAATGAGAAAACTGGCAAACTTTATTTATTGGAGATTAATTGCCGACAGCCAGCATCAACCACTTTTGAAAGTCAATTACAAAAGAAAAATACCACTTTTGAAGCTCACCTGATGGCCATGCTAAATATTAATTCGAAAAATAAAAAATTGACCGAAATAAAAAATGGGTCGCAAATAATCCAACGAGTAACTTATAATACTCCCAAAGTTATTATTCCAAAAATTTCCAAAAAACAATTTTTTAATTATATTGTTTATAATAATACCAAATACAATGCTGACTTACTACGTTTGCAAACGACCAAAGGTATAATGGAAAACCATAACAAAATTAATGATTATGGAAGAATTTTACAATATTTTGTAATTGGTGCTAAGGATGGTAAACCTTGGTGCGCAGATAGAGCCGCTGGAATAATTATCAAAGATCACAAAACTTTATTAATGAAACGCAATAAATATGGTGAAGAGTTTTATAGTTTCCCTGGAGGCACTGTAGAAAAAGGAGAAAAACGCAAAGAAACAGTTATTAGAGAGATCAAAGAGGAGACCAATTTAACTTGTACTTTACAAAAAACAAAACCCCTATATTACGAAGATAAAATTGATGGCAAAAAAATCTACCATTATTTTATTGATAAATGTACTGGCACACCAAAAATTAAAAAAGAATCCGAAGAATTTGCTCGTAATAAAGAAGGTAATACTTACGAATTGGTTTGGGTTGACTTAGCTGAATTAAAAAATATTGAACTATACCCAGTTGAAATTAAAAAAGAAATAATAAAGAAATATGTCTAGTTTATCTCCTCAAGCTTTGGAAGTAATAAAAAACTATCTCCACCTCCCCTTTTCTGGACAAAACATTTCTTGTCCTTATTTTAACAATCGCCGAGCACGACTCCGTGGAGGTTTGCGGGCTTTAATTGGCAAAGGTAGCCCCGAAGATATTGTAGAAGAAGCAACTATAATTTCCTTGCGCGAAAAAATTAATTTTAATAAGTTAACAGATGAAGAATTAAAAAAGTTTTTAATTGATAAAAAAATTGGGATTGATTGTTCGGGCTTGGTTTATCATATTCTTGATGCGGAATTAAAAGCCAAAGGTTTGGGTAATTTACAAAAAATTCTTAAACGCCCGTGGTTTAAAAATCCAATTAGAAAATTATTAATAAAATTGCGACCAATTGAAAATACTGGAGTCGGAACTTTTAATCACGAAGTAAATAGTTTTGAAGTTAAATTATCAGAAATACAACCTGGGGATTTGATCATTATTATAGGTGCGGGAATTAAACAAGATTATAATCATATACTATTGGTTAGTTCTGTCATTGCGAGGAGTCCACAAGACGACGAAGCAATCCCCAATAAGAATGGGATTGCCACACCTCGCTCGAGCGAGGTTCGCAATGACACTGTAATCCAATATTGCCATTCGTTTCAGTATCCTAATGACGGACAATACAATCACGGTGTGCGTCAAGAAACAATTACTATTACTGACCCCAATAAAAATTTGTTAGAACAAAGTTGGTCCGAACCACAAATGCAAGAATATACCAGAAAAGCTAAAGAATGTAAGATAAAAAGACTGAAAATTTAAATTTATAATAAAAAATCAAGTTTTACAAAAAACTTGATTTTTTATTGATTTTTTGCTAAGCTATACAGGCTTATGAATGTACCGCTAGAGACAATCAACGAGCTCAAAACTGCCATTAGCTTTGGCATTTTTTCCTGTATCATTGCTTTTCTTTGGGCGCCAGCCTTAACCAAAATTTTATACAAATTTAAACTAACCCGCCAAGGTGAATACGACGCTACTTTAAGTATTGCTAGCAAAGTTGGTACCCCAATTATGGGTGGACTCTTGGTAATTATTACTGTGGCTTTGGTTACCATTTTATTTAACTGGGAACGCAAATTCACTTGGGTACCAATTGGCGTTATGCTCTTGTCCGCACTCTTGGGCGGTATTGACGATGTAATGCATGTTTATGGACACGAAAGACGCAACCGCAAATTAAAACAAATTTTTACTCTCATTCGTGTTCACTCTGATTGGAAATATCGAGTTTGGTTAATCATCACTTTACCTTGGTCAATTTTTAAACGTTTAGCCTTAACCTTGGGTTCTCATCCAGGCAAAGGTGTACATGTTCACGAAAAATTATTATTACAATTTGCCGCTGGTGCTATTACTGCTTGGTGGATTTATTTTAAATTGGGCGAACACTGGCAATTAATTAATTTGCCTTTTGATGGTTTAATAAATATTGGCTGGTGGATAATTCCTTTAATTATTTTCTTTGTAATGTTTACGGCCAATGCGGTAAATGTAGTTGATGGTATGGATGGTTTGGTTGGTGGATCTTTAATTATTACTTTTTCAACTCTTACAATTTTAAGTTGGATTACTGGCTACCACGAAATTACTCTTTTGAACGCCACTGTCGCGGGTGCCCTAATTACTTATACTTATTTCAATGTTAAACCTGCCCGCTTTCAAATGGGAGATGTTGGATCCTTGGGTTTGGGTGCCTTGTTGGCAATTAATGTGATTGTGATTAATAAAATGCTCTTACTCCCCTTTTTTGCTTTTATTTTTTATTTAGAATTGGTTACCGTAATTATTCAAATTATTGGCCGTTATACTTTGGGTCGCAGAATTTTTAAAATGGCGCCACTACACCATCATTTTGAATTAAAAGGTTGGACCGAAGAAAAAACTGTCATGCGTTTTTGGATTGCTCATGGGGCAGTGGTGTTGTTGGGGCTTTGGATAGCGCTCTACTAATATGTACTTAACTTGGGCTGAAAAAACAATTTCTGATTTTTCCGACAGAAATATTAACTCTCTCTACAACGAGGGCTTTTTGTTTACCCGTGAACATTTAGGCTCGATGTATCAAACTCGCAGTTTACGAATTGATTTAAGCAAGTTTGAATTAAGTAGTGAAAACAAACGAGTGTTGAAAAAGACGGAGGACGTAGGATTTAAGACGTATGAAATACCATACGAAAATTATGATTGGAAGATTGGTAAGTTAGCGAAAGATTTTTATGAAACAAAATTTGGTCCAAATATTTTTTCAGCAAATAAAATTAAAGAATTATTAACAACCAAACATAATTTTAATAAGTTATTTGTTTTCGTCTCCTCCTCTTACCAAGAGGGGGCAGGGAGAGTTGCCGAGGTTGACGAAACTCCGGCAAACTCCACCGGTCCTGCGTCGGACCACCTCCTCTTGGAAAGAGGAGGACACGTCGGCTACGCGATTTGTTTTGAATCAAATGAATTACTTCACTACTCCTACCCTTTTTATGAACTCAGAACTCAGAACTTTGAACTCAACAACATCGGTATGGGTATGATGCTCCGTGCTATTCTCTATGCCAAAGAGCAAGGCAAAAAATACATTTACCTTGGCTCTGCCAAAGATGCCAAAGCGAAATACAAATTACAGTTTGCAGGGTTGGAGTGGTTTGATGGTGAGAAATGGAGTAATGATTTAGAAGAATTAAGAAATGTTTTGAAATAGTATGAAGCACATTCACTTTATTGGAATTTGTGGAGTTGCAATGTCAGCATTGGCCATAGCTTTTAAAAAGACAGGATTTGAGGTGTCTGGAAGTGATGTAGGATTTTTTCCACCAGTTTCCACAAATTTGGAAAAACATAAGATAAAATTTTATCCTGGCTGGCATGTTGATAAAATGCTTGAGAACAGAGCGCCTGACTTAGTTATTGTTGGGAATGTGGCGAGTTCCACCAATCCTGAATGGTTATATGTGCAAGAACATAAATTGAATTACAAATCTTATCCCGAAGCGATTGAAGAATTTTTTATTAAAGAAAATTCTATTGTTTGCGCTGGCACTTATGGCAAAACTACTACCTCAGCTCTACTTGCTTGGATTTTGATTGAGTG
>Ga0172379_10006724_pt1 | contig 15237 bp, 11 predicted proteins | sample GrowelOW334metaG_FD_119756 | JGI IMG/M metagenome (GOLD analysis project Ga0172379, IMG submission 119756) | Groundwater microbial communities from an aquifer near a municipal landfill in Southern Ontario, Canada - Groundwater well OW334 metaG | ecosystem: Environmental > Aquatic > Deep...
AGTGGTATTGGTATTTGTTAATAAACTAAAAAACTATGAATGTAAAAAAGATTTACGAAGCCAGATTCGTCAATGTGGAACAGAGAAAATTGATCTGGCAGGTTTTGGTAAGTGATTTTTTCCAGAGGTTTATCAAGAAAAATGATGTGGTTTTAGATATCGGCTGCGGTTACGGTGAATTCATTAATAATATCGTTTGTGGCAAAAAATTTGCGGTCGATTTAAATAAGTCAGTAAAAAGATATCTGGACAAAGATATTAGGTTTTTTTCTGAATCTTCAACAAAAATGCCGAGTATCAAAGACAGTTCTATTGATAAAATTTTCGTCAGTAATTTTTTTGAACATATAAAAAAAGAAGATATTATCAAAACAATTGATGAATTTAAGAAAAAGTTAAAAACCCATGGAGAAGTTTTGGTCTTACAGCCAAACATCCGATTTTGCGCGAAAGATTACTGGATGTTTTTTGATCATATTACCGCCCTAGATGATCGGGTACTGGTAGAAGTTTTTTCTAGTAAGGGTTTTAGGTTAAAAAAAATTATATTAAAATTTTTACCGTTTACAATGAAAAGCATACTGCCAAAATTACCGATTTTTGTTAAATTATATTTAAAACTTCCTTTTCTTTGGCAGATATTCGGGAAGCAGAGCTTCTTAATATTTGAGAAATTATAATACTTTAAATATTTTTACTCCCTCTTTGTCGTAAATTAAATTTAAAAAGGAGTATTTATTAAGATTCTCTGGTTGATAATTTTCCATAAAAGTTAAGAGAACAAAACCTATTTTATTATCATTCAAGAATTTTTTAGCTTCAGTTTGGTCCATATCACCCCGAAAAAACCTATCTGCAATATTTGACCTATTTTCAAAATCAGGAGTAAACATTGGTCTTGCAATATAAACATTTTTATCGGCAAATACAGGGACGACTGCCCCAAAATATTTATCCGGTGAAGTTAGGACGGCTCTTTTATCTGGCTGGTTTCCTAAAAATTGCATTCCATTGTATATGGAGTTGGGTAGGTAGCTGGTTTGATCAACCGGGCCAAATGATTTATATATAATCGCAGTTATCCAAAAAAAATATACCAATAACAAAAGAATTAAAGAACTAATTAATATCTTTTTTCTTTTTCCAAACCAATTTGCAATTTCAATTATCCCTAAGATAGCTAAAGTTCCAAATAAAATATAAACCGAAGCGGTTAAAAACCGCGAGTTAAAAGTGCCAAAATAACGGGCTAAAGATGTAAAATAGTACAAATAACTAAATATCACATAACAAAACAGTAACCACCTGATATTTGAAATATTTTTGAAGTAACTACGTAAACCAACAACGGCAAAGATTAATACCGGACCGGTGGTGAGAATAATAGATAATAGTTGAGGGTGATTTTCTTGAGCTGTTTCCCAAGCGTTAATTCGTTGAAAAAGGCTGCCGCTATCATGGGATATTTTAATCAATAAGGCTGTCGGGAGAATAAAGAAAACGATCAAAAATAAAAAATAAATCAAATTTATTGGTGGTTTACTTTTTATACTAAGAATAATTCCAACGAGAAAAACACTGGAAATAATATTGATAACTTGCAATGGGCCGAAGGTCAATAATATCAACAATAATCCAACAACGGCAAGTATTTTCCAAATCAATTTTACAAAAACTTCCGTTTTTATCCGGTCAAAAATATCAGCTGATATTAGGAGAATCACTACTGTCAGGACCCCAGTTAATAGATGGTGTGGAATACCCCCGACCCGGTGAAAGAAGCTCATCGGAGCGTACCAAAAATCATAAGGAATGAACTTTTCATTAATAAAGGGTGTAGCAAAAAGACAGAATAACCAAGCTGATAGTTGTTGGAAAAAATTCAAATTCGGTAAGAGTTTCTTAATAATGAAATATATTGACAATACAAACAAAAATGCCAGAAAAAATACACTGACCCAATAACCGGCAACAACCGAAAGGTGAAAAAATTTTGCAATTTTTCCAATAATCAAGTATTGACCCCAACCAAGTATGGTTTTAGTCGGGTCATCGGTTGCAAATTGGTTTAGAACGGTCCAATGACCCATCATGCCTTGGGCGGTTTGTTGTAAATATTCAAAATAGTCCAAGTAATAGTGTCCGACGGCCAGATAGGTAAAACCAGGAGGGTTGTTAAAATAACCAATGATGATTCTCAATATACTCAAGAGACTGATAAATAGGGTTATGTTTAAGACAGTTAATATCTTTTGTACTTTCATATCACTTTCCAAATTATAATTGATGGCTTTATATATATTTCTTTTAAAAATGAATAATTATCGATGATTCTAGCATCAAAATTATCATAGGACGTAAGAATTACAAATTTAATATTATTATCTTTAATAAGTTTAATTGCTTCTTTTTCAGTCATTTTTCCGCTATAAAAAAGATAACTAATTGACCTTTTTTTTTCAATATCAGGGTTCAAAATTAAACTTGGATGACCGACATAAACTCTTTTGTATGAAAAAATCGGAACAAACATTCCTATTCCGCCGTATGGACCTGTCAAAACATTTCCTTGAGGGTAATTTTGGAGTAATTTTAAGCCGTCAACGATAGGGCTTGGTAAATATGTCCAGATAGTTTCCGGGGTAGTCGGGTCAAGTCCAGAAGCTCTTTTATAAAGAGTATAAAAGGTTAAAAAAGAAGAATAAAAAATTAACACAGAAGATATTAACAATATAATTATCTTACCTTTATTTTTAAATATTGAAGATACTTTTTTAATACCGATAACCGTTAAAACTCCATAAAAAACGTAGCTAATTGATGATAGAAAACGCAAATTATGAGTACTCAGATAATAAGCAGCTGGTGAAACAAATAATCCAAAGCTAGTCAAGGTGAAGGCTAACAAAATAAGTTTTAGAAAGTTATTTGCTTTTAAATATTCTCTTATTCCAAAAGGGAAAAATAATATCATTGGCCCAAGATTTAAAAGTATAAACCACCAGGGATTGCGAACTATCCACTTGACTTCAAAAGTTAGAAGATCATAACCAGCGCTACGTTTTAATATAAAGCCAAAAGGAATGATTAGAAAGAGTAAAATTGCGTTAAATAAAAATAATTTTATACGGTCATTTTTGAATTTAATAAAATGAAAGACGCTTATAACCAATAAAGCAGGTAATAATGAAGCTATCGGCATTGGCGAAAAAGTCATTAATATCATCAATAATATTCCCATCCAAAAGGCTTTTAGAACAATAACTTTATTAGAAAGTTTAGGAATTTTTTTCCAAATTTGATTGATAACGAAGATAATAAACAACATTAAAAGCGTTCCCAAAGCATGATATGGGACAACCTCAAATCTTCTAATAAAAGCCGAAGGTCCGTACCAAAAATCAAACGGATTTAATATTAATTGGCCGTTATTTATAAATATTTGATAAGCTGGACCGCTAAAAACAGCAATTAAAAAAGCTGTAATTTTTAAAGAAAAAGTTTCTTTTGGAATCATTAAATTAATCAAATAATAAAATCCAATCAGTGTTAAAACAGTTAGAAAAAAAACTGAAATCCAATAGGCTGAAACTGGAGAGAGATGAAAAATCCAAGCGATTTTCCCGATCAATATATATGGAAAAAAACGCCAGTCAGCCAGGCTTGGATCGGTCGTAAAATAGTTTGTGGGTATCCAACGGCCAGCAATACCTGCGGCTATATGTTGGAGATATTCAAAATAATCCAAGTAATAATGGCCGGTTGCGAGGTATGAAAAACCGGTTGGGGTTTTTGCCAGTCCGATAATCACATGAATAATATTAAAGGTGGAAACAATAATAGATAATGTAATTACGGTCAACCACTCAGATTTTTTTTTCATAATATTTGATAAATTTGCACCTCTTCATTACTATAAATTTTTTTGAGAAACGGATATTTATTTATATTTCCGCCAACATATTTTTCCTGATATCCAAAATATACATATTCGTAATGATACTTTTTTAGATATTTAATTGCTTCTTCATTACTTAATTTATTGGAAAAAAATGGGATTTTAAAGGCTTGGTCGACTGAAACTTCAGTTATGTTGCCGGAAAAACCGTTAATCAACGTTCCAGCTTCAAATAAGGCGAGAACTCCTGAATAAGGAGGGGTGTTTTTTTCCAGAAACTTGAATGCTTCCACTTGTTTTTTACTTGGATAAATAAATGGGGAAAAGTATTGGAAGTCGGTAAAAGCAAACAGTTGTTCTTTGAAGGACAGATAGTAATTAGGCAAAGTTAGTAAAAAAAGTAAAAAAACTACCAACAATTGTTTTTTATAATTCTTAATCAATAAATTAATTATCTGGGCGGAAAAGTAAGCGAGAGGAAGATAATAGAGACCACTAAAGGCCCGTGCCGGATGGATTTTAAAAACATCACCAAACATTAATAGAACAAATTGAATGATTGGCCAAATAATCAAAAAAATAATAACATTAGTTTGTTTGCGAGGCTGTTCAAATAAGAGTCTGATGGCGCCGATAATTCCCAAGAAGAAAATTGGGCCAACTGACATGGCTATCTCCAAAAAGCCGACCGATGGAGTAGTTCTGACATAAAATTTTGGGCTGACCCCAACCACTCCCCATGGAGGAATTGATAAATAATAATTAAGAAGTAAGAATAAAGGAAGAGAAACTAGAACTGCACCGGAAATAATTTTTATTTCCTGAAAAAATTGAGACCTTTCTTTATTAAATATTAATTTTATGAACAGATATACCGCAAAACACAAAGTTATCAAGAGATAGTTAAACGGGTTAGAAAGCAATAAACCATTGAACAACAGGCCTAAAATTAAGGTTTTTTTAATTGGGGACACTTTTGAATAAAAATAAAAGAGAAAAGCGGCGATAAAAATAATAAATCCAACGCTATAATGGAGTGGTCCGGTGGCTCTACCGATAATATTTTGTTCCTGAAGCCAGTTAAGATATCTTGTCCCGTCAATCTTCACAAATCCGGATACATAAAAAGTTAGAAAGAATGCGGTCAAAGTGACGATCTTGCTCCGCGAGAGGTTATAAAAAAAGACGATCGTTACAGATAAAAAAATCAACCCATATAAAGTCCGAAAAAAATGATAGATAAAAACACTATTTAAACCTAAAAGATGACCAAAAATAAAACCTGGGATTGTATAAGCTAGATAAAAAAATACGGACGGATGGGATTGGGTAGTAAAAATTAATCTGGTACTCAAAAATCCCCGGACGCCTTGTTCAACGTATGAAAGATAGATATAGTAGTCAGTGCTCCAGCGGTTTATACCGGTAAAAACCTGATTAACGGGAGTAGCAAAAAACTCCGCTAACCAAGGGGATAGAGAGATAAATAAAGTTATAATCAATAACCATGGAATTAAAAAATACCAGAAAAAACGATCTTTTTTCATATTAAGGAAACTCTTTAATATAGACTAAAGGAACTCCTTCACGCTCAACTTTATAAATAGTTTTGCCAGTATATTTTTGATCAGAATTCCATCGGGTAAAACTAATGGCATAACTGACCTTATTAAAATCATCGGTCAAAAACATATTTTTCTTAAAGTAATAGGCACTGGATAAGGGATCTCCTTGAACGGAAAAGTAATAAATTTTGTTTGGGTCATTAATATTCCTGTTAAACCATTCAACAGCTTCTTTATTTGCGGCTCCCCAATAATCTGTCTCATATTTTTTATCAGCCCCCTTTAATCCGCCAACAAGAGAGTTATAATAGATATATTGATATGGATGAAGGGTCTTCATTTCAACAGCTGTTTGTAATAGATTAACTGCAATTATCCCAAATAAAATAACTTTAATTAGATTATTTTTTATCTTTGAGATTGCATAAGCGCCAAAAACGGCAATAATTATCAGTGGTATTATAAGAAATAAGAAGTGCCGCCATGAATCGTAGAGTGACGGTCGGATAATAACAACTGCAATTAATGGAATATAAAAGAGAAAAAGCAAGTAACCGTATTTCATTTTTAAATCGTATGACGTTTTTTTATTCAAGATCAAAATAAATAAATAAAAATTTCCAATAATAAAAAGGCCAAGAGTTGACAGAGGAGAAGTAATTGCCATTAATCTAGGGATATAATCCCAAGGCAGTTGATTTGACATTATTAATTGACCGTTAAATAAATTTGCAGCCGTAAACGGAAAACTGTTGGAAGTTTTTAGCCTATCAAAAAAACCAATGATTGGGTGCTGCCACATATAAGGATGGGTCAGATGAAGAAAAACAAACGTAAAAAGGGAAAGAAAAAAAATTAATTTTGGCTTTTTGATTAGGAATAAGCAGGTAAGGGGGATGGTATATAAAAATATAATTCTCTGATTGATAAGAATTGCTAAAGAAAGGCTAAGTAACATTAAACGAATAAAGCTCTCTTTCCTCTTAAGAAAATATAAAAATAGACTGATGTATAAAGCAAAAATCGTTAAGGTCGGGACATCGATCGAATTATTAAAGATGTCTCCGTAAAAATGGGGAAATAATAAAAGCAAAATTACTCCAAGCATCACCCATTTTTTATTTTGAAAAAATTTGAGCAAAATGAAATACAAAAATATAAAAGAAAATAAAGCCAAAAGCGCTTTAATAAGATGATAGATCTCAAGATTAAAACTACGAAAAAGCGGTGTTAATAAAATTACAAAGACATCAAAAATAACCCCATGGGTCGTGAGATGGATATTATCGGGTGTAAAACCATATTCAGTAATATTGTTAGGAATTTTGAAGAAATTTAATAATTCATGGGTATAATGACGGCCAACTTTGACATAAAAAAATTCATCCCATGTTATCCCGTAATTTTTGTAAGTTAAAAAAATTAGCAAAATTACTAGAGATAAGAAAATAAAAAATAAATAATGTTTTTTTAAATCAATTATTTTTTTTAACAGCATAGGCAATTAAATTACCCCAAATATTAATGGGAACGGTTAAATTATTTATTAAAGGAACCTTTTTAAGAGATGAAATACATTTATTTAGCAATTTTGATTTAAAAAGATAAAAATTAATTCTTTCTAAATAGTACGTTAGAAGATAAGGACGCGGGATATCGCTATTAATGTCTACGTCTAAAAATCCTGCCCTGTTTAGTAAAGTTTTAAGACTGTCTTTGGTAAAATGAAACAAATGTTCTTTGTGCCGGTAGCCAAACCAGTATTTACCCATGATTTTTGAGCTCCAAGAATTACTGTTTGGAACGCTGACAACCAAAAGTCCGCCAGGTTTCAGCAACTGTTTGGCTTTTTTAATTGTTAATAAAGGATCCCTTTCGTGCTCGACGACTTCAAAAGCGGTCACAACGTCATAATAATTACTTTTTTTTATATCGGAAATCACCCCGGTTGTTGCCCTCAGATTTTTCTTACGGCATTGTTTAACGGCAAAACTGGAAATATCAATTCCTTCAGCCATAAAACCCTGGTCATTTGCCTCTTTGATCAATGTGCCGTAAGCACAACCGACATCAAGTAGGTGGCCGCCTTTACGGAGCTTTTTTATATCGGCAATTTTCTTATGAAAATATTTTTCATGAGCTGGTAATTGAGATGAATAAAAAGAGAAATTTTTCCAATAATCACCCTGATAAAGTCCGTTTACAGCAGATAGTGTCGGCAGGGGATTAACCTGAATAAGGTTACAATTAAGACATTTTTTTATCGGCCAATCAAGAGGGACAATCAATTTTAATTTTTTGCTTCCGCAAAGATAACAGCGATTATTTTTCATACTTATAAATTGTCACCAACGGTGATTGGTATACCGGCTTCAAAAAACTATAAACTAAAATATCTTTTAGATTATTTTCTTTTTCCTGGGGGCCGTAAAAAACATAACTGATATTTTCTGTTTTTAGAAATTTTAGCGCTTGTTCTTCGGGTAGATTGCCAGAAAAAAATTCATTAACTTTTTCTGTTCGATCCCCAAAATTAGGTGTTTCACCGCTATGTCCAAGATAGACAAAGTTGCCAGAATAGGCCGGGATATAATTGCCGGCAGTGATTTTAGAGAGAACAACGGCTTCATGATCAGTATTAGTTTCGAGCCATTTTAGACCGTTATAAAAATCGCTCATCGGGTACATGACTTGTGGAGGGTAGGGAACGAGCGGAATTGTTGCCATCGCCCGTTGATTGATAAACTGAGTCTGAGATTTTAAGGAAAAATAACATTGAACCAATCCAAGCAAGATAATAAAGGCGACGACTATATATATACTATATGTAATAATGGCATTTTTGAATTTAGTAATCAGATAACTAATGAAGTAAACAGAAAGAATTGCGAGTGGGATGTGATTGGCGGTTTGGACGAAACGCAGCTCCGATTGATAAGGAAAAAATTTGAACAAGATTAATAAAACAGATACTCCGATAATCCAGGTAACCAGACTAAGCAGCTCCTGCTTTTTTTTGAGTAAAACTAATATTAAACCAGCTATGCCGGTGAAAAATACCGGTCCAAAAGAAAGAGCATACTCTTTTAGATTAACTGAAAGCCGGTTGTTTTGATCAAAATCCAATAAGGCTTTCCACGGATAGGTTGAAGTAGCGGTTTTTATATATAAAATTGGAATAAGAATAGAAACAAAAATTATGAATGTTTGTCTTAATAGAGTAATAATTTTTGCTTTTTCAAAAGTTTTTGACCAAATAACTGAAATTGTATGAAATAAGACCCAGGAAACGACAAACAAAAGGGCACTGCTGGGCTGAATAAACACAGAAACAAAAAGAAATAAGCAAATAACGGGGAAATATTTATTGCTTTTGTTTTTGGCGGTCAAGCTCAATAAAATTGTCAAAGCCGACATGGAAATATAATTGAAAGTGTCATGAGGGATAAAACTAATTCTTTTCATGACATCCAGTTCCTGCCACCAGTTCATGTAAAACGTCATCCACCATTGGTTTTCAAACCGATAAAAAACCGGAAAACTAGCCGTTAATAAAGAAAAAATAACCCCTAAATTTATGAGGGAATTTTTTCTTAGAAAATAAATATTTAGAAAAATTATCGTGCTAATCCAAAACACCGACATTATTATTCTGAGTAGTTGATAGGTGGCTGTCGGCGATATATTAAATATTTTTGTTATTTTCCCTGAAGTAAGATAGAACATTTGTAAAAAAACACCTTTTTGCTCGGGGTGATTATCATATTTATCAACAATGCTCATTCGGCCTTCCTGTCCTTGACGGATTTTACTAATATATACATTGTAGTCATACGTGTAAATATGTTCACCCTGGACCATAGTTCGGTCCGGCGCAACAAGATTAGAAACGGAAATTTCGTAAAAATTAGGAATAAAGCTTAAAAAAAGAAAAAAATAGGCAAAAATAAATATTAAATATTTTTTCATATTATCGATTAACTACTATCGCTTCCAAATCTCCCCACAGGTCGGTCGGAATTGGAAGGTCTAAAAATTTGGGAACTGATAGTCTTTTTTTGAAAATTCTTTGCAAAATATAGTTTAATGAAAAATAGCGAGGTTGATCAATCTTTATTTCAAAACTATTAAATCCAGACATCTTTAATAATCGTCTTAATGATTTTTTTGAGTAAAAAAAATAATGACTTGGGGTATTGTAAACTGACCATTTAGGACCAAACAAACTTCTTAAAGGTGAATTGTTGTTTGGGGTGGTTATCAATAAAATACCGTTTTTTTTTAATAGCTTTTTAGCTGCTTTCAAATATTCTAAAGGATTTTTTAAGTGTTCGATAACCTGAAAAAAGGTAATCACAGAATATTTTTGCCGGCTATTTTTGCTTAGTTTAATAAGATCTGTCTCTCGACAATTAAGGGTATTTTTTTGGCAGATGGCAACGGCTTCTTGGGAAATATCAATACCGAGGTAAAGTAAATGATTTTTATTCAAAATTTGCAAAAAATTTCCCCAACCGCATCCAACGTCGAGAATATTTAGCTCACCGTTGAGGTATAGAGTCTTGATTTTATTAATTTTATTTTGAAAATATATATCCTTGAAAATCGGCAACTGAGTGTAAGGAGAAGATCTGTAATAATCTTGATTATAGGCAAATGAGGTATTGTTTTTGTCAGCAGAAAAAAATAAATTATCGTCAAGACATTGATAGATCGACCTATTCTTGATTTGATAAACAAGTGAAGACTTTTTGTTACAGAGATAACAGTTTAAGCTGGTCATTATAATGGATATTCTAACGGAAAATATTAATAAAATCCTGTTGACAGATAGCGATTATTTAACTATCATTATTTAGTCATTATTTTTATCTATTTTTGTTAAATTATTATGGATACTAAAGAAGATTTTTCTGAAGAGATGGGTAAAAAGAATTTGGTGGCGGCTAATGTGGTTATTCTTGTTGTATTTCTCTTAGTAATCGGAGGAGTTTATTATTTTGTTTCAAATAAAAATAAGGGACAAACAGTCTTTCCAGCGGGAATCAACTATGTGTCTCCTCAAGGCCCAACACCAACTCCAATGTATGACTATGAAAAATTGGTTCAATCGTCTGACTGGGTTACTTACAAAGGTAAAACTTTTCCTTACTCTTTCGAATATCCCAAAGAACTTAAACCGGTGACTTATCCTAATGATAAAAGTGACGCGGTTGCTTTTAAAGTAAGCGCCTTACCACCAGAACAAAGTTTACTTTTGACAGTAGAAAAAATCTCTAGCCGTGACAATAAATTAGTCGGAAAACCGGAAGAGTTTGTTAATAGTTATTGGAAATACTTTTCTGGATTAAGCGGTCTTAAGGAAGCTACAACACTTACTAATGAAAAAGGGCTTAAAGGATATAAAGCAAAATATATTATTAAAGGAACCAAAGCGACTACAAGTGATTATTACTTTTTTATTGTTGAAGGTGATAATGATATATTATTGCATGTCGGTGATATCTTTCCAACTGAAGGAAAGGCAGTGTTTAACCGAATAATCAACAGCCTAGAATATAAAAAATAAGTTCTGATATGTATTTTTTACCGCTTCTTTTAGGACTTGTTGTTCGTGCCTTGCTTATTCCAATATCAGGCTTTAAGGCTGATATGGCTTTTTGGAAGGGTTGGGGGCTGGCAGTCGCTGATAAAGGGATAATCTGGCTGGTTAATATTAATAATACTAATTATAATTACCCGCCCGGTTTTGCTTACATTCTTGATTTAATCAATACGATTTACAAATTATTTGCTGATCCTTACAATATTTCTCAATATTGGATGGATAATAATCTGCTTTATTTGTTTTTATTTAAGATACTCATAATTCTTTCAGATATCGGCTTAGTATTTTTAATCATAAAAATTTCTCAAAAGTTAAAGTCGAAATGGGGTTGGTTGTTGGCGGTTATTTTTTTCTTAAATCCGGCTGTTCTATTTGATGGAGTTGTTTGGGGGCAGGTTGATCAGTTTGGACTATTCTTATTTCTTGGGGCGATCTATTTTTTTGTTGATGAGAAACCTTGGGCTTCGTCTATCATCTTTACTATAGCCTGGTTAATGAAGTGGCAAAATATCCTGTTTATTCCAATCTTTTATCTTTTCATATACAAAAAATATTCATTCAACGAACTGATTAAATCGATAGCTATTAGTTTGGTAACTTTTGCTGTAATTATATTTCCTTTTATATTTCATCGGGAGATGGCAAATTTATTTGACTTATTTACCGTTAATTCCAATTATTTTCCCTGGTATTCCCTTAATGCTTTTAATGGCTGGTGGATTGCTTCGGGATTAAATGGTATGGGGATTTCTGATAAAACCTTAGTATTAGGTATCGTCAACGCCAAGCAATTCGGATTATTATTGTTTTGCCTTCTTTATTTTATTGCATCTTTAAATATTTTTTTAGCAAAAAAAGAGGAAGCTCTAAAGCAATTTGTTCTGTCAAGTACTTTAGTTATTCTATCCTTCTTTCATCTTTTAACACAAAGTCACGAACGTTACTTATTCCATCTTTTAGGCTTTGTAATAATGTTTTATTTCTTTAAAATCGAAAAAAAATTAATGAATATCATCAGTCTGTTGTCGGCAGTGACTTTTGGAATATTTTTTAACATGTATATTAGCATGGCATGGAACTATCCAGACCAAGTTTATTGGCCATTCTCAGCTGAGGTAACGCGTTCGTTTACTTTGTTTATATCAATCTTGCAGATAATTGTTTTTATTTATATTTTTTTCAGATATTTTTCTTCGTTTATTAAAAAAAATTATTTATGGGTAGTTGCCGCTTTATCTATTATTATCGTTGTATTATTGACGATGAATTACGGTTATTTATTAGGAAGACCAATTTCATTAACAAAGATAACGCCGATTGACACACAACAAGACTATTTAAAACCAATGATTGATATGACAGTTGAATCGGCTAGGGGAGTCAAGTATTGGAATAGGCTTTCAAATAATTATTTTTTTTATAATAAAGGAATAGGAGCTCACGCAAATTCAGTCATTAGCTACGGATTGGGTAAAAGATTCTCTAAGTTAACAACTGATTTTGGAATTGACACGGAAGCGGGGGATCAAAATAAAGCGGTTTTTATAATTCAAGGAGACGGACGTGAGTTATATAAATCAAAGCCAAAAGGAAAATATGAACTGCCGGAATCGATTTCGGTTTCGATAAAAAATGTTAATAAATTAACATTAATAATCAAGGCAGAAGGAGCAAGCAACAACGGTTTGCATGCGGACTGGTTAAATCCAGTCTTAATAAGATAAATTTATGTTTAATTTTAAAAAAATATTTCCTTTTCTCCTCAGCGTCATAATTGTTTTAGCAATGATATTTTTGGTGGTTTCAATTGTAAAATCCGCTTATTATTACCAATACGATTACGACGAGTTTATGCACGTTCAAAAAGTTTATTTAATTGCTACAGGATTTAAACCCTATACTTCTTTCTTTTTTTGGTTTTCCAGTATTTTCCATAGAATTCTTGCCCCCATTTTTTTATTTTTTGGTTTTTCTTTTGCCACCCTCGGCAAAGCAAGAATATTTATGATCTTATTGTTTGCAATTAGAGTATTCTTAACAACTTTATTAATTGATAAAGTATTCAATCGTCGGACGGCCTTATTATTTATCCCCCTTTTATTAATTGATCCGTTTACTATCTTTTCTTCGATGCAGATAAGACCGGATAATCTTATGATGACAGTCTACATTCTGGGATTACTTGTTTTTGTTATAGGTTTTTTTAGATCTTCGAAGTCACTGCTGTTTATTTCAGGAATGGTTTTTGGATTATCGTTTCTTACTTTAATAAAAATAATACCCCATTTAATGATTTTTTTCGTAATGTATGGAATTTATTGTATATTGAATCGGAAATTAAATTTTTTTATATTACTTCTAGACGGTTTTGTATTGATGTTATTTTTGTTTTGTATATATCATCTTCTGAATGGGTCATTTCTTTCTATGTTTAGTCAAGTATTCATTTTCTCTTTTACCTTACCTAATCAAGCAATATTTATTATTAACCAAGTGCCTTACGGGTTTTTTCACCTGCCTAATAATGGTTTTATCTATGGATTAATGGGTAAACCATTAACCTGGATATATGTATGGATATTACCCTGGCTGGCATCAGCCGGGGCTTATTTGACTATATCGAACTTTGTTAATAATAAACGAGCTAAATCGGGGAGTTTTGATAAAAAAAAACAGCTTATTCAAATGATACTTGTTGGTAGTTTGGTTGTCCAATACTTGTTCTTACTAAATTTAACGATATCTTTTATGCAGTATTATATTCCTTTCCAATGGTTGCTAGCTATTTTTGCTGCCGTTGTATTGGATGATTTTATTTTTAATAAATTTTCCTCCGGTTTATCCCATCAATTAATTAAGGGTGGACTTTTTGTTTTATTTTTAGCTCTTGTTTACGTAAGCATTAAAGCTAATAATGCCAGGTCGGCATTTCGGTTTGAAAATCAAATTTCTCAGTTTACCCCTATTTGGTCAAAAGTACCCAAGAATGCTGCTGTTTTTCCAAATATTTTATTTCGGCCAATAGCCTATCCACTTTCAGTAGGGGATGATCAATTAAATTATTATGGTACTTTTTCGTCCGTGAGAAATACGTTTCCGAAATATATTGACTCTTTTGAAAAAAATAAGGCACCCTATCTGTTGATTGATGAGCCCGACAAATTTTATATGATTGAGCCTGGTTTAGAAAAATATGTTGAGAATCATTACAAAAAAATTGATAATCAAATTAATCTTTATCAAAGGATAAAATAAATTATTCTATGAAACTATTATTAATAGTAAAAAAATATATTCCCCACATTCTACTGGCGGTGCTTATTATATTTAACTTCTACCTTTACCGAGGTGAATTTAAGGTCCTATCTGACCCTAATGACAACACTTTTCACTATGCGTTGATTGATGATGCAAAACAGATATGGAAAGAAGTCTTTAAGGGTAAGCTTTCGCCTATATATCTTTTAGACAGCTGGAATGAACGTTGGGCTGAGGGTTTTTCCTTGTCTCAATATTATTCGCATTTACCGGAAGCGACAATTTCTTTATTAAGTTTTGTAGTTCCGATTTCCACTTTTAAATTATTTGTTATCATTCGGACTTTATTGCTTATTCTATTACCTTTGAGTTTTTTTCTGGGGGCAATAATTTTGGGTTATACGCCTACCTTTGGAATAATTTTTGCTTTTTTTTCTCAAGCAATATTCACGGACGGACTTTATGGATTAGATTCTCCTAGCTTTCTATGGCGTGGTTGGGGATTATTTACGCAACTTTTGGCAGTTGCAATTTTACCACTAGCCTTTGCTTATGGTATTAGTTATTTTAGAACTAAAAAAAATCTTGGAAAAGCAATTTTATTCAATTTTTTGTTAGCTCAAGCTCACTTCGGAATGTTTTACTTATTATTATTTGCTTATCCGGTTTACTGGATTTTCTCACTGGATAAATGGCAGGAAATAGGTAAGAGAATCTTAATTTTTCTTTTTTTAACTTTAATCTCTTTAGCTTATTTTATTTTTCCGTTTTTTACAACTTCTCAGTATCGTAATTTTTCTCTCTGGGATCCGATTTGGAAATTTAATTCGTGGGGTTTAAATCAGATAATAATTTGGTTACTTAATGGAGACCTCTTTGATTTTAACAGATTTCCATTTTTAACAATC
>Ga0172379_10006725_pt1 | contig 15234 bp, 15 predicted proteins | sample GrowelOW334metaG_FD_119756 | JGI IMG/M metagenome (GOLD analysis project Ga0172379, IMG submission 119756) | Groundwater microbial communities from an aquifer near a municipal landfill in Southern Ontario, Canada - Groundwater well OW334 metaG | ecosystem: Environmental > Aquatic > Deep...
CAGACGATAGATGAAATAAAGCGGAAAATCGCCGTAAAACTTTCGATGCAAAAACATATAAACTGGCCGAGGGTATTATTGCAGACTGCTGCGGTTGCGGCGGTTGTGATTTTAGCGGCTGTTTTGACTTTGCCGGACAAACCCGCTGCCGACAAAATCGCAGCAAAAACACAGGTGCAGGATATTCAGCTTATTTCTGATATGGATATATCTCTGTATGAAGCGGAGATTGCACAATTGAACAGCGAATTTCTGACGCTAAGTTACGGCGAAGAGAATGGCAAAAACGGAACATTACTCGACCTAACCGAACGGGTTGAAGTTGAAATAATTGAAACAGATAACACATTTTGGAAAGGGTAAAGAAATGAAGTCAATGGTAAAAATTTTGACAATCGCGGCGATGATTTTGCTGACGGCAGCGGTATTTGTTAATGCCAAGCCGCAGGAAAATGGCAACCCCGATGGCGAGAGAATGGTCGGCAACGGAGAGTTTGCGGAGAAGATACTCGACGACATCAGGGCTAAAGACCCCAATGAGGCAGCAAGGCTTGAGCAGCTTCGCGAAGAGAATCCCCGCCAGTTCCGTATGGAGCTGAGAAAAATTGCTATGAAAGATATGCCTATGGGCGAGCCTGATATGAGACTTGATCGTAAGGGGCGCGGAGGAGAAATGAGAATGCCAGGTGGGCAAGATGGAATGCCCGGTATGATGCCAGGCGGGCGTGGTGGAATGCCGGGGATGGCGACGGAACGAGCTCATATGATGGAAGGCCAGCTTATGACCTGGTTGAAAAAGAATGAGCCGGCGGAAGCAAACAGTCTGGCTGCGTTGAAGGGAAAAGACCCGCAGGCTTATATGAGAAAAATTATGATTGATGCGAGGAAGTATCGCCAGATTATGGATGTCGAAGAAACCAATCCCGCTCTGGCGGAAGTTTTAAAAAAGGAACTCAAGCTGAAAGAACATCGGAATGAACTGCTTGAAAAATTCAGGGCTACCGAAGACGCCAAGCAAAAGGAAACAATTAAGGCAGAGTTGAAGGATGTCTTGAGCCAGACGTTTGATGTAAGCCTTCAGAAACAGCAAATTAAGTATGAAGAATTGAAGAAGAGGCTTGAAGAACTGCAGAAAAACGTGAACAAGAGTCAGACGGAACTTGAAAATTTTAAGAATAACAAGGATGCGCTGGTCGATAAAGAACTTGAAAATATTATCAGCCCGTCCGGCCAGTTCAACTGGGATTAACGCAACAGGCGATACAGAATAATATATGTAAAAGCCCTTTTGAGTTTTGAAAGGGCTTTTTTTATTTTTATCTTTAATTTTCCATTCCTTTACTATACCCTATCTCTTAACCTCTATACCCTAAAAGGAAATTTTTATGGCTCATTTGTTTATAGACCAGATTCAGGCAGGCCAGCAAATCAATGATGTTTATTTGATAAGCCAGGCGGTGCTGCGAAGCACGACCAACGGCAAACTTTATATCGCGATGTTTGTGGCCGACAAGACGGGCAAAACAAACGGCCGGGTATGGAACGCGACCGAGGAACTTTTCAAATCGCTGCCGAAGGAGGGATTTGTTCAGATAATCGGCAGGAGCGAACTGTATCAGAATACTCTGCAAATCGTAGCTGATAAGATAGCCTCTGTGCCTTCGGAAAAAATAAATATCGACGACTATCTGCCCAGAACGCCAAAAGACATTAAGCAGATGTACGAAGAAACAGTAAAAATCCTCGGCGAAATAAAAAATCCATCTGTTAAGGCTCTGGTCGATGAGTTTATTAAAGATAAAGAGCTGATGAAAAAATTCTGCAAGGCCCCCGCTGCGATGAGCAATCATCACAGCTATCTTGGCGGATTACTTGAACACACGCATAATATGCTCAAATCGGCAAAAGCGATACTGCCCTGCTATCCGCAGCTTCAGGCAGACCTTGTGCTGGCGGGAATTTTTCTGCACGATATGGGCAAGACCGAAGAGCTCAGTTATGAAATGGCGTTCGGCTATACGGACAAAGGCCAGCTAATCGGGCATATTGTTCAGACTACACTGATGGTTGACCAGAAGGCCGACGCGATTGAAATCAGTCAGACAATTTTAGACAGCATTATGCACATTATTTTGTCGCATCATGGCGAGTACGAATTCGGCTCGCCCAAATTGCCGATGACAGCCGAGGCATATTTGGTGAATTTCCTCGATAACATCGATGCCAAGATGAACCAGATAGCCGAGAAGATTGAAACCGACCCAAGCCAGGACAATTGGACTGGATTCATCAAGGCTCTCGATTCAAAATTATACAGAAAAAGAGTCGTGGATTAGTCGTAGGGACAGACCACATTCAGAGCCCAAGCGATAGCGCAGGGTGTCGTAGGGGCAGACCTGTGTGTCTGCCCTCTGTCATTCCCGCGCAGGCGGGAATCCAGTCTTTCAGTTTAGAGCATATTAGCGAACATAAAATTTTGTTTTCCAACGCCTTAGCAATTTTGATGCAAAACACTCTAACTGTCGCGGCTCTGATTTTATTTCAAACCAAGCACATCGGCCATTGAGTATTTAGCGGGTTTTTTATCAACAAGCCAGGCTGCTGCGCGGACAGCGCCTGCAGCGAATGTATCCCTGCTATGCGCGCTGTGCGAAATTGTTACGGTTTCGCCAAGCGTGCCGAACATTACGGAGTGTTCGCCAATTGTATCGCCGAGGCGGATTGCCTGCATACCGATTGTGCCCTTTTTGCGAAGAGCTTCTTTACCGCTCCTGCCCATATCGAGGCAGGCGGGAAAATCCTTCTTTGTTTCGGCGGCGATTCTTTCGGCCAGCGTCATAGCTGAGCCGCTGGGCGCGTCTTTTTTGAAACGATGATGCGCTTCGACAATTTCGATGTCGTATTCTTCGCCGAGTTTGGCTGCGACTTTGCCTGCAATCTCGAAAAGCAGATTCATACCAACGCTCATATTTGTCGCCTGAATAACGGGGATTGACTTTGAGGCAGCTTCAATTTTTTTGAGCTGGTCATCTGCAAGGCCGGTAGTGCCGCAAACGAGGGCGGCTTTATTTTTCAGGCAGTAGTCGAGCGTATTGCCAAACGCGGCGGGAAGTGAAAAATCGATAACGACATTTGCGCCGGCAGGAAAATCGGAGGTGATTTTCACGCCTGTCTGTTCGAGGTCCTTGCCAAGTTCGGGATTGCCTGCGTTTTCAATCAGGCCGATGATATTGAAGTTTTTTGATGCTGCGGCAAGAGCGGTAAGTCTTCTGCCCATTCTGCCTGCTGCACCGACGATTATTAGTTTTGGAGTCATTTTTCGTTCCTTTTCAAACGACGAAGTAAGGAAATAAAGGTATAAGGAAGCAAGGAAACCCGGCCAATGGAAATCCTTATCTCTTTGCGTCTTTACCTCTTTACTTCTTTTTCGTAGTAATTATAAGCCCAAAAAGAGCTTTTGACAAGTAATAGCTTAAAACTTGCAAATATAGGTTTGCTACGGTATCATTGCAAAGCGGTTAAAGGGAAAAGTTCGTGTCAAAACTCAAAAAAACAGCAGCCCAAAACAAATTACAGATAAAAAGAATGGTAGAGTTGGTTGTAAGTCGATTTTCGCCTGACAAAATCATTCTTTTCGGTTCTCACGCCAGGGGCAACGCCAGAGCGGACAGCGATATTGACCTGCTTATCGTAATGCCTGTAAAAGGTTCAATACGCCGAAAAACTGTCGAAATCGGCGTTGCGCTCCACGATATTGCAGTCGCAAAGGATTTGATTGTAGTCAGGCCTCAGGATTTCGAGTGGCGAAAGGATATTGTTGGAACGATAGAATGGCCTGCTGCGAGGGAAGGGAAACTTCTTTATGCCCGGACAGGATAAAACCACAATCGTTGCCGGCGAATGGGGCATTAAGGCTGAAAATGACCTGAAAAACGCCGCTCATACGCTTAAATTAGGCACGAAATGTCCGACCGATACGGTTTGTTTTCACGCCCAGCAGTGCGTCGAAAAATATCTAAAAGCCCTGCTTGTTATACTGAAAATTGAGTTTGGGCGTAGTCATGACATTGAAATTTTGGTTTCACTTCTGCCAAAAAGCATAAAATTCCCATTATCAGTCGAACAGCAAAGGCTGCTGACGGAATACGCAACGACAACTCGTTATCCCGGCCATTATGAGCCGATTTCTCTTACTGAGGCCAAACAGGCGGTAAAAATCGCCAAGCAGGTACGGCAAAAAGTGAAAAAACTGCTCCAGGAATACGCGTTATTTTGAGAAAATAACGCACAAAAGCCTGTTTTCAGCCTGATAATGAGGTTTTTACCATCATTAAAAACTACTTGCATCCCCGAAAAAAGCCGATATAATACTGTGCTTCTCTTTATAAAGGTGAAAGAAAATGAAAGAAGGCATACATCCAAAATACGATGTCGTTAAGGTAAAATGCGGCTGCGGTAACACGTTTGAGACCCGCAGTACGGTTAAGAACATCAATGCAGATATTTGCTCGATGTGCCATCCGTTCTATACCGGCAAACAGAAGTTCGTTGATACAGCCGGTCGAATCGAAAGATTCCAGAAGAAATATGGCCAGAGCTATATCAAAGAGCCGGCGAAAAAAGAAAAGTAGTTTCCGTTCGTGTACAACTTGCGCTGTCGGTCGTAGTCAAACAGGCTATGAATCGGCAGCGTAATTTTTTTATCCATATTTAGCGATAATTATACTGGTTAGTATTATGAGCGATATAAATTCAGCCTTAATAAAGAAACTGACGGAGCAGGAGAATCGGTTCATCGAAATAGAGAAACTGCTTGAAGACCAGGCTATAGCTTCCGACCCGATGAAAGCCATCGCCCTTGCCAAAGAACAGGGCAAACTCAAACTGACCGTTTCGAGATATCGCAGCTATAAGAAGATGCTTGAGGAAATCGAGCAGTCCAAGGCGATTATAAATGACCCGGCGACTGACGAAGAATTTAAGCAGATGGCGGTTGAAGAACTGGCGGGACTTGAGCAGAAGAGCAATGAGCTTTTCGAGCAAATAAAAGATTCGTTTGTTATGGCGGATGATGCGGCGGTCGGTTCGGTGATTATGGAAATTCGGGCAGGAACAGGCGGCGATGAGGCGGCGCTGTTCGCACGCGATTTATACGAAATGTATATTCGCTACTGCGAAAAGCAAAAATGGAAAATCGAGCAGATGGATTTCAGCGCAAGCGAGCTTGGCGGTTTTCGGGAAGTGATTTTAAACATCAAAGGCCCGGGAGTCTGGACGCATTTGGGATACGAAGGCGGCGGACATCGCGTTCAAAGGGTTCCGGAAACTGAAACACAGGGCAGAGTTCATACATCTGCGGTAACGGTCGCGGTTCTGCCTGAAGCTGAAGAATTAGATATTCAAATTCCTCCGAGCGATGTCAACGAATATGTCAGCAGAGCCGGCGGACCAGGCGGACAGGCCGTTAATAAAATCAACAGCGCGGTGAAACTCGAACACATTCCAACGGGCATCACGGTAAATATGCGAGAGGACAGGAGTCAGCATAAGAATCGCGCAAAGGCATGGCGGCTGCTGAGAAGCAGAGTTTATGAGCATTATCAGGCAATTGATAAAAGCAAACGCGAAAAGACCCGCAAAACTATGATTGGTTCGGGGGACAGGTCGGAAAGAATACGGACGTATAATTTCCCGCAGAACAGGCTGACCGACCACCGTATAAATATGTCGCTGTATAATCTCGATAAAATAATTGCAGGCGATATGGACGAATTGATTGCAGGGCTTATAGAATACGATAAAAAACTTCGTTTAGAAAACTTATCTTAATGTTTCTGACATAGATTAAAAAAATTGAAGATTGAAAAATGAAGATTGAAAATTTATGGAATCGGCTTCGCCGATGAAGTTTCATAAAACAGCATCGCCGAATGGCGATTCCTCAAATCTTCATTCTACAATCTTCATTCTTCAATAATTTAGTTTTCTGTGGCTATATTATTATTTTGGGGCCGACTGTAATATGAGAAAGGCAAGATTTTACTGCGAGACAATTACGCTGAACGCCGAGGCTGTTATCGACGACGTTCAGTTAAGGCATTTGACCAAAGTAATGCGACTTGCCAAAGGCGACTGTGTTGAGCTTTTTGACGGCAAAGGAACCACGGCTCAGGCGGCGATAGAAAAAATCACCAAAAACCAGGCACTATTAAAAATACAATCATTAGATACTTTGCCAGCGCGGACAAACCGCAGAATAATTATCGCATCAAGTGAGGCTAAGGCTCAGCGTTTTGAATTAGTTATCGGCAAATGCACGGAGCTGGGTGTTGACAGGATTTCGCCTATAATTTTCGAGCGAACGGTCAAGCAGCCGGAGGGAAAAAATGTTTTGCGAAGGTATGAAGCAATCGCAGTGGAATCAGCCAAGCAGTGTCAGCGGAATTTTCTGCCAATAATAGATAAACCGCAAAATTTTGAGCAGGCGATTGAACAACTGACGAAAGAATATCCCAATGCTAAGATAATTTTCGGGTCTTTGACAGAAGGCTCGATTTCTGTTATAAATTTTGAGTTTAATACCCAAGACATTATTGCCTTTATCGGTCCGGAGGGCGGCTTTACAGAGGCTGAAGAAAAAACTTTAAAGACTCTTAATGCTGCGGCTGTAAAGCTCACAGACACGGTTTTAAGAATTGAAACGGCGGCGATTGCGGTCGGAGCGATACTGGCGGCTAAGAGAGAAAATAGCCACGAATGAACACGAATAAACACAAAAAAAGAAAAAGAAAATATTGAAGATTGTTGAAAAAATTCTGGAAGTTAGAAAACTTGTAACGCAGGCGAAGGCGGCAGGCAAGACTGTCGGTTTAGTGCCTACAATGGGTGCTTTACACGAAGGGCATTTCTCGCTTATAAGAGCCGCAAAAAAACAAACTGATTTTGTGGTGGTGAGTATCTTTGTCAACCCGACTCAATTCGGGCCGACAGAAGACATTGACAAATATCCGCGAACGCTCGATGCAGATGCGGCAGGATGCGAAAAAAATGGTGCAGATGTAATTTTTGCGCCAACGGCTGATGAAATTTATGCGCAGCAGAATTTATCGTGGGTTAATGTTGAAAAACTTGACCAGCCTTTGTGCGGGAAAAACAGACCCGGACATTTCAGAGGCGTGGCAACGGTTTGCGCGAAGCTCTTCAATATCGTCCAGCCCGATATAGCGTTCTTCGGGCAGAAGGATGCGCAGCAGTCGCTCATTATTCAGCGAATGGTTGCGGATTTGAATATGCCTTTGAAAATTGTCGTCTGCCCTACCGTTCGCGAAAAAGACGGGCTGGCGATGAGCAGCAGGAACAGGTATCTAAACGCTGATGAGCGAAAAGACGCTGCGCTATTATATGCCTCGCTGCAGGAAGCGGAGATTTTAATCGCCGGCGGATTGCGAGACAGCAAAAAAATCATCAGCGAAATGGAAAAAATTATAAAGCTGAGCAATCGGGCGAAAATCGACTATATAAGTATTGTTGATGCGCAAACGCTTGAGGAAGTCGAGCAGGTTGAAGGCAAAACTCTGCTCGCAATAGCGGTTAAAATCGGCTCGGCAAGATTGATTGACAATATAATCATAACAGCTTAGAATTACAGCCTGAAAGATAAGGATTTTAATTATGCTGATAAAAGTTTTGAAAAGTAAAATACACCGTGCAACAGTTACCGATGCGCTCATAGACTATCCCGGCAGTATCGGCATTGATTCTGCGCTGATGGAGGCGAGCGGAATAACGCCTTACGAGCTTGTTCTTGTTGCGGATGCGACTAACGGGGCAAGACTTGAAACTTATGTTGTGCCCGAGGCGGCAGGCAGCGGCAAGGTGCAGATTCTTGGCGCAGCGGCCAAGCTGATGAACAAGGGAGACATTGTTATTATTATGAGTTTTGGTTATCTTTCGCCGGAAGAGGCAAGACACACCAAACCAAAAGTCGTTGTCGCTGACGAAAAAAACGGAATTAAGGAAATACAGTAAAATATGCTATGCTGAAGGCATTCCGCACTTTTGATTTTTTATTTTTGATATTTAATTTTCTTTATGCATCCTGAACTTTTCAGAATACCGTTCACCGACCTTACCGTAAAGAGTTACGGCGTTCTAATGGTGTTCGGATTTATGTGCGCAATCTATATCATTCGCAAACTCTCACGCGGTATGGGCGAAAACGAAGACCATGTAACAACGGCGGCATTGTACTCTCTCATTGCAGGCGTCGCGGGCAGCAGACTGTTTTATGTAGTTCACTACTGGAGTCAATTCAAAGGCAGAGGCATTTTGGAAATTTTCGCCGTCTGGGACGGCGGCCTTGAATTGCTCGGCGGAGTATTGACTACGATTTCCGTTATCGTTATTTATCTCAGGGTCAAGGGCCTGCCAATAAGACGCTATTTGGATATCCTGGCGGTCGGGTTAATGATGGCTCTCGCCTTCGGCAGAATCGGCTGTCTTTTCAGCGGCTGCTGCTTCGGCAGGCCGACAAATTCCTGTCTTGCGATTCATTTCCCATATAATTCATTCGCGTATAACAGTCAGGTTCGACCCGATGATAACAGGCACAGAGAAAAACCTTATATGGAACTGCCCGCCGATTACTTTGGTTATATGGACGAAAATGGCAAGTGGCTCGATGCGCCGGAAACGGTCAAATATGATTATGTGTTGAAGCCTAAGGAAATGCTTTCGCCCCAGCAGAAAGTTGAGGTTTCAAAAGGCGGCAAATATCGCTGTCGCGGCGTTATTCCGACGCAGCTTTATGAATCCTTTTCAGCTTTGATTGGCTGTGCTTTATTGTATCTGCATCGCCGAAAGGGAATACAGTATTATCAAAAGGGATGCCGTGTTCCGTTTTTCTTCCGCTGCGGGCAAACGTTCGGGCTGCTGTTTATAGTTTACGGCATAATGCGGTTTACAATAGAATTTTTCAGAGATGATAATCCGATTGGGTATTTCGGCCTGACTATTTCGCAGAATCTAAGCGTTGCGCTGTTCGCAATATCCGTGCTGCTGATTATTGTTTTTGGAAATATGAAACAAACGCCATACGCACGGCGATAAATCCCCAGTGTTTAGCTCCCGGACCTGTGCCGGGGTTCAGAGCCGCGACAGTAATGGAGCGGTCATAACCAAATCAGACATCAAATATAAAAAATAAAAATGACATATTAAAAATCAAAAACACTCAGTTTTGTAGGGTGGACTCTTCCTGTCCGCCATAGCTGGTTTCTTTGTAGCTTTAGCGAAGAAGAATGGCGACGGCGGAAGCCCACGCGGTTTCTTTTTTCTCTGTGCCCCTGTGGTGAAATATAGAACTTTAAATTACAATCGCATTGCATAGCGAGTCGATTTGTTCTTTTGTGTGGTCGCACTGGAGAGAGATTCTTAATCTCGCGGTTCCCGGCGGGACGGTAGGCGGACGAATAGCGACAACCAGAAAGCCGCTATCGAAAAGTCTTTTTGAAAGTTTAACGGTTTTCTCATTGTCGCCTATAATTACAGGCACAATATGACTTGTACTGCCTGCGGTATCGAAGCCTAATATGTTTAACTTTTCTCTGAGATAATCGGCGTTTTGTTTCAGCTTTTTTCTTTGAGCCACTGCTTTTTCGATTATATCAACGGCACAAATTCCAGCGGCTGAATTACAAATCAGCGGAGCGGTTGTATAAATAAAAGGCCTTGCTTTGTTGATTAGATAATCAATTACGCATTTATCTGCGGCGAGGAAACCGCCTGTGCAGCCTGCGGCCTTGCTGAGCGTGGCGACAACAATATCAATATCGCCGAGCAGGCCGAGTTCTTCGGCAAGTCCTGCTCCCCTGCTGCCGAGACAGCCGAATGCGTGTGCCTCATCGACGATTAAATAAGCGTTGTATTTTTTCTTCAGCTCGACGAGTTTTTTCAAATCGGCAAAATCGCCATCCATTGAAAAAATACTTTCGGTTACTATGAATTTGCGATTGTATTCATTTGAGGCGAGGAATTTTTCGATTCTGTCGAATTGCGTTCTGTGATAAGTCCGAAATTCCGCCTGTGAGCTTTTGGCGGCATCAATAATTGAGGCGTGGTCGAGTTTGTCCAAGAGAAGCAGGTCGCCTTTTTGCGGAATGGTTTGCAGTACGGCGAGATTGGTCATAAAGCCGGTCGGAAAAACCAGAGCAGCCTGTTTGTCGAAAAGCCGGGCGAGTTTTTTTTCCAGTTCGATGTGTGGTGTGATTGTGCCGCTGATAAGTCTTGAGGAAGCTGAGCCGAAGCCAAATTTGTCCATAGCGTTTTTGGCAGCGGCGATAATTTCAGGATTTTCCGCCAGGTTCATATAGTTATTGCTGCAAAACAGGATTTTTTCAATACCGTTGATTTTGACGGTAACCCCTGCGGCGGAATCTATGGGCAAAAGCTGTCTGAGCAGGTTATCCTGCTGGAGAAGCGACAATTCTTCGGATAGAAAGTTGAAATTCATTGAGTTCAAAATACCAGTATATAAAATTATTTATATACAATACACATTTTGAGATTGAAAATCAAAAATCAAAAATTAAAAATTAAAAATTAAAATGTAAAATGACATATTAAAAATCAAAAATACCGGCTTTAGGCATTTACGCAGAAATTTTTGAATTTTGCATTGTAATTTTGATATTTACATTTTGATATTTGATATATGCGATTTTGGCGTATAATAAACACATCAATCTATCAATAGGGACAATATGAGCATTTATGACAGGGATTATTCGCGGCCTGATTACGAGCAGCAAAGGCCGCAAATGCAGTTTCGCTTTCCGCAGGTTACGCCTGTGGTTAAGAATCTGCTGATTTTGAACGTCGGCATTTATTTAGCCTGTATAGCCATAAAGCCTTTGGGGAACTTTGTTTATAATTGGTTCAGCGTCGATTCGACCTCATATATAAACTATTTTCAGGTTTGGCGACTGATAGGCTATCAGTTTCTGCACAGCCTAAACGACCCGTGGCATTTGATTATGAATATGATGGGTCTGTATTTTCTGGGGCCGACACTTGAGAAATTCTGGCACAGTAAAAAATTCCTGATTTTCTACCTGCTCTGCGGAGTGACCGGCGGAATAGCCTATCTTGCGTTGTCGTCTTTTCCGCAAATCGGCCATGGCCAGCTCATCGGAGCGTCCGGGGCGATACTCGGTATGCTGGCGGCGTGCGCGATTTTGTTTCCGCAGTTTGTGGTATTTATTTTTATATTTCCAGTGCCAATCAGAGTCGCGTCATCGCTATTTATGCTTGTTTATATTATAAATATTTTCACCGGCGGCGCAAACGCAGGCGGCGACACGGCTCATTTGGCGGGTATGCTTGTCGGGGGCGGATATGTGTATCTGTGGCCGAAGCTGAAAAACAGATATAAGCCGGCAATCCACTCGGACAACTGGGAAGTGAGATTTAAGGCATACAGCGAGATTCAGAGGGAAGTAGACAGAATTCTCGAAAAGGTCGCGAAAGAAGGCATAGGCTCGCTGACCAAAAAAGAAAAAAAGACTCTCGCGGAAGCTACTAAATTAGAGCAGATGAAAAGCGGGTTATGAGCGAGGCAATTTGCCCTTCCAATCAACCATTCAAGTCTCTTGTACCCCTATATTTGTACACCATATTTCGCTTGCGAAAAAGGGTTGTTTTCGATAAACTCTCTGTCCTGAACAGGTTGGGAATTTTTTATGGCTAAAAAAACTGTAAGAATCGCAATTGTGGGTTTTGGAACCGTCGGCAGCGGCGTCGCTAAAATCATCCTCGAAGACGCTGACTATATCAAAGCAAAGACAGGCGTACGACTTAAGCTGGCCAAGGTGGTTGACGTTGATATAAAAACCAGGCGAAAAGTTACTCTGCCTAAAGGCGTTCTGACCGACAATCTCGACAGCGTTCTGGCCGACAAAAGTATCGATATCGGGATTGAACTTGTCGGCGGGACAAAGACCGCAAAGAACATTCAGCTCAAAATGCTCGCAGCAGGCAAGGATGTCGTAACGGCAAATAAGGCGCTGTTGGCTAAGCACGGCAATGAGCTTTTCACCGCAGCGCACAAGGCAGGCAGGTGCATCGCGTTTGAGGCAAGTTGCGCAGGCGGAATACCGATTATATCAGCGATGAGAACGGGGCTCGCGGCAAATAAAATACAGGCCATTTACGGCATTGTCAATGGCACCTGCAATTATATCCTGTCGAATATGAGCAAAAAAAATATGCCTTTTTCCGAGGCTCTGAAACAGGCACAGGAAAAAGGATACGCAGAAGCTGACCCGACGCTCGACATCAACGGCGAAGACACGGCACACAAGCTGGCGATTCTGGCATCAATGGCGTTCGGATATGAAATCGCCACCGAAGACATCAGCGTTGAAGGCATTGAAAATATAGATATCGCTGATATTCAATATGGCAAAGAAATGGGTTATACGCTCAAGCTGCTGGCAATCGGACAAAGAGTCAACGACGAGCGGATATTTTTGCGGGTTCACCCATCGTTTATATCAAGCGAAAGCGCACTGGCAAGGGTCGATGGGCCTTTCAACGCGGTAAATGTTTTCGGCCATGCGGTCGGCGGAACGCTGTTCTACGGCAGAGGCGCAGGAATGATGCCTACGGCCTCGGCGGTTGTGGCGGATATTATAGAAGTAGCGATGGGCAATTCCGGCAGGCTGTTTAAACATCTTAAACTTAAGCCGAGAAAAAAAATCAGCAAATATATCGGCAAAATAGACGAGTTGACGAGCAGATTTTATATAAAGCTAAAAGTTCTTGATAAGCCCGGCGTCTTTGCGCAGATATGCAGAATTTTAGCGAAGAATAAAATAAGCCTTTCGGGCGTGCTTCAGCACGAAGAACATAACGCAAAGGGGCTTGTGCCCGCAATTGTGATTACGCATCAGACTGGACAGAAAAAAATTATCAAAGCTCTGGCAGGCTTGAGCAATCTGGCAATCGTTAAGGAAAAGCCGGTTTGCATAAGGATAGTTGACATACCGGAAGATAAGGACTAAAAGAATTGAAAATTTAAGATTGAAAATTGAAAAATAAAAAACAGCTTCGCCGTGAGGCGATTCCATAAATCTTCAATCTACAATCTTCATTCTTCAATTTATTAGGTGGTTTAAGGTAAAATATGAATACCAAATGTAAATATGTGATAGTTATACCAGATGGCGCGGCTGATGAGCCTATCGAGGCTTTCGGCGGCAAGACCGTGCTGGAAGCGGCTGAAATACCCAATATCGACATTATAAGCCAGACCGGCAGACAGGGACTTGTCCGAACCGTCGCCAAAGGTATGACACCAGGCAGCGATGTGGCAATGATGAGTCTGCTTGGATATGACCCGCAGCGATTTTATACCGGCAGAGCGCCAATCGAAGCGGTCGCGATGAATATCAAACTTGAGCCGAGCGACTGGGTCTTTCGCTGCAATTTAGTTACGATTGCCGATGAGAAAATGGCCGACCACAGCGCAGGACACATCTCAACAAAAGAAGGCGCAAGATTAATTGACGATTTGAATAAAAACCTCGGCAACGCAAATATCAAATTTTATCCGGGCGTGAGCTATCGGCATATTTGCGTGTTCAAGGGAATGGATTTTGACGTTTATACCGAGCCGCCGCACGACATAATCGGGCAGGAGGTCGAAAAAAATCTGCCTCGCGGAAAAAACGCAGAAATATTATTTGAACTTATGGCAAAATCACACCAGCTTATGGCTGACCATGAGATAAATAAAGTAAGACGCGACTTGGGCGAGAATCAGGTTAGCTCAATATGGCTGTGGGGACAGGGTCAAAAGGCCTCAATGGAAAGCTTTAAAGACAGGTTCGGCCTCAAAGGAGTTGCGATAACAGCGGTCGATTTGGTCAGAGGGCTGGCGAAGTTAATCGGCTTCGATTTGATAAAAGTCGAGGGTGCAACCGGATTTTTCGACACAAATTATAAAGGAAAAGCGGCAGCGGCGATAGAAGCTCTTGACAAATACGACATTGTCTTTATACATATCGAGGGCCCGGACGAAGCAGGCCACGCCGGCAACGCCGAGATAAAGAAAAAGGCCGTCGAGCGAATTGACAAATACATAGTCGGGCCGGTGTATGAGGCTCTGAAGAAGTATCCGGGCTGGCGAATTTTGGTTATGCCGGACCATCCGACGCCGGTGAGCAAACAATCGCATTCAAACGAACCTGTACCATTCGCTATGGCAGGCGAAGGCATTGAAAGCGTCCTGCAGCAGACGTTCAGCGAAGCAAACGCGGCACAGTCAGGTTTGAAGATAGAAAAAGGCTTCGAGTTAATGGAATACTTCCTTAGAGGTTGAAAACAAAAGGAAAATATGGCAAAGAAGAAAAAAATTACAGTACAGAAGTTCGGCGGAACATCGGTAGCCAACGCCGAGAAGATTAAGAACGCCGCATTGAAGGCTATCGCTGCGGCAAAAGGCGGCAATCAGGTTGTTGTCGTTGCCTCGGCTCGCGGCAAGCAGACCGACCACTTAATCGCTGATGCACTTGAGGTTAATCCGAATCCGCCAAAACGGGAAATGGACCAGCTCCTGAGCACTGGCGAACAGCAGACAGTTTCGCTGCTGGCGATGGCAATTGAGGGTATGGGGCAAAAGGCTATCAGTATGACCGGCGCTCAGATTAGAATGATAACCGACAGCGTTCATACCAAGGCGAGAATAAAGAGTATCGACGCGAGCAGAATCAAAAAACATCTTGATAAGGGCTGCATTGTTATTGTGGCTGGTTTTCAGGGCATTGATGAAAATGAAAATATCACAACGCTCGGCAGAGGCGGCTCGGACACAAGCGCAGTCGCACTGGCCGCTGCCCTCAAGGCCGACACCTGCGAAATTTACACCGACGTTGACGGCGTCTACACCACTGACCCAAGAATTTTCAAAGATGCCGTTAAGATGGACCAGATTAGCTATGATGAGGTTCTCGAAATGGCAAGTCTGGGCGCGGGCGTTATGCACAGCCGCTCCATCGAATTCGGTAAAAAATATAACGTTGTTATTCACGTCAGAAGCTCTATGTCTGACAAAATCGGAACTTTAATTACTCATGAGGTACCACAAATGGAAGGTATTCTTGTATCGGGCGCAACTATCGAAAAAAATCTGGCGAAAATAAGCTTAATCGGCGTTGACAACAAACCCGGCAATGC
>Ga0172379_10006726_pt1 | contig 15233 bp, 8 predicted proteins | sample GrowelOW334metaG_FD_119756 | JGI IMG/M metagenome (GOLD analysis project Ga0172379, IMG submission 119756) | Groundwater microbial communities from an aquifer near a municipal landfill in Southern Ontario, Canada - Groundwater well OW334 metaG | ecosystem: Environmental > Aquatic > Deep...
GAAACATCATGCTGAAATTCATCAGGGGATTTCTTGTTCTCCCATTAACACACAATATTGTTTTACAGATGCAGGAAGAAAATGTCCTGATTATGTTTGTATGCACAGTTTAAGCACAGATAAAGTATATAACACAGTAGTAGATTTTCTTATTAAAGAAAAAATTCCAAAACGTATTTTATAAATTGTTGATAATAAATAAGAAAGATTTAATGAACTTGCTTCAAAAAATAAAAAAATATATTCCAGAAGGTATATGGAAGTTTGGTGCCGGAGTAAAAAAGAGTTATTACAAATGGCAATATCTTCGAGGTAAAAGACCGAAGGTAACTGCTGAAACATCCAAAGCATTTGCCAGGAGAGAAAGGGAAGATTTTTTTACGAAATATTGTGTTGGGCAAGGTTTAGATATTGGATTTGGCGGCGATTTAATTGTCTCAAATGCAAAGGGATATGATTTTGAACATGGTGATGCTCAATTTCTTAACAATATTCAAGATGAAACCTATGATTTTGTTTATTCGTCACATACATTAGAGCATCTTGACGATGTAGTAACAGCTTTAAAAAATTGGTATCGAGTTGTTAAAAAAAACGGATACTTGATTCTTTATATTCCTCATCGAGATTTATATGAAAAGAAACAAACTTTGCCTTCACAATTTAATGATGGGCACAAACATTTTTTTCTCCTCGATAAAGATGAAGAGCCGGATACATTTGGAATTTTACCTTTAATTACGCGAACCTTGAACTGTCACGAAATTATTTATGCAAAAGAATGTTCCGAAGGACATACGATTACTGACCCACTACTCCATAGTAATGGTGAGTATTCGATTGAAGTTGTGATTAAAAAGATAAATAATTAGTTTTTACAAAAAATGACTTCTTTACTATTAACTCAAAGAAAAAATATAGTCATAGGATTATTACTTTCTTTTTTAGGAATACTCATCAGCAAATATATTTTTGTGGGAATAGTAGTGCTTTTATTTCTCTTCTTGAGTTTACATTTTGGTGAAAAATTTTTATTGGTTTTTGTTATCAGTACATTTTTGCTTTTAACTAGTACGATAAGTCCCGTGCTTCGTGCAATAGTTCAAGTAAGTAATGTCTTAATTCTTGCAATCCTTTTTTTAAGAAAATATCGTTTGGAATTTAATTTATATCCACGGATAGGATTTAATTTGTCTTTGTTTTTTGTTGGGTTATTCACTGCTTTTTTTATGTCAACAGTACTATCTAAATACTATATGATAGGTATCCCTCAAATTTTTAGAACGATCTTTTTCTTTATAATCATTTATTTAATATTTGGACTAATTGATTCAAAGCAAAATGTAAAAGCTATCTTATCAGCGCTATTTTTCTCCGCGATCGTATATTTTATTTTTTTGGCATATGAATTATATGTCCAAAATTTTGATATTCTAAAAATTAATTTGAGCGATGCCGGTAGCGTTGGGAATACTTATTTACATAAAAATGTACTTGGCTCATTTTTCTTGATAATAATTTCGCTGTTATTTGGGTTTCTATTTGATCTCAATAAAAGAAAAATAAAATGGGGCATGATTTTTTTTATTATAGTTTTTTCTTTAGGATTATTCATCACAAATTCAAGGGCAGCTATTCTCTCTTTATTTTTTAGTATTTGTTTGATTTTGTTCTATTTAAATAAGAAGATGCTTTGGAAAACAATTCTTTCAACTTCAATTCTAATTATTATTTTTATCTTCTCACCTTTGTACGAGTCGCTTAACTTATATTTCAGACTTGAGAGAGTAGCTAGCGGAAGAGATTTTATTTTTTCAGGTGTTTGGGAAGTTATTAAAAATAATTATTTATTTGGAGTAGGTCCGGCCGCCACTAAATTTGAATTGTATAGAAATATTCCCTTTATGTTGGGAAGTCCTGAGGAAGCTTTTATCTTGCATCATTACAATCAAATTGAATTTGGACACGCACATAACTTTTATTTGTTTTTTTTGTCGGATTTAGGTTTACTCGGCTTAATAATTTCGATTGCTCTTCCTTTTATTTTTCTTAAAATCTCTTTATCAACTATAAAAAAAATGAAAGAGTATGATCGAGACTATTATTATCTATCTATTGGAATAGCCGGTTCTGGTTTTGCTATGTTCTTACGTGGAATTTTTGAATGGGGAGGGTTGATAAGCTATGGAACAATAAATTATGATTTATCTTTTTGGCTTATATTTGCAATTATAGTATTTATTAATTCAAGTTATAAAATTAAAACTCATGAGCCCCATCATTTATAATAATAGAATGATATCTCTTTCCTAAATAATTTACAATTACTTTATGAAAATATTAATGCTTGGAGATCCGGACGCAATTCATACTGTGAGATGGGCTAATGCTCTTGCTAAAAGGGGACTGGATATTTTTGTCTTTGGACTTTCTTCATTTACTCACTCTCAATTTGATCCTAAAGTTCATGTGGATTTTATTAGTAGTGGAAAGAAAATAAAAAGTCAAAATGACGGAAGTTTTATAAAGATTGTGTATTTGAGAGCAATCTCGCGTCTTAAAAATATTATAAAAGATTTTAACCCGGATATTTTGCATGCTCATTACGCAAGCAGTTATGGATTAATGGGAGCATTAAGTCAATTCCATCCTTTTATTCTCTCGGTCTGGGGTTCAGATGTGTTTTGTTTTCCAAGGAAGTCATTTTTACACAAAAGTATATTAAAATATAATCTATCTAAACCTGATGTCATTCTTTCTACAAGCCAATATATGGCTGATGAAACAACTAAATACACTGATAAAGATATTATTATAACTCCATTTGGTGTTGATCTAAAAATGTTTCAGGCAAGAGAAACAGGTGAAAAAAATGAGGGGATAGTTATAGGTATTGTAAAAACGTTGGAAGAAACATATGGAATTGAATATCTTATTAAAGCCTTTTATAAAGTGAAAGAAGAAATTCCCACTATCAACTTTAAGCTTTTAATAGTCGGTGGCGGTAGTCTTGAATTAAAATTAAAAAAACTAGTAAATGAACTGAATCTTACAGCGCATGTTATATTTACAGGGTTGGTTTCACACGATGAAATTCCGAACTATTTAAATATGATTGACATATTTGTTGCACCTTCCATTAATGAAAGTTTTGGAGTCGCAATTATAGAAGCTGGTGCATGTGAAAAACCAGTTGTAGTCTCAAATGCCGGGGGATTAAAGGAAATTGTTGAAGATAACGTTACCGGAATAATTGTTCCACAAAAAAGTGTCGAAAGTTTGTCAGAAGCGATTAAAAAATTAGTTTTAAATAAAGAACTTCGTATAACCATGGGGAAAAACGGAAGGCAAAGAGTTGAAAAGCTTTATAATTGGGGAACAAATATTAACCAAATGATAACTATTTATAAATCTTTAACCAAAAATTAATTTGCCATACTTAAATTTCATAAAACGTATTAATTAATAATGTTAGTATCGGTAGTTGTACCTTGTCGAAATGAAGTTAAATATATTTCTCGATCCATCGAATCAATATGTAATCAGATAGGATTTGATAAAAATATTGAAGTTATTGTTGTTGACGGAATGAGCGAAGATGGTACAAGGGAAATATTATCTGATAAATTAAAAAAATTTACAAATCTAACCGTAATTAATAATCCACAAAGAATCACGCCGGTTGCTAGAAACATTGGTATTAAAAATTCTTCCGGAAAATTTATTTGTATTATGGATGCGCACTCAGTTTATGATTTAAATTATTTGCAAACCTGCTTGGACTTATTGAATATTCACCAAGAAGTTTCCTGCGTGGGAGGTCCGATAACAAGTGTTGGTGAGAATGATTTTGGACGAGCCACTGCCATCGCAATGTCTAGTATAATTGGTGTCGGGAATGCTAAGCATCGATTCCCAAAATATGAAGGATATGCTGAGATGGCATGTTTCCCAATGTTTAGAAGAGAAGTGTTTGACAAAATTGGTTATTATGATGAGTCACTCATTCGAAATCAAGACGATGAATTTAGTTTGAGACTTCGTTTATCTGGGAGCAAAGTTTTTATTTCTCCTAATGTGAAGAGCCTTTATTATGTACGCAATTCACCGCAAAAACTTTTCAAGCAATATTTCAATTATGGATTTTGGCGGTGGATGGTAATAAAAAAGCATAAAATACAAATATCTTATAGACAAATTATTCCCCCCGCTTTTATTATTCTTTTGCTAATTTTTACGATTTTGGGATTGGTTTTAAAAAGTTTGCCTTTAATTTTCATTATTCCATGCATTTATTTATTGGTAATTGGCGCTTATTCTTTACGTCTTTTGAAAAAAGAGTCCCTTAGAATCGCCATTCTTTTTTCTTTTTCGATAGTGATTCTTCACTTTTCTTATGGAATAGGAGTACTTTATTCTTATTTAAAAGATAAATTTAATCTTTATTGGAAATAGACTCATTGTTTTCAACTGCTTTTTGCTATTTTTAAAGTATGAATGAAAAAATTTAGTTTGAAATATTTATGACTGACAATTTTATACAATTTCATAAACCCTACATTAATGATGATGAGATTAACGAAGTCGTCGCCACACTAAAATCCGGCTGGCTCAGTATGGGGCCTAGAACAATTCAGTTCGAAGAAAATTTTAAAGATTATATAGGTGCTGACTTTTCTGTATCCGTTAATTCCTGGACAGCAGGAGGTCATTTAGCGCTTGAAGCTTTTGGTTTACAACCGGGAGACGAAGTAATTGTTCCTACAATGACTTTTCCTGCAACTGCTGAAATAGTTTATTACTTTGGTGCAAAACCTGTAATAGTAGATGTTGAAGAAGGGACATTTAATATTTCGATTAAGGAAATTGAAAAAGCTATTACGAAGAAAACAAAAGTGATCATTCCGGTACATTATGCAGGACAACCTGCTGATCTTGATGAAATAAATCAAATTGCCAAAGCTTATAATCTTAAAGTAATTGAAGATGCAGCACATAGTCTCCCGGCTTTTTACAAAGGAGAAAAAATCGGCTCGATTAGTGACGTTACGGTATTCAGTTTTTATGCAACTAAAACACTTTGTACCGGTGAAGGGGGAATGATTTGTTCAAATAACGAAGAATTTTCTGAACGCACAAGATTAATGAGAATGCATGGAATGAATCGTGATGCTTGGAAACGATATTCTGATGCTTGTTCCTGGTATTATGAAATTATTGGTCCCGGATTTAAGTATAATTTTACTGATTTACAAGCAGCGTTAGGTTTGGTTCAACTCCGGAAAGTTGATGAAATGCTAGAAATGCGAAAACATATTGCAGCGCTTTATACTAAAGAACTCAGAGGTAATGAATATATTTATTTACCTGTTATTAAAGACGACCGCGAAACATCATGGCATTTATATCCTATCCGATTAAATTTAGAAGCGCTTACTATTGGAAGAAATGATTTTATTAATGAATTAAAAAGTTTAGGAGTTGGAACGGGAGTCCATTTTATGCCTGTTCATCAACATAAATTTTATAAAGATTCTCTCTTACTTCAAAATAATGATTACCCTGTTGCTAACGATGCGTTCGAACGTTTAATTTCAATCCCAATTTACCCCGGATTGACGGACAATCAGGTTGCAAAAGTTATCGAATCAATTCATTTTCTGACTAAAAAATTTAGCCGTTAACCAATTTATCATTTTTATGGGCAGAGAAGGAAGCATTATTAAAAGATTTTCCGATATAGTAATTAGCCTTTGTGTACTCATCTTAAGTTCTCCTATACTATTATTTGCCATGATGGCTGTTCGTTTTGAAACGCCGGGTCCAGCAATTTTTATGCAGCAAAGAACCGGTAAAAATGGAAAACCGTTTAAGATGTATAAACTGCGTGGGATGGTGGAGAATGCTTTAGAAATTGGGCCGAATTTAACTCAAGTAAATGATCCGCGGTTGACCAAAACGGGAAAACTTTTTAGAAGATTAAGCATTGATGAACTCCCTCAATTTATTAATGTGTTAAATGGTACCATGTCCATCGTTGGTCCTCGTCCGGAAATTGTAGAGATTACCGAAACTTATACGGAAGAACAAAAAAAAGTATTTCGATTTAAACCTGGATTAACCGGCATCTCGCAAATTAACGGGAGGCAGCTTTTAACTCCTGAGAAGAGAACTATGATGGAAGTAATTTACTATGAGCGTGCCACTTTTTTTTCTGATTTGTTCATTATTTTAAAAACACCGGTTGTCATTCTCACCAACGAAGGAAATATTTGATGAACGCAAAAAACATTTGGTTTCTCTACCTCATGTTTCCGATTCTCACCTTTTCTCAAAATTTATCTGTCCAGACAAAAAATCCAGTTTATGATTATTTAAATCAACTTCGAGTGAAGAATATTCTCCCTCAATATGAAGACGTTGTGCTGCCTTTAACGCGAGGAGAAATTTCCGATCAATTACAAAAAGTTAAAAATTCTCCGTTCACTCTATCGGTTGTTGATAAAGAAAAACTTAATCTCTTTATGCAATATTTCCCTTCGCCGCGGAAATCAAACAATTCTTTTTTTTGCAGTGATTCTTTCTTAATCAAACAACATTTTCTATCCGGAGAAGAAAATTTTGCTTATCTCTATCAAGATTCTCTAATCTCATTTTCAATTGCGCCGATAGTGACTACAAAAAATATTTTTATCAAAGATATGAATTATCAAGGGCGATCTTCATTTTTAATAACTTATGGCGGTGCTTTTTCACTTGAATATAGTGATTGGTTTGCCGCTTATCTTGAAGCATGGAACGGCTTTCAAACCGGTGATCGCACAGCTTCGATGACAGATCAAAGAGTGCAGCAAAGTTTTTCTTTTAACCAAACAAAAATTAATTATTTTGATCAAACGTCCGGATATGTAACACTGAAAAAAGACATTTTTAAATTACAAATCGGAAGAGAAAGAATTTTGTGGGGTGTTGATCGATTTGATGATTCTATTCTCAACGAAACTCCACAAGCGTTTGATTTTGTAAAATTCGATATTTCTTACAAACAATTTTCTTATAAATATTTACACGGTTGGCTCATCCAACCGACCACGAGTGGATTTATAGATTCATTACGTTATAACGTTAAGCGGCGCGAGCCTAAATATATTGTGACCAGCAGAATCGGGTACCAACCATTTTCCAATATTTCTTTTGGAGTTGGACAAACAATAATTTACGCAAACCGACCTTTGGAATTAGCCTATCTCAATCCGTTTTTACTTTGGGAATCGGCACAACGTTCACTGAACGATCTCGACAATTCTTTTCTACATCTTGATTCGCGCTATCGTCCGGTTAACGGTTTTGAAATAAACGGAACACTCACGTTGGATGATGTGAATTTCAATTTTCTAAAAAAAGATAAATGGAATTCGATTGGCAATAGATTTGCATGGCAGATGGGTTTTATCGCAACCGCTCCTGTTTTATTTGAACGAGTTACTCTTTATGTTGATTATGTTCAAATAAGACCTTACACGTTTTCGCATCCAAATGGAGGAGAAGAATTAACTTATACCAATAACGGCTTCCCGCTTGGTCTCGATCTTCAACCAAATACAGCCATGACAAGTTTTAAAGTGGTTTATGATTTTACAGAAAAGTTCTCTTCTTCATTTTTATTCAGGCACACAATTCATGGGGATAATATTTATAATGCATCGGGAGGTTTAGTAAGAAATGTAGGTGGAGACATTTATTTAAGCGCAAGGTATTTTGATCCCAATATTGCTTTGTTTTTAAATGGCGAAAGAGTTACCACAAATTTGTATGACTTAAGCGTTCGCTATTTAGTATCGTATAATATAAATATATTATTACAAGGACAATATTCACGGTATGTCAAGATGAAAGACGTTAAAGAAGCATTTTTAGCTTCTTTGCAAATCAATTACAATTTTTATTAGAGGGAATAGCAAAAAAGAACTTACTTTTTGCGTTGATTCTTTCCTACAACTTTAGAAGTTTGAATTAAAAATAAAATCTATTTATGAAAATACTCTTCAGTCTTTTTTTGTCGAGCGTCCTATTTGCTCAGAGCCCTAAAGTTTTAGAATCAACATCAGAATCCATCATCGTTGAATTTTCTTTTGGCGGCAAATACCAAGTAAAGGATACAACCCTGGACGGGAAAACCTTTCAGAAAATTAACGGTAGAGGATTCTTTACTAATGAGGAGGGGGAACCTGCTTTACCTCAAGAATTTATTTCGCTTGGTATAAAAAATGGGGCTTCTCTGTCGTACAAAATTTTATCAGACCAAAAGCAAATATTAAAAAACAAATTTCTTCTTCCCTACTCCAACAGCACTAAAAATATTTTGAATTCTTCTTCCCAAATTCCAGGGATAATCTATCAAAAAAATGAAAACTTTCCTTCGGATGCAATTTCTATTTATCCTTCATATATTTATCGTCTTGCAGCTATTCGACCAATTGGAATTTCTCCTTTTCAATTTAATCCTGTTACAAGAGAATTGGTTTATCATGAAAAAATAGTCGTTCAAATTTTTTATAAAAATCCAAATGAAACGGTAGAAACCGGAAGGACTCTTGATAAAGCTACTGATGATTATCTTAAAGAGACAGTTCTGAATTACTCGTTTTCAAAAAATTGGATGATCGGGAAAAAAGTTGAAAGTAGATTATCAAAAAAAGAAAATGATTATTGGTATAATTCTCAGTTTACCTGGTTAAAGTTGTATCTTAAAAATGAAGGAATTTATCGCGTTTCTTTTTCTGATTTAGTAGCTGCTAATTCATCTTTATCCCCAAGTATTGAAATAAGAAAGATGAAATTATTCAACAACGGAGAAGAAATTCCAATAGAAATATTTGATGACGGAGATAGTCTATTTAATAATGATGACTTTTTCCAGTTTGTTGGTAAAGAAATCGCGCCTTCGCCTTATTGTAAGCAGAATATTTATAATAATTCCAATGTTTATTGGTTAACTATAAATAGCGATACCGATGGTAAAAGATATAAGGAAATAGATGGCAGAAAAAATGATTGGAAGAAAATTTTTCAGCAAAGTTTAGTTACGCTGCACTACGAAAAAGATCTGCTCTACGAACGTTTAGGGTACGCCCCCAGATTGACAGGTATAGAAAGAGATTTTTGGTTTTGGGGAAAAGCGAATGGAATGAATAGGATACCATCCGAAGTTTTTGTAAGTCCATTCCCCGGATTTGCAAATTACTTTCCGGATTCAAACATAGTAACTCTGCGTTTAGATATGCACGGGATAACAAATTATTCTACTTTTTCTCCGGATCACAGGGCGAAAATATTTTTAACGAGTCAATATGTAGATTCGGTTGAGTGGGATGGACAGACGGCAATCACTTTTTCAAAAAAAATTGACACAAAAAAAATCGGAATTTTTTCTGACAATAATTTACAGGTTTCGGTAGATGGAGCTATCACTGCAAATACAGCTTATCCGGAACAATCACGATCGGATGAAATTAGAATTAATTGGTTTGAATTCGATTATTGGAGAGAGAATAGAGTCAACGGAAATTATTTCCATTTTGCCTCTTCTCCCGAAATGTTTGGGAAAAATCAGTTTAGCTTGTGGAATTGGACGACTTACGATATGATGGTTTACATTCCTCAAAGAAGTGAAATTATTAAAAATGCTGACATTACTCAAAATCAATATAGAGAAGTACTTTTCGTTGACAGTGCAACTGTAAAAACCGATTATTACTGTACAAGCATCAGCAATTTTTCAAAAGTCGATTCAATAAAAACAGATACACCATCACAGCTTAGAAATAAAAATCAAGGTGTCGATTATCTGATCATTACACACAAAAATTTTCTTTCTGCCGCTGAAAGATTAAAACAATTCAGAGAAACCCATTTCCCGGATACTTCAATTGTGACTCCGCGTATTCAAATTACAACCATTGACGATATCTATGATGAGTTTTCATACGGCTTGCTTGATCCTTTTGCCGTTCAATCATATATCAAATATGCATTTGAGAATTATGCGGGAACGCCAATCTCTTATGTTGTTTTGTTAGGGGATATGAGCTACGATTACAGAGAGTTATTTCCTGGAAATAGAAAGAATTTTATTCCGTCAATTCCCTACCATTCTTTCGAATATGGATTAGCCGCTAGCGATAATATGTTTGTTGCAGTAAGCGGTGATGATGTTGCGCCTGATGTTGCCATCGGAAGATTATCATGTGAAACTTTAGATGAAGCAAACATTCTAATTGATAAAATTATTTCCTATCCAAGTGATGCAGGAAAAACATGGAAACAAAATTCACTTTTGGTTGCTTCAGGGCAGGACTATAATGATGAAGCGTTTTTTGGTTTTAATGATGCGAGCCTTGAATTAGAAAGAAATTATTTAGCACCAAACGGTTTTAGCGCAAAAAAAGTTTTTCGCTATCCAAGTAAACCTGCGCATATACCATTTCAAGGTGAAGGCTCTGATATTAGAAGGGGGATTGATAGCGGTGCCGTTCTCGTAAATTATTATGGTCATGGCGGCGGATATCAATGGGATTTAATTTTTCTAACCGATGATATTTTTATGCTCAATAACGGAGGGAGACTTCCATTTGTTTCTAGCGTTACCTGCTATACCGCTCACTTCGATAATCAAGATGTTTTTGGAGAACAGTTTAATAAAGTACCCGGTAAAGGTTCAATTGCTTTTTGGGGAAGTTCCGGGTTAACAAGTTATGATGTTGGGAAGTATATTAACGTAAAGTTTTTTAATGAGGTGTATTCAAAGAAAAATTATATTGTTGGAAAAGCTATTTTGAATGCAAAGAATATGAATGTTTCTTCCGGAACTTTTGCTGATCAAATTGCTTTACTAACATTGCTTGGCGATCCGTTACTGGAATTAGCATTTCCGAAAAATCCGGATTATTCCGTTTCTGAAGATTTAGTAAATATAAATCCAGAATTCCCATTAGTAAACAACCCCGTTCAAGTAAAAATTTATATTAAAAACTTCGGATTTATTAAACCTGAGGATTCTTTATCAGTTGAACTTTTTGTAATTGATAAAAATGTTAAAAATTTGATTGGTTCGAAAAAAATTAAATCTTTCGGAATAATTGATTCCGTAAATTTCCCATGGACTCCCACTCAAGACGGTGCGAACACTCTCATCGTAGATGTTAACGCAGATAGAAATGCAAATGAAGAAGATTTTTCCGACAATGAATGCGCAAAGTCTGTTTATGTTTATAAAACCAGCGAACCCAATATTATTGCGCCGCTAAATGGATTTACTTCAAATAAAAACAGTGTTGAATTTCTTTTTGCTGATATCGGTGAATACATTGATAAAAAACTAACGTATCAAATTCAGATAGATACTTCTTTATCCTTTGAAAAACCTTTGCAAGATATAAAAAACATTTCTCCTTTAAATGGAGTGGTGAAGTGGACTTATTCTCCGATAGATAGCGGTATTTATTTTTGGCGTACCCGGAGTTGGGATGGACTTGACTCCAGCAAGTGGACGGCAACATCAACGTTTTATATTACTTCCTCTATTTCAGAGAAGTTTTCGTTTTCTGGTAAGCAGCTAAAGCTTTTTGAATCAGAAAACATTTATTACTCCGATTCATTAAAAGGACTTTCACTTAATGCATCTTTCTTTCCTGCTAAACCTACAAACAGCAGATTTTTAGGAAAATTTCCTGTCACTCTTCCCGCAGATATTAATGGATTAACTGCAATTACAACCGATGGGAAGTATTTATATGTCAGTGCGATGTATTATTACAATGGGCAAAAATCGAAAATTTATAAGATCGGTACAGGCAATAATGGTACCGATGAAGGTAAATCCTACGGTGAAGTAACCTCAGCAACTTTCTCGATTTTTCATACCATATTTTATCTTGATGGAAAGATTTATGTCGCAAACGGTTCTTCAAAATATTTGTCACAGATTGATATTCAAACCGGTGTCACTTTATCCATATTTGTTTCCGGCGGTTTGATAAACGAAAATTCAAGAGAGGCAGACGGTGGTTTTTACCTTTGCACTGACGGGAGGTATGTTTATAATTTAGCGGTGCAAGATACAACCGGCGCTCATAAATATCGCTTAAGAATTCTTGATCCTCAAAATAATTGGTCGAAAGTTGGAGAGGATAGAGAACTTAGCGGTACAAGTTATGATTACTTCAGTAGTTTTTTTGTAATTGATAATTATCTCTACGCCTTCGAATATGGAAATTCAAATTATATGCGACGGTTTGATTTAACTACCAACCGTTTCGAGGAAGAATGGATTACGTTTACTCCTTATCAAGGTTATTTTTCCTGGACGTATGATCAAAATGCTAATGTTCTTTATACAACTGTTTTTCGCCAAAGCTTTGATCCAAGAATTGTAAAATTTATGGGGAAATATAAAAATACTGAAGGGAACATTGTTACTTCTGCTTTTGGTCCGGCTAAAAATTGGAATTCGGTTTCTTATGATATTACAAAAAATAATACTGCTGCATCCTTTCATGTTCAGTTGGAGAAGTTGAATAAGAATTTACAGCAATGGGAATTAGTAAAAGCGAATATTCCAAGTCCTTATCTGCTTGATACTCTTGCGCTTCCGGTTAATTCTGAACTTCGGCTTTCGATCAATTTGAAAGATACTTCAACTGTAACTGTTAATGCTTTTAATCTAAGTAAAATCGGATGGAATTTTTCGCTTCCGACTGAATTATCTATTTCTAAAAATGGATTACAACTTAATGCCGATTCTTTACTTCAAGGATTTCCGTTGGAGTTTCAATTGACTCCGCAAAATATCAGCAACACTCCTTCCGATACTTTCCAAATCGCTTGCTATCTTGATGATGCAAAACTTCCTTTTTACAGCAATAAAGCTGCACTTAAGCCCGATTCATCAATCACTTTTAATTCTTTGTTGGAAACCGCCAAGATTGGCGATTTGCATAAAATTAAAGTTGAGTTAAAACCAAACGAATCGGAAACATTTTCTTTCAATAACTTCATTGAGAAGAAATTTTTTATTAAATATGATACTTTGCGTCCCACCCTTAAAATATTAATTGATGGGAAAGAAATTCTTGACGGCGATATCGTTTCTAAGGAACCGGAGATAGAGGTATCTTTAAAAGATAATTCGCCGTTGCCGATTTCTAAAAATAATTTTTCAATTTCAGTTGATAATATACCGGTTGAAGTTGCAAACATTCGGGATTCCGTCATTCCTTATCCCAATAATCAGACGATACTTAAGTGGAAAGAACAATTGCTTAAAGAAGGAGAACACTTTCTTGATGTTTTTGCGAAGGATTCTTCCGGAAATTATTTTGATGCTTCCGTCCGCAGAACTACTTTTTATACTTACACTTCTAATGACATAAAATATGTTTATAATTATCCGAACCCTTTCGCATCGCAAACCTATTTCACTTTTGAACTTCGTGGAGAGCAAAAGCCGGATGAAATAGCCATCAGAATATTTACGATTGCCGGAAGATTAATCAAAGAATTTAAACCACCTTCCGGAGATTTTTCAGTCGGCTTTAATAAAATTTTCTGGGATGGGAAAGATCAGGATGGCGACCCGATTGCTAATGGTGTATATCTCTATAAAGTAATTGCAAAGTATAATGATAAAACAATAACAACTACACAAAAACTTGTGAAGATGGAGTAGCCGGCAGTTTCTTCCTAATCAAGAAAATTCTTAATTTTACAGTACGAAATAATAACGAGGAACAAATGTGTGGCATTGTCGGCTACATCGGTGATAGAAATGCAATTCCAATTTTAATTGAAGGTCTAAAAAGATTAGAATACCGGGGATATGACTCTGCCGGTCTGGGTTTCTTTTCAGACGGAAAATTAAATATTGTTAAAAATAAAGGAAAAGTTTCTCTCCTTGAAGAAAAAATGGAAGGGAACGGATTCCATTCCACCATCGGCATAGGGCACACACGCTGGGCAACACACGGAATTCCTAATGAAACGAATGCTCATCCTCATTTCAATAAAGAAAAAACGCTTCTTGTAATTCATAACGGCATAATTGAAAATTATCAACCACTTAAAAAAATTCTCATCGGTAATGGTTATCAGTTCAATAGTGAAACCGATACGGAAGTTTTAGTTCATTTAATAGACAGCTTTTTGAAAAAAGGTTCTACGCTGTTCAGCGCTGTTCGCCGTGCCTTAAATGAAGTTGAAGGAACTTATGGTTTGGCGGTTTTATCAAGTAATGAGCCGGATAAAATTGTCGTTGCAAGAAAAGGTTCTCCGCTTGTACTTGGTATTGGTGAAAATGAAAACTTTGTCGCCTCTGATGTCTCAGCATTAATTGCTCACACTAAACAAGTTGTGTATTTAGAAGATGGTGAAATAGCGGAAGTTTATAAAGACCGTTTCTGCACAAAGAATATTGAAGACGAAGAAATTCAAAAAGAAATAATTGAAGTCACCATGTCGATTGAGCAAATCGACAAAGGCGGTTATTCCACTTTCATGTTAAAAGAAATTATGGAACAGCCGGAATCAGTTATGAACTCGATGCGCGGCAGACTTGTGCATGATGATGGAACTTCTAAACTTGGTGGACTTGAATCAGTTTTAGATAGAATCACAAATTCTAAACGCTTCATCATTTGTGCATGCGGAACTTCCTGGCATTCCGGAATGGTGGGCGAGTATATGTTCGAACAGTATTTGCGCATTCCAACAGAGGTTGAATATGCTTCTGAATTTAGATACCGCAATCCAATCATTCATCCTGACGACACAATTTTTTTTATTTCTCAATCCGGTGAAACCGCAGATACTCTTGCAGCAATGAAAGAAGCTAAACGCAAAGGTGCGCTCGTTGTTGGGATTTGTAATGCTGTCGGAAGCTCAATAGCTCGTGATAGTGATGCCGGCGTTTATATTCACGCAGGTCCGGAAATTGGTGTTGCATCAACAAAAGCTTTTACTGCGCAGCTTTCAGTTTTTGCTTTGATCACTTTACTTCTTGCCCGCAAAAAAGATATGAGCTTAATTGATGGACAAAAATTGGTCGAAGAATTTCAAACTATTCCTGAAAAAATTAAAAAAATACTTCAACTTGAAAAACAAATTGAAGTAATTGCCGAAGAATTTAAAAATGCCAAAAACTTTTTATATCTCGGCAGAGGTTACAACTTTCCCGTTGC
>Ga0172379_10006727_pt1 | contig 15231 bp, 19 predicted proteins | sample GrowelOW334metaG_FD_119756 | JGI IMG/M metagenome (GOLD analysis project Ga0172379, IMG submission 119756) | Groundwater microbial communities from an aquifer near a municipal landfill in Southern Ontario, Canada - Groundwater well OW334 metaG | ecosystem: Environmental > Aquatic > Deep...
CAAACCATCAGCCACACCCAAACCATCAGCACAAGCAGGACGCTCCAAGACTACTGCGGAGTGTAGACAGACTTGTAGTGATCTGGTTGAGGTTCCTACGACAGGTTCGTGGAGAGAACGATTGGATAAATTTGCCTTACGGACTTATTGTATTGAGAGTTGTCAAAAGAGATGGGTGTGGACTGCACCTTGATAGAAGGTGATTAGGGAAGAGTTATTTGAGGAAGATGCCAAGGAGGTTGGTAAAGCTAAAGTCTAATCCTCCGATATAGAGGCCAACAAAAAGGGAAGCACCGAGAACAATAACAGTAAGATGATAAACTTCGGCGCGGGTGGGCCAGTTGACGTGTACGAGTTCGGCGCGAACTTCGCGAAGGTAGGTCAAAAGATTCATGACTGTTATTGTAACAGATATTTATGGTAGACTACCACTTATGAGTGAGGCGATATTAGCCAAGTTGCAGTCGAGATTGGCGCAAGCAGTGGAGGTGGTAAAAAAGGACTTGGGAACGGTTCGGACGGGGAGAGCGAAACCATCAATTGTGGAAGAAGTCAAAGTCGAAGCCTACGGGACAATCATGAATTTGCAGGAATTGGCAAGTATTTCGGCTCCCGACACTTCGTTAATTGTGGTTTCACCCTGGGATAAGGGATTGATTTCGGCGGTTGCGGCGGGAATTAATAAGGCTGGATTGAATTTGAATGCGATGGTGGACGGAGAGACGGTCAAGATTGCGATTCCGGCTTTGTCACAGGAGAGACGAGAAGAGTTGGTAAAACTCGTTCACCAAAAGGTCGAGGGGGGTAAAGTGATCGGGAGAACGATCCGAGGAGAGATAAAAGAAGAAATTGAAGCACAAGAGGGAGAGAGTGGAATATCGGAAGATAGTATTAAAAGCTGGCTAGAAACGATGCAGAAGCAGATTGATAAGTTTATGCTGGAACTTGAGGAATTAGGCAAAGAAAAAGAAAAGGAGTTAATGACACTATGACAAAGCAAAAAGTAACCAAAGCAGTTATTCCCGCGGCCGGATTTGGGACGCGATTTTTGCCGCAGACTAAGGCAATGCCCAAGGAAATGTTGCCGATAGTGGACAAACCAGTGATCCAATATATTGTCGAAGAACTGGTGGAGGCTGGAATTACCGACATTATTATTGTTACCGGGTACCATAAACGGACGATCGAAGATCATTTTGACAGCCCCTCGACTGACTTGATCGAAAACTTGAAAATGGGGGGTGAGAAGAAGAAACCCCTCCTCGATTCGGTGATGAAAATTTCGAACCTGGCTAATTTTGCTTACGTCAGGCAAAAGGGTCCATATGGGAATGGAACACCGCTTATGAACGTGCGGCACCTAATTGGGGACGAGCCATTTATTTATACCTGGAGTGATGATTTTATTGCGGCGGAGCCATCGAGATTTAAACAACTGCTTTCGGCATACGAAAAATATGGCTATAGCTGCATGGCGGGTGTGAGAGCTAAGAGCGATGCGGATTATGATCGTTATGGATTCGCGGGTGGGACGGAGCTCGAACCAGGGGTAATTGATTGTACTACCATTATTGAGAAGCCGGGGAAAGCCAATGCTCCAAGTAATTTGGCCACTGTGAGTGGATATTTATTGACACCAGATATTTTTGATTATTTAGATACCGTACTTACCAATCTAAAGCCAGGTGCAGAATTCTATTACAATGATGCGCTCAAACTAATGTTGGCTGATGGGAAGCATGTGCTTGCTACCGAGATCAAAAACGGCAAGTACTATGATACGGGCAACAAATTGGAGTACATGAAGACTCAGATAGAATTTGCGCTCAAGGATCCAGATATGAACGGAGCATTTAAACAGTTTTTGCAGAGCTTGAATCTTTAACTATTGAGCGAGTGTTTGAGATAGTAGTAGCGTCGGGCACCCACACTAAAGATAATAATGGTGGGAACAAGAGAGAGAATGCCAATAAATTTCACGAGGTTGCTGGGGAAAAAAGAAATCAAAGAAAGTCCGGCGACTAAGAGGGTGACTGCAGTTCTAATGTAGGCTAAGAAAGTACGTTCGTTGGCGAGAATGGTACGATCGGCAGACAGAGGGTCTTTTATTACCAGCTTGATAGCGTGGTTGTGATCGCGAACTGTTGCGTATCGTGGAGACATACAGTGTCAGTTTAGAACGAGTTAGGGTTTGTGCCAAGTCCCACATTCAGGATAACAATCGGGAGAGAGAACGTATTCCGTGTCGCGAGAGTCATTTTGGAGGATCGAGATAATCTGGTCGGAGACCCAAGACGGATCAAGATAAATTTTTCCGTCTTTTTGTTTGGCTTGTTTTTGAGCTAAAGTGAGAGGCCCAAAAGGAGTAAGGGTTGAGTCGAGAGCAAGGTGCACAAAGTGACCGGGCCGTTCCTCTGCCAAGCAGAGAGTGAGGGAGCGGAGAGCGGCTTTGGTGGAGTTGTAGAGGGATCGCTCGGGGGTGTGCTGAAAAGCCGAACAGGAGCCAAGCACCAGATTGAGTTGGGGGTGAAGCTGTTGGGCTAAAAAGAGGGGAGCAAAAACGTTTAATTCATAGGATTGATACCAGTCTTCAAAGGTCAGGTCAACGAGTGATTTGTAGATACCAATGCCCGCGGCATGAATAATAATATCTAAACTAGGGTAGTCGGACAAGATTTGTTTGATTAGTTCCTGACGACTGGTGGGATTGGCCAGATCAGTATGGTAGGAGGCGGGTTTATTTGGATCGCGACCCAACGTTATCAAATTGGCTTTGGCAGAGGTAAGCTTGGAGGTAAGGAGAGAACCAATACCGCCGGTCGCGCCGGTTAGGAGAATAGTTTTGTTGGCAAGATTCATGTGGAGCCAACGTCGGGGATCGAACCCGAGACCTCGTTCTTACCAAGAACGCGCTCTACCAACTGAGCTACGTCGGCGTCTCAGGCTACTATCGTGCCTGAACGCATTTCTCTGGTCATTCTGACCAGATGTGCAGCGTATTTTCTCAAGTCTTACTGACTCGAGTGCAGCATGTGCTGGGGATAGGACTCGAACCTATGTAGCCGTAAGGCAGCAGATTTACAGTCTGCCCTCGTTGACCGCTTGAGTACCCCAGCTAGTGTGCTTATGTATTATCTCTGAGAATGAGTCTATTTGCAATCAAATGCCCCGCAGACGGGGGTCTTGCGAAGAAGCTTTCCCCGGAAAATTCCAGGTGGGTGGGAAGATCAAATCCCCACAGGGTATCTGATACTTGCCCTCCCATAAAAGCGTTCTTTTGTGGAGGAAAAAATTCCTCGCTATCCCCTTTCCGCAGGGCAAAATCAGACTAGCATATAATTAACGAATGGGCAAGACGGTATGGGGGTATGAGGCGACACAAACTGATCGATCCAGCTGGGAGACGAGGCTGAGGGTGAGGCTAGTTTGGGTAGCAGCGATTGTCTGGGTAGCGATTATTGTTGCAAGGGCAGCCTACTTACAGATTTGGGAGAGTGGACAGCAGGGATTGTTGTCGCAGGCCAATCATATTGAGTTGGTACGGGAGGAGGCAGAGCGAGGAATAATTAAGGATCGCCGGGGGGTACCATTGGTCACCAATGAATGGAACGAGGAATTTGGGCGTTACCAGCGAAAGTACCCTTATGGGCCGGCGGTGGCAATGGTTGTGGGGTATATGAGTGAGGTTACCCAGAGCGAGCTGGGGTGCAGATTGGGGATATGTTACCCTTTGGGAAGCTATATCGGGCGGGTGGGGGTAGAACGGGAGATGGAGACGGTGCTCAAGGGTAAAGATGGAGGAGTGTTATCCGAAGTGGATGCGGGAGGAAAAATAGTCAGAGAACTCGGGAGTAATGAACCAGATCGAGGGCAAGATGTGACGTTGAGTATTGAGGTAGGACTGCAGGAGAAGATGTACCAAGCGATGAAGGGTAAAACTGGGGCGGCGGTGGCCATCGATATGCGAGGAAAAGTGTTGGGATTGGTGAGTTTGCCAACATATGACCCAAAGAGTCTAGAAAAATATCTTTCAGATACGAGTAAAGAGTACTTTTTGAATCGAGCAGTATCGGCTCAGTACCCGCCAGGAAGTATTTTTAAGTTAGTTACGGCCTATGCGGGCCTCGCAACGGGGAAGATTACCCCAGAAACCAAGATTGAGGATACGGGAGAGATTAGAATCAATGACTACAGGTATGGGAACTGGTATTTTGATCAGTATGGGAGGAAAGAAGGAGAGTTGGATTTGGTGAGAGCGCTGGCTCGGTCGAATGATGTCTATTTTTACAAAGTGGGAGAGATGGTGGGGGTGGATGAACTGACGGATTGGGCGCATAAATTTGGTTTGGGGGAAGAGACCGGGATCCAACTAACGGGTGAAATTGCGGGATTGGTGCCGAGTCGACTACAAAAGGAACGATCAACCGGGGAAAAATGGTTTTTGGGTAATACTTATCATTTGGCGATTGGGCAGGGAGATCTGTTGGTGACACCCCTGCAGGCAGCCAGAATGACGGCAGCGGCCGTTTCAGGAAGAGTATGCAGAGTAAGCTTGCTCAAGGAGGGAGTGACGGAGTGCCGGGATTTGGGAATAGCTACCGATCAGATCGAGTCAGTCAGGGAGGGAATGCGACAGGTGTGTGCCCCAACCGGAACGGCGTTCCCATTGTTTGATTTTGCCCCTTATGTATTGTGTAAGACGGGGACGGCTCAACATGCGGGGCAAAAAGCCGAGAGTGATTTACCCCACGCGTGGATTACGGTAGCTTACCCCGGGGAGAATCCGGAGATGGTATTGACGGTGTTGGTAGAGGCAGGGGGAGAGGGAAGTGCGACGGCGGCCCCAATTGCCAGGGAGATTTTGGAGTATTGGCGAAACTTGAACAAGTGAGCCACCTCTGGGACTCGAACCCAGCACCTACGGTTTACAAAACCGTTGCTCTACCGGATGAGCTAAGGTGGCTACAAAAAAGATTATACCAGGAGACAGATCGTTATTTGGTGGGAGCAGAGGGTGTAGCTAAAGATGATGGATTGGCGTCGGTGGTTACACCTGACTTGAGACTATCAAGCTCTTTTTGGATTTCGGCCAACGCGGATTCGTCAGAATTGGGTGTGTTGGGGGTGCTGGGAGTACCGCCGACAGGTTGAGGAGTAGGCATGGCTGGTTCGGGAGTAGGGGTGGGGATCTGAGGAAGAGGAGGGAGGTCTAGCGGAGGGACAGTGAGGCCCTCTGGAGCGGCCGGGGGAGGAGTTACTGCCTGTGGCGATACAGTTTCGGTGGGTAAAGTAGGAGGTGAAGCCGGAGGGGTAGTAGGAGGTGAAGCCGGGGCAGATCCACCCAATTTAGCAATGGTTTCTTCGGCCAATTTCATCCGTCGGTCGGTGGCTTTTTGGAAGATTTCAAGTTCTTTGACGATGGTGGGGAAAATTTTGGGAAGATCGGGGTCAGTAGTATTGTTGGCAATGTCGATAAGATTAATTTTAATGGGCTCACGAAGGGGTGAGTCAATCAAAAGATTGATGAGCGTTTGCTTATTCAGTTGATCGGGCATTAGTTATAATGTACGTAAGTTGTGGTAAAATGTCAACCATGGCAAAAGCAAAAAAGGGACCGAGACAACCGTTTGGACTCAAGTGTGGAGAGTGTAGTGCGTTTAACTACATCACCAGCCGCAGCAAATTAAATACCCCAGATAAATTGGTGTTGTCCAAATATTGTCCTAAGTGCAAGAAACACACTAAACACAAAGAGAGTAAGAAGCTAAAGTAAATTAGGTAAGTTTTCGATAAAGTTTGAGAATGTTGCTGGCTCCGCGGGAGATATCGGGAGCAAGTTTTTGGGCGCGTTCGAGCGCTACTTCCACCCACGGCTGATTTTTACGGATGGGGACGGTGACGATGGCTTTGAGTTGAGACAGAATGTTGCTAATATCGGCACGAATACTGACTCCCCAGGCTTCGGTAACGGCGCGAATATTGTCTTCCCACTCTCCCCAGGGCTTGAGAGTTAACAGAAAACAACCGGCGGCAACGGCTTCGTAGGCCATATCGCCACTAGGCTTGGTGATCAAGCCATCTGCCCAAGGAAAGATGTAATCGAGCAAGAGTTCGTTAGCGGCGACAATATCATGACCGCGGAAGATTCTGAGGGGGGATTGGGGATCATCCAGCTCACCAATTTTGATCCGATGGACGCGGGCGAAAGTGGTGAACATGGTTTCGAAATCTTCGTGAACACCACAATAAGCCGCAATGTGGACTTCGCCTTTTTTGATGGCGGGAGAAAGGTGAAGCAAGAGATCCTGGATTTCGTCTTTGTTGGTGCCCAAACCACCAGTGGTAATGGCGAGCCTAAGGGGGCGGTAGCGATAACCTTTGACGGCGGTATTTTTGTCTTTGCGGATAATCCGTGGATCGACGGGGCAACCGGTAACTTGGACACGGCGTTCGTCGACTTTGTGGCCCAGGATATAGGCGAGTTCGAGTAGCCGAGATTTGGTCAGTTCGTCAAAAACTGCCCAGGTAAGATGAGGATTGTCAGCGTGGGTTAAGTATTGGGGCCGGACATGGGGGTCGGTCACGACCTGGAGGACTGTTTTGCCGTTTTCAAGCAGAATGTTACCAGCTTCGTAGTGGAGCGAAATAATGGGGCGGGTGACGCGGCCGGTTACATAAGTTAAGGGAGCGCGAATAGCACTGGTTAGAGGGAGTTGATTGCGAAGCCGAGTATCCATCAGGTCTTTGAGTTGTTTGAGTAGGGGATTTCTGGCAATGAGGCGTCCCATTCTTTGGGTAAACATAATTTTGGGCCAGTCCTTGGCGGAGACATAGTTGGTTGGGTCGATCATCCAGAAAGTGCGGCGCTGTTTAGTGGCTTCGACAACCAAAGCGTTGGCCATACTATAGTGGGCGCGGCTAAAGGTAACGTCGGGAGTTTCGGCTGTCGGCTTTTCGCCAAAACGGGCCTCGAGTTCTTCTTTGAAAGTGGCGGAGACCGTGACGATGGGGATCTGGACCGTTTCCAAAAGATGCCGCTCTTCGTGAGCGGTACGCTTGAATTCTAGCTCGGCTGGAACCGGGCGATGGGTGATGGGCATGGGGTCAGCATATTAGGTTTTGGAGAATTATGCAATCTAGATTGTTAAATGTTGCTCCAACATTACAATCGCTCGCCAGGGGTTGGATAGGGGACGACCATAGGTCGTAATTTCTTGAAGAGTTGAAAGGAGTGAAGGCGGAAGGGGATATTGATCGATCCATTCAGCGCGTAAGTCATAGAGTGCTTTGGCGGTAACTACGTCTTGTTGGGTTAGTTTGGACGGATCAGCTTGGCAGTTTTTGAGAAGTTGATAGAGATGGTTAATGTAGCTTTTGGTTTCACACATGTCTCGAAGGGAAGGAGGAACAATAACACAGGAATCGAGACTGTTGGGAGTGAAATGGGATAGATAGGGAGCCAAGCGCGGAGATGGAGTTTCTATTTGGCCGTTACAACAGAGCTCGTGTTTGCCGGCGATCATGTCGACGACAAAGGCAATTTTTCCATTCTGTAGGGCAGAATTAAAATTAGCGGGGTTGATGTCTTGGGTAGGGAGTCCTAGTTCGAGCATGATTTCGATTTCATAATAAGGTGAGGTAAATTTGGGAAGAACTTTCTGGTCCAAAAGTTCGAGTAGGTGGCGACTTTGGAAGATGGGATAAAGATAAGGAAGATGCTGTTGATCGCCAATAATGATAAGTTGCCCAGAGGAGGAAAGCATGAGACTAAGCCGGGCTTTTCGTTGTTTGGTTTCCTGTCCACGATGGGTAAATTGATGTCCTGAAAACTCGATTTCAATCCCGCTTTCCGTGAGCATGATATTCCCGTTTTGGTAGGCAGGGTTATCTTGAGGAAAGATTTTGATGAGACTATGATCGTATTTTTCTAAGGGGGGTTGATTTAATTTGGCAAGCAACTCATTAAGCTCACGCCATTTCATAGTCTTGGAATAAACTTGTTCGATGAGCTGTGAGGCATTGTTGATTTGGCTTTGGATAAGTTGTTGTTTTTCTTGAGTTAGCAAGGTGTTAAATTGATCGCTACCGGCTCGGGCGAGTTTTAGAGCTAGTTGGTCTATTCTCTCTTGTTTAACTATTTTTCTGGCAGTTAAGAGATAGTCCTGAAAATCTTGGAGAGACCGGATGGGGTCACGACGGCCATTAATGGGATCAGGCTCGTGACCAAGCAGGGGGGGACGTTGGTTTTTTTTGGTACTCCAGGGGTCGGTCCAGTCTTCTGGCTTCGCAAAGCCGATCCAGATATTGGTTTTTTGTTGGATTTCGAGAAGTAATTTTGCGACGGCCAAGCATGACTCAGAATCGAGAGGATCAAGAACCCAAGTGTTGGGATCACCCAGAGTTTCAATGTTACCGTTAGATGGTTGGAGGAGATATTGCACCATGGCCTTGAGTGGAGTACCGATGCCGCGATTAGAGCGGGCGTGGATGAGATTGCCGAGGTAATTCTTTTTGATTCTCAGAAGTTTAGAAGGATCGTGTTTGTGGGCGGCCGCTAAATCTGGAAAATTGAGTGAGGGGATGTGCGGCTCATAATCAATCCCAATACCTCGCAGAACAGACAAAAAACCTGGGACCAGGTTTTCTAGCCAGTTTTTTGGTCGGTCTTGAAATATGTTTGGATCTGGTCTTTCTGCTTGAAGAAGACCATTAACGGGGGGATTTTCTGGATGGATGTGAGACATATTTAATTGAATAGTTAATGCGGGCGCCAATAATTATACCCCAGGATGCAAGTTATAGGATTGCATATGCACTGTGTGGGGGAAAGAATTGACTTAGGGACGATAAATGTCTAAGACTTCGGAATTACGGATGAGAATGGTTCGGTTGGTAGTATAGGAGAGGCCTTTGTTGGGACTAATTTCGAAACCAAGATAGATGATTTCTACTCCCCGTTGTTTGAGTTCCTGGACGGCTGGCTGCAGGTCGGAATCGGAGCTACAGAGAACGGCGGTAGTAATGGTTTTGTCGAGAGCGTCGGTAATTAGGTCAACCGCAATTTGGACATCGACACCTTTTTCGTGGAAAACGGTAGTCTTTTTGCCGTTAACGGTTACTTCTTGAGGGCGAACATTGCCACCCATAATGACTTTGATTCCCTGCTTTTCCAAACTACTTTTCTGGACACGTTGTTTGAGAATGAGTTCTTTGGATTTGGCTTGCTGCTCGGCGTGGTAGCGAATTTTGGCTGAGTAGTAGCGTTGTTCGGCCAGATCAAGACCTTTGAGCACCTGAGAGAAAAGGGTGGAGTAGGCGAAATTTTCCAGGTTGTGTTGTTTCACCGGAATCTGCGCATTTTTGAGGACCAGTTTGAGGTAGTGTTTGATGTTTTCACCATCGATGTAGAGAATAGTTTTGGACATATCTTGATTATAGCAATAAAAAAACCTCGTCGAGCCGGAGCATAGACGAGGCGTTTATGGGGTTAGTGTAGCACAAATAGGGAAATATTCAAGAATAATCCGGTAAAGGTGGGTGAAAGAAAATAGACCTGTTTGCGGTACTACTAGTAGATAACACAATTTGAATTTTGAAAGGGGGTGAAAAGATATGAACAAGACATCAATACTATTTGGATTGACAGCTTTGGTTGTAGGGGGCGTAATTGTAGCTCCTCAGGCTGTCCAGGCTTATAGAGGGGATCCCAACGTAACGGGTCCTAACTATACCGAAGAGCGCCATGCTGCGATGGAGCAAGCATTTACCAATAAAGATTACAATGCTTGGAAAGAGCAAATGGCAGGCCGTGGTAGAGTAACTCAAGTGGTGAATGCTGACAACTTTGCCAGGTTCGCCGAGGCTCACGAATTGGCGGAACAGGGTAACACAGAAGAAGCCAATAAGATCCGAGCAGAACTAGGGCTGGGACTACATAACGGTTCAGGAATGAATCAGCGAATGGGATATGGAAGAACTAATCGTTAACCATATTTCTAAAGATAGCTGACGCCTCACCCAGATGATATGAGTGAGGTGTCGGCAGTTGTTAAGCGTTATACTAAATGTAATAACTATGAGTCAGACAGCCAAATTATCAGACGAAGAAGTAATCGAGATAGTCAGAAGCTCGAATAAAGAAATGTATGCAGAGATTATTAAACGATACCAGGATAAGCTAATGAGGTATGCCAGCAACATCATGGGAGATGACCACAAGGGAGCTGATGTGGTGCAAGAGGGATTGATCAAAGCGTATGTTAATCTCCATAGTTTTGATACGAAGAAAAAATTTTCCAGTTGGGTATACAGAATTGTCCACAACGAAGCGATGAATATGCTACATAAACAAAAAAAACATCAGACAATTGGAGATAAAATGGAGTTTGCAAGCGGGGTGGATTTGGAGGCTGAGTTTGTGAAAAAGGAGCTACTTACTCACACCCATCGCTGTTTAGAGCAGATGCCGCTCATTTATAAGGAGCCGTTGTCGCTGTTTTATCTAGAGGAAAAATCGTATGAGGAAATTAGTGATATATTACGAATTCCCATTGGGACGGTTGGAACGAGGGTTAGCCGTGCCAAAGGAATCATGAAAGCATTATGTCAAAAACAGCAAAAGTAAAGCCAATTGATCTGAAGAAAGCCATCATGGCCAAAGTGGAGTCCAACGAGATTGCCATGAAACCGCGCTGGTATTTTGTGTTGGGTTCGATGTTATTGGTTGGGGGACTGGCGGGCTTATCCGTGGGAGCAATATTTCTAGTGAATCTCACCTGGTTTTTGCTCAGGCAGCACGGACCGATGGGGCAGTGGAAGTTGCAGTTGATGCTCAATAATTTCCCTTGGTGGGTTCCAATATTGGCGATTGGAGGAATTGTTTTGGGGATAAAGTTACTCAAGAAATTTGATTGTGTTTATAAGAAAAACATCTGGCTGGTGATCGGTGGATTTGTGGTAGCAATTATTTTGGCGGCTGGTTTGGTGGATTATTTGGGGTTAAACGATAGATTGTCTCGCCAGGGACCGATGAGACGTTTTTATCAGCAAGTGGAGGGACAGAATTGGAGATTACCGGGCAGAGGGGGAGGGAATGGGTATTTTCGTTGGGAGCGATAGTTAGTTAATTGCGATTAGGGGTGGTGGGAGAATTTACGTGGTTGATCTTTAGGTTTAGTTAAATGTAACTGTATAATCACAGTATGCCAGAGTTGTTTGAGACTACGAGCAGGAATGTTGAGCAGGATTGTAAGAATATGGTTGAGATTCTTCAAGGCAAGGGATGGGTAATTATCAATGGTGTAGTGAGGAGTATTTCTCCAGGTATGCGTCTATATTACCCAGTTGATGAGGGGATGGTAACAGTTTTTAGTGCATCAGAAGATGCAAAAAGGTGGTTGCCAGAATACCCTGGTATGGCGGAAAATTTGTATGTTCTGACGCCACATGTAATGTTGGCGCATGAAACATTCAGATATGGTCTATTAAATTCTATGCAAATTGCTGGTGGTACTATTGCTGGTATTGATGGATATAAATTGGCAGATAATGGTGAGAACCTATAGCTAAAAGTATATTACTGCAGGGATTGTGGGGGGTGGAAAAACTTACTTCGTAGGTAATTTGTCGGTAAATTGACGATAAGGGTAAAATGTCTCTTATATGAGTGAGAATCCGAAGCGGTTGGCTTTGTTTGAGGATTACGAGGGAATAATAGCATCTTTGAAGATGCTATTGCCTCCGGAAGGTTATGAGATAGTAAGCATAACAAAAGACATGATTGAAGCGATGAAAATTGCTTCACAGTTAAATAAACTAGATGTGTTGGCAGCTTTGGTTGATGGCAATTTGACGAAGGGTGAGCGAGGTAATTGGGAGGGCGCTCTAATAACGGGGACTATCCATGAGAAATCTCCAGGAGTCGTTGTTGTTGGTTACCCTAGTGACGGGATTGTTTCTGGGGCTGACTATAACGTCGAAAAATCAGAGGGTCCACTGGCTCTTTTGGAAGTACTAGCTCAGATTAATAGGTGAAGTTTAGGGTAAGAGGAGTTTGTTGAGAGTTCCATAGAGGAGCAAGCTAGACCCAATGAGTTCCCAAATGATGAGGGAGATCTTCGTAGGGTTGGAACTTTCCTCTTTAAACAGAAGATAAAAATAGAAGGGGATTATGTAGTAGCGCGGTTCGATCAGCCAAGAAGGGAGAACAAAAAGAAGGGCGAAGGGATACATCAGATAATAGAGGGGCCGGCGGAATTTGGTAGAAAAAATGGTAAGAAGGGCCAGGAGCATGGGGATGAGAGAAACCAGACGACTGGCAAAGGATTGGGTCATCAGGACCAAGATTTTATTGTGGACTGCGAATTCGTGTTGGTTATAGGGATGAGTATTGTTAAATTGGAAGAGAAAAGTATAAGTGATAAGCCCACAAGTCAGTAAAAACAGGGAAAGAATTATCTTATGATTCCAAATACGCTTTATTTTGGGGATAGTGGCTATAACTAAGGGTAAAAAGGCGAGAGTAAAGAGGACCAACATCAAATAAACATTGCCAAGATGGAAACTAAAAGATGGATGAGCCCATTCTTCGGCTTTCGCCAGAGAGATCCCGCCGTTCCATTTCACAAAACCTACAAAGGCAATGGCACCGAGGATGAAAGTAGAAACTTTCGAAAGATATTGAAGCATATATTGGAAGAGATATTTGAGATTAGATTTGAAAAGCATTCCATCAAAGAAAATAGTAAGAGCCAGCCATCCGAGCCAGACGAAATTATTTTGACGGAAAGCAATACTGAGAGTTGCCAAGATTCCCGCCCAAGCGTATTTGTGATTGAGGGTGAGTAAGAGGGCCAGGGCGATAGGAGCGATGGCGGGGATGTCGGTGTAAACGAGAAAATAAAAGGGGAAGGCAATGGGAAGCAAAAAGAGTTGGAGAACTGTGAATAGGGGAGTCTTGTGCTGTATTTTTTTGGCAAGAAGATAGAAAAAAATAAGACCTAGAAGACTAAGGAAAAGGGAAGTTATCCGAGTAAAGTGAATGGAATTAAGGGGTAGGATGAATGAGCCAAGATAACAAATCCCGCCGAGAATGGCATGGTAGGCAGGGATGTTGGTGAGATTGGGGTGGATGGTGAAGTTGAGATTACAAAAATTCTCGATGACTTTGTAGTGGACTGTTTCATCCACATATAGGGTGGGATCTTTAATACTAAAGAAGCTGGCGAGCAAGATCACTGTACCGAGCAAGATGAGACTAAGAAAATTCGTTTTTTTCATGCTCATGTCACTATATAAGTTATTGAGCATGAGAGCAAGATATTTGCCGGCCGGAGCCTTGATGTAGGAGGGATTGGTGGAAGATGTCAGAACCTACTTATTATTGAACTCTTACGTACAGATTAAGAGGGTGTAACGGTTGACAAGACATATAGGACACCTATAATTGCCGACTATGTTTGAACTCGATAGTGGTGAAAGCGATTCTGACTTAAGCAAAGAGGGTAAACCAAAAAGAAGACCAGGACAATTAAATGGTAAATTTTGGCAAGTAACACTTGAAAGCACTCGAAGAGGCAAAAATTACGTTCATAGTTGTGGGGAAGAATTATTGCAAGTGACTTTGATGGTTTCCGTGCCTCGGGGATATACGGGACCATATGGAAGTGGGATTGGCTATCCCGAAGAGGTGCCTTTTTGCCCCAACTGCGAACGAGAACCACAAAGTGCTGGATACGATAGTAATGGTAAGTTAACTGTATACTAACCTGCACTACCTTGTAGAAAGACTTATAGAAGTTATTAGAAACTATTTGTTTTAACAGCCGTTAGCATTTCAAACCTTTTTGACTACGAGGAATATAATTACGGTTGTGAAGGCTCTACAGTGGACAATGACTATTCCCAAAGCCAAGGAAACTGCATTTTTGAAGTGGTTTGACAAAATTGCCGGACCAATTTTTGGGGGATTTGGGGCTGTGAAGCACGAATTGTATAGAGTTGAGGATAAGCAAGTCACGGGAAGACAGGTAGTTGAAGAGGGAAGATTTATCGAACGGGTATATTTTAATGATGGATTTAACATCCAAAGTTTTTTTGACAGAGTTAAGACAGACCCGGAAGTCTGGGAACAGTCTCGGAAATTTGAAAGTGAGTTTGGAGCGACTAAAATTGAGTTGAGAGTAATTAATGGTGTCTTCGGAAAGACTTCGATCTAATCAGATTTCAATAACGCAAGTTTGAACACCGTCTGTGATGGGGTAAGTGATATGCTTTGATATATTGCAGGGACTAGTCGAGAATGTGACAACTTGGATGAGTACTGATTTGAGATATACTGGTGTTTATGGATAGTGCATATATTTTTGTAGATGAGACTGGGAAAGCGGACTTTACCCATGAGAGTGAATATTTTTGTTTGTCTGCAATAGTAATCAATGACAATAATCGCAAGCGTCTAAGACTGGCGATGGATGAACTTAAGCTCAAATATTTTGGTGCCAAGGGTTATGTTTTGCACGGGAGTGAGTTAAAACGGGCATTGAAGTTTCGTCACAAAAGTGAACTAGACTTTGTGAAGGATTTAAGGAAAATCGTATTACCAATTGGATTTTTTGCACTGTGCACAATTACCGACAAGCTACAGGCAAAAAAAGGGAATTGGATAAAAGAGACCATTTTAGAGAAGTCATATAGCATGATTTTGTCTAACCTGATTAAGTTTGTGATGGCGAAGGACTACAGAGGTCAAATTATTGCTGAGGCGAGTGCCCACGAACAAGACCTCTATTTGTATCGTAACTTTTTCAAGTTTATGGGAAATGGCATACATCGACTTTCCATATCTTCAAAAGATGTTAAGCGTCACGTTACTGCAGTTACCTATGTGACGAAACAAAATGAAGATTGTGAGACTCAACTAGTGGACTTATTGGCGGGAGTCATTCCGATTAAATATAAGTTGATGAGAGGGAAGATGAAGGAAGTGGAGATTAGCGAGTACGATAGGGAATTATTAAAAATTCTAGAAAATAAGTTGTTTGTGGCAAATACGGTAGTGTCGGAAAAGCGGAAGAAAGAGCTATACGAGGCGATTAGTTCTTATAAAAAGTTCCCATAAAAGCGAAAAACTGGCATGTGGTCGTTGGACGCACTTACCAGTTTTCTATAGTTGTAGTGTAGCACCGTTGATTAATAGTGTCAATAACTATATCAATCCATATCACTGCAGGG
>Ga0172379_10006728_pt1 | contig 15231 bp, 15 predicted proteins | sample GrowelOW334metaG_FD_119756 | JGI IMG/M metagenome (GOLD analysis project Ga0172379, IMG submission 119756) | Groundwater microbial communities from an aquifer near a municipal landfill in Southern Ontario, Canada - Groundwater well OW334 metaG | ecosystem: Environmental > Aquatic > Deep...
CAAATCAGACTGTAATCAATTCGTAAAACGACCGCCTATTTGCAAGCTGTCGTTGCAAGCTCTAGCTCGGGGGCAGAAACCTTAGAGACTTCTAGCTTAGGCTTCACTTGCGCCATTTGCACACCCACCATAACCAAGACGAAGCCGAGCACTTGCGGCCAACCCAATGCTTCCTTCAAGACGAAGGCTGCAATAACAATAATCAGGGGCCTCTGTATCAAGTTAATAACCGACATTCTGGTAGCCCCAAGCTCTTTGATGGCAGCTATAAAAGCTAAATTAGCAAGGGCTGCTGCCACTCCCATCCAAAGGCTGAAGGGCAAGACGGCTTGATTGATTGGTCCAAGCCAAGGAATTAGACAAAGCGAAACAAGAGCATTGATGACAAAAATATTGAGCGATACGAGCCTTGGGTCTGCGTTACGCAAGACACCTTCAATTTTGACTCTATAGCTTGTCGAACTGATAACAGCTGCAAGAGCAAAAACAACTCCGACAATATTGAGTGAGCTAGTAAAAGTAAAAGTCTGTGCCAGATTGGTTTGCAAAGAAAGAATCACACCTACTAATGAAGCAGCAAGGCCAAACCAGAACAACTTGCCTCTACTATCGCGCTTGCGCACGCAGTTAACGAGCGCCACCACCACCGGTGTCGAAGTAATAATTGTAATCAGTTCAACTGCAGTCAGTTTTGTTAGAGCAAAAAGACAAAATGCATTGGTAGCAAACAGCAAAAGGCTGACTAGAAGCAGTGATACCAAACTTACTCCGGCCGGCCGCTTCCATCCGCGTACCAGACCAAGCATCACCACTGCGGCAACTAAGTTCTTCAAAACTAGAAGCTGTACCGGGGTGCCCTGAGCTTGAAAGCCTAGCTTAATCAAGATTGGCTCAACGGAAGCGGCCGTGAGAGCCAACACCACCCAAGCCATGGTAGAACTAGTTTCGCTTTTAGCTTCAGTACTAGGCATTAATCGCCTCGTGTACTTGTTCGTAGCTGAGGCCGTCTAAACCATACTGCTTGAGCGAGCGGCCTCGGCCCTGAAAATCTATTCCAGTTAAAACACCAGCTAGTGTCACGACTGAATCGACAACAGGAATAGAAACATTGGCTAAACGAGCGAACTGCTGCAATGGTACCAAGGTTGCAGTCACGTCTTCGACCAAGAAACGATGGTCAAGACTAGGGGGCGACTGGCTGTAACGATAGTTTGGAACAGTCTGCATAGCTTGATGCAGCGAGCTTGTATCACAGCCGTAGTAGCGGTTAAGCAACTCTTTCATAGGTATTAAGCTGGCACCATACGCCGCGGCAACCAGATTGAATTCTTCTTCAATGTGCTCAAGTATGGCTACTGTGCGCGAGGTCAGGCCTTTGTAATAGAAGAGGAACGATTCTTGTCTATCGATAGCGTTCATGTTAGCCAGTACCACAGGAGCATGAGCCAATGCACCAAAGTCAGTGAGGCCGCGTTCAATAATGTTGGTGGCCGCTTGCAAACCGGGGAAGAAGCGAGTGATTACATCTCCTTCTCTCTCAGTAACGCTGCGACTTGTGCCAGAGAACAATGTCCAGCGTTTGAAACCACGAATCCAAATACTCTCGTCATCTTGCACGCGGCAAGCGAACAGCGAGTCAGTTTCCAAAACTGGAATATTCGGACCACCGGCTAATTCAAGCGCGCGAGAAAATAGCAAAGCGCCACCGAGCTTGCCGGAGAACAGCACGACCTTATGGTGACTTTCTAAATATGGGGCCAGATTCTGCGCCACCTCGGCGTAGGCAGTCGTGACTGTGGCAATAAAGACAATATCAACTTGGGGTAATAAAACGGCAGGCTCGGTTGCTACCTGCTGTAGATTAAAACGCCCCTCAATCTTGCCAGAGGCTCTTACGTTTAATGTTTCAGCTATGTTTGGAAGTTTGTCCAAATCGCGTACCAAGATCGAAACCTTGTGTCCTTGACTGGCCAGATAAGCAGCCAACGCCCTCGCTGAATTTCCCCCACCGACAATGCCGACTCGGGCCACTCGATTGCTCAGCTGACTGGTATCCATGGGCAATACAGGTTGAGCGAAGGCGAAACTAGTCTGCAACATGAGCGGTCTCCTTAAGCGAGACTAATGAGTGTATCGGATCAGTCATTGCCAAGTATTAAATGGTGTCTTTTCACTATTAATGCTTCGCTTTTATGCTTTGCCTTAACCCTTTGCGTGAGCTATCCGAACTCTCAGCGATGTCGATGTGCCAATCGTGGTAATACCACTGAAGTTCTCAAACTCTTGTGGCTGAGCACTTTTAGGCTGGCGTAGCAGCAAACATACACCTATAAATAGGTATCACCTCTAACCACATCAGCCAACAGAAGAACACAAAACCAAACCATTAAACCGCCACCACTACTATGAATCGCAGAATCAATCCACACATTGTGCCTGTCGATGAGAACTCGGATGCTAGCGAGTTCCGCCTCAAGCTCAACGCCCACTCCTACCGCTTCCTATCTATCGCTGTGAAAGATTCGCAAGTTATTGCCTCTTTCGAAGAAGATGAAATCGGGAACGGCTGCAATCAATCATTTTTCTTATACAGAGATGGCCAGGTCATTCGCTGCAAAGGAAGCTTCATCGCAAGCTTCACTCTGCGCGAACATACCTATCATCTCTACGGTACGGCCAGCCGCTAATTGTTCGACCATCTTCAAACGAACGAACGAACAGTGGTCAAAAGACAGACAGACAGTAAACACAAACAGATAGTCAGACAGCAAACACAACAAAAACTAGACCGTTGCATATTGCGACAAAACCAACTACCTATATGAAACACTCCAATTCCCGCGCCGGCTCCAACTCCACCACTCAAGCCGCCTTCTCACACAGCCCCTTCCAAGCCCTCAGTCTCGGCTCCGACGGCGCCATCGCTCTTAATACTGATGGAAACAACGCGAGCGGACCGAACACCAAAGAAGAAGCGAAAGCCCCTTCCACCCCCCTGCCCACCCTCAAAGTGCGCACGGTCCGTCGCCCTCAGCCGCTGATCAAAAAGCAGCCTGTGCGCTTGGGCTCCAACGTCAAGCTCAGTATCGCGCCCGCCACCATCGCTCCTGACAAAGTGAGCGCGTCCGAAAACAGCGGCTCTGCTGCTGAAACCCAACTGGCCGCTCACCGCGTGGTGGCGCTGGCCACGGTCAGTCAGACTCTGGCGCCCAGCGCTCCAGTCAAACTCACCGTGGTGCCTGGCAAAGCAGCTCCCGCTCCCGCCATCTTTGGCCAGATGCAGACTGCCTTGCAGAACCGCACCAGCGTCTCCGGTATCGTCACCCAAGTAGTGGATGATGGCAAAGGTCGCATCTTCGGTGTTCGGGTCAAACTCGAAAACACCGACGTGCTCGCCTTCGCCCCCTTCTCCCGCCTGGGCCTGGCCATCACCGACGTGCATGGGCTGCTCAACACCACTCAGGCCTTCAAGGTGATTACCGTCGATGAAGCGAAAGGCACCATCGTCTTCAACCGCCAAGCGGCTTGCAGCGAACTGCGCCTCGATCGCCTGATCGAACTGGTCAAAGTGGGCCAAGTGCTGACGGGCAAAGTGCGCAACATCGCAGACTGCGGCGCCTTCGTTGAGATCACCGGCAGCGGTGCATCGGGACTGATTCACATCAGTAAGCTGCCCGGCCAGAGCCTCGAAGCCGTGAAGAAAGGTCAGGAAGTGAAAGTGACCGTGCTCAAGGTCAATAAAGCCAAGCATCAGCTCGGCTTGGCCCTGGCCGAGGTTCAGTAAGCGGAAAGAGTAAAGGCTGAGCTACAGCAATAAAAAAAGAGGAGGCCAAACGGCCAACCCGAGGAGTCGCAAGCATCTAGATGCTCGACTCCTCGGGCTGGGTAGAGCGAGAAAGAAAAGCAAAGAAGAAAGAAAGAAAGACAGACAGAAAGACTGAAAGAAAGAAAACAAGTAAGTAAGAGGCGATTCCAGAAATGCGTGTATATACACCTATTTTTAAAATTGTTGAGTACTCAAGTATTCTGTTTTGAAACTAAGTCATACAAAACCTGGTATTTTTTCAATTCTCTAATTATTTTGGGGTAGGTCACTATATAAAATAATAAAACTAAATCAAAAAAAACAGTCAATTAGTGAAGCACGATGGCGTTCACATTCTAGAAAAAAAAATGACTTTAGGTACTCGTCTCTCAAGGGAGATTATCGGCAGCAAACCAATGCTGCCGATTAAGATGTCAGCAAAGGCACAAGGAGACTGGAGCCTTCTTCTACCTACTAACTATTACCTCAGCTGGACAGGCAGTTTAGATAAGCCCTACCCGCGAAACATACGAAGCAACAAGGCTGGTGCGGTCGGCCATACTTTGGTACGAAGCTTTGAGCGTCGAGAGCGCACGGTTAGAATTGTCACGTGCACTGCGAGCCGATTCCAATCGCTGCTCGTGATGGGAGGTCGCTGCCGCCATCTTGGAGTGATAACGGGCCGCAATCTGTGCCTGTTGCGCGCGAGACGGAGTTCCCCAACAAACAATTTGTTCATTGGCCCCATACTGATCGGCAAAAAGATATGAACCAGACGAGCGAACAGCTTCGTCGTAGCGCTCCTGGATGCGCCTTTCTGCATCTATGACGGCCATGGCAAACTGAAAGTCTGCTGTGTTGTTGTTGAAGTTGGTATCTGTGGACATTGTCGTAGCCTTTCTGGCTGCTGTTGATTGGTTGAGGGCGCTATTTATGCGCCGATTGCCTGCGGAATTACTTCCGGGTCTTTGCTGTCCTTTGCCACCCACTGCGAGCAGAGGTTGGGGTTTTCGCAAGCAAAGTTGGGAGTAAAGCGCAGCTGGTAGTGTGTCTCTGTCTCAGCGACGATGAGAACATCGGTCGCCATGGTCTTGAAACCAAAACCGATTTTCTCCACTGCGAACATCACGCCAATCTTGTAGATCGCTTTGGTGGCAGGTCCAGCGAGCGGCAGGTCTGTGGTTTCAACGAAGCTACTGTAGGTAACTCTGATGCTCTTGTCGGCCTTTTCGATTGGCTGACGACCGCCGAATTCAGGATGCTCAGCAACGAGATCAGCATCGAATTCGACCACAAATGTGGTGGCGCTTTCTTCCAGAACCTTTGCCGGCAGCTCAACGTAAGCTGGCACCAAAAGTCCGTCTTGAAGCATGAAACCGTCTCCGTAGATGCGTACAACTACAGTGGCGATTTCAGTGTTTGCGAGTTTGGTCAATATTATGTCCTTTCGAGGAACTGGTTATGCGATTGAATACAATTGTCAGTTGAATGCAATTTGATGGACTGCAGCTTGGTGTAATGCAATTACCGATGGAAGGCGTCGGCGGCCGAGTGATAGACGTTGGCTACCACGTGGATGATGGCGTTGAGGTTGTTCTGCGCGGCCGTGGGGTCAAAGAAGAACTGGAGAACCAGAAGAAAGATGAAGAAGCAGAAGATTACGCGGAGGGCTTCGAAGAGGTGCATGGTCGATACTTTCGTTTTGCTAGCTATTTGCTCTGAGCGCATAGACTAATCGCGTTTGCGGTGAACCACATCGACTGCAGTCGAAGGGCTTAGTTGGGGATGTAAGGCAATGGCTTTTTGTCTGAAATGGTTGTCTCGAAAAATTAGGCAAGTAAAAATAAGTATGCTTGCATCCTGCTTCAGTGAAGCAAAGCAAGGCAAGTGTCAAACGCTCTAGAAACATAATAAGAGCCAAATAAATCAAAGAATGGAAAATAAATTTCGTGGCGAAGCTAGCGCCAGCCTTGATACCAAATACGGTGCACGAAAAGCAGTAGCCGATTCGACTATGCGAACCGGCTTAATCTAGGTATTTTGGATTCCATTGTTGCAACGAGTACTGGGTTAAGTGCAAACCGCGACTCGTGCTCAATCAACCCATCATAAGTAGAGCTTGTAAAAGATCTGTGAATTGCACAGCGTCATTTAGCTATATGAAGCAGATCTATCCAATGAATTCATGCCACTTAACTCTATAAATACAAAATTCCCTTGGGTCTTTTAACAATGCAGCCCCGTTACTATTTCTTTGTTTTGGGCATACTGTACTGTATAGTGTCCCACCCCTTTAAGGAGAAAAATTATGGCATACGAAGGCCTTTCGCTCCTGGAATTTCAGCGGAGATACAACTCACAAGAAGCCTGTCTGCAAGCCATTGCAGAGGCTCGTTGGCCGCGTGGTTTTATTTGTCCTCATTGTCACCACAACGATGGATATCGGCTATCTAAGCGCCGCGCAATTCAATGCACTCTTTGCCGGAGGCAGACGTCGATTACAGCTGGAACGATTTTTCACAAGAGCAAGACGCCGCTGATTAGCTGGTTTTGGCTTATTTTTCTGATGTCCCAAGACAAGGGTGGAATCTCAACTAAGCGAGCAGCAGCATTGCTAGATATGCACTATTCCACAGTTTGGTTCATGATGCACAAATTGCGCCAAGCTATGGCCGCTAAGCAAAATGGCCACCTGCTCTCAGGCTTGGTCGAAATTGATGAAGCGCACTTGGGAGGAATAGCTAAGGGAAAGCGCGCGGGCGGCACGAACAAGAAACAAGTTTGTGTCGTCGTCGAACGCTTAAATCGTCAAGCCGGTGATGCTCTCTCGATTGTATTGCCGGACCGTAGCGGTGAAGCCCTAAAAAAGGCAGTAGAAAGCGTTTTAGAGCCTATGACACACATCCGAACTGATGGGCTAGCTAAGAACTCTATGCTTCACGGACTGGCTGCCAAGCTCAATATGAACACCATCGGCAAAAATTACGATGAGCATGGAGCTCTCGAGAACGTAGACAGGGTAATATCCTTGCTCCGCCGATTCTTGTTGGGGACTTATCACCAATACTGTTCAAGAGCGCATCTGCAAAGGTTCTTGAATGAGTTTTCTTTTCGGTTCAACCGTCGATACAAATGGGCCGAATTATTTGACCGAACTCTTTCTGCAGCCGCTCTAAGCCCACCAGTTCAGTATGCTGCAATATCCTAATACGCAGGAAAATTCCCGTATAACTGCTTCATATAGTAATTAACCAGAAAAAACCAAATAGCAGAGCCAGCCTTGCGGCTAGATGTTATTTGGTTGAGAACTACGCTAGGCAAACCTAAATGACAAGAGTGTTACTCAGCATAGATGAAGGTGCCTAGCCTTTCTGGAAGCGGAAAAGCGAGCGTCTTAACAGGCGTCGCGCTGGAAGTTGTGACGCTGGGCCGCGAAAAAGCAGACAATGAAAATCGTGCAAGCGACGGCCTTGAAGGCGATCTGCTCGGCACTACTCCATTGGTCACTGAGCTGCGTTGTCGACCACAAACCGGCACAAATGGCCCAGCAAAAAACCACACCCCAGCCAGCTTTGATGCGCTGACGGTCGAGCTTGCGGTAGCTCTCGACGGCGTTGCGGCGTGCGGCAACGGTGTCCACAGCCAGGGGCAGTAGCCGTCTGATACACGCGTCGGAACGCAGATGGGCAAACAGGCAAATCGCAGACCCGAGCAGGGCTGCGATGGCCAGAAATTGAATGATCATATGTTTCTCCTAGAGGTTATTGGCGCCAAACCAAGAAAGAGTCGGCGCTTACTTTGAGCTCGGCTCGGAGTTAGCCCGGGCTCGTTTGACTGATGGCGAAGTCCAAGCGCTGTTGCAGCTCCCGTTCATCGCCCGATTGCAAGAAGCTTTCAATCCACTGCAGCCGCTCTTGCTTCATCCCGGCGTTCCAGGCACGCAGCTCGTCGGCAGCTTCGTCGCGGCGGTAGGCAATGTCTTGCAGGGTAGTCAACTTGGTCGACTCGGCAGCGCGCAGGGCCCGCTTGTGGTCGAGAGCATGCGGGTTGCATGCTTGCTCGTAGGCAGAACCAAGCTTGGCCACCTTGGTGTTGCGCAAGTCATAAGCAGCGGCCACCTGAGCCTGGTAGTGCTTCTCCGAAGGTTGCAGGAGGGCGCGGTGACCGGCCACAAACTCTTCGGAACCAACTTGAAACTGCTCGGACCAGGCATGCCATTGATCAGGCAAACCCAGTTCGCGGTAGCACTCTTGAGCTGTTTGCGCTTCACTTTGGTTGGCCAGAAACTTCTTGGTGAAGGCACCGCGCAGCGGTTCTTGCTCGGCATCCTTCTCTTGCAAGAGGCGCGTCAGCGTGAGGTTCAGCTCGACGTCGGCGGCTTGCACACCAGCACGCGTCTGCGCATCGGCTTCAGCCGTTGCTTCACTGTACACGTCATTGGCACTGCGCACTGCAGCAGCCAACTTCCGCTGGGCGGCAATCACTTCAGCGTCGAAATGCTCGGTGTTGTTGTCGGCCAGACGCTGCGACCGCTCCAAAGTGGCCCGCATCAACACCTGGTAAGAGGCGAAGAGGTGGGGATAGAGCCGAGGGAAATCGGCCGCGTTGATTTTGGTATTGAGGAAATTCACTAAATTCCTTCACGTTGACTTGAACACCTGCCCGAGGGTCAGAGGCAAACTTATTGCTAAGCCACCCCTGACCCTATGCAGGACCTTGGCACCAGTGACGGTGCCTTACTCACTTACTTACTTACCAGCCAGCTAGCGATTGCTAGCTTTGTTCAGGCCGCCGGCTTACCCTTGCGGGCAGGGCCAGAGACCAGCTTGCCCAGACCGAAGTCAGCCGCTTCCTGTGCGGTGAGGTAACGGTCATGGGGTTCCTTGCTCCACTCGGCCAGCAACTCGGGGGTGAGCCCGGGCGCCAGTGAAAGCAGAGCGCGGGTCTGGTTGAAGACGGCCTTGTCCACTTCCAGCTGCAGGCGAATCGTGTCGAGGTCACCGCTCAGTTCCGACATCCAAGGCGGATGGAACATCAAGGTGGCCAGCGAATCGATCAGCACGGTGCCGGAGCGCATGGCGCACATCGGGAACCAGAGGGCGCAGGAGTAGGCTTCACCGACCACGTGAATGGTGAGGTGATGCCCCTGACGCTGCGCCTCGCAGAGCAGACCGTACATGCTCAGAGCCTGCACCACGGTGCCACCCCACGAGGTGAGGTAGAGCCGCAGAGGACGGTCCTTGTTCTTGGTGTCTTCCAACCAAGAGTTGAGCCAAATCTGCTCGTTGAAGACTTCAACGTCGTTGGAGAACGAGCCGTTGAAGCGCATCGACTGCTCAGGAAGGTTGGCTTTCGCCACCTGCTCGCTGAGGGTGGGCAGCACTTCGTCGACCAGGCCGAGCTTGAGAGCTTCCTGGGCGGTGATGTGCTTGGTCTTCCAGCTGCGCACCACTTCCTCGGTGAGCTTGCCGCCACTGCGATCGACCATCGCCTTGACGAGCTTGCCGAAGAGGTTTTCCTGCTGAAGCAGGTCGGCTTCCATCTTGGCGATGGAACCGCTGGTGGTGACGAAGGGCTGACCGAACACGAACGAGCCGGTGGGCTCGATCATGATGTGATCAGCTTCTGCGGCCACCGCGTAGGTGAAGTTGCAGAGCTGGCCGAGCACGTGCACCTGCACTTCGTGACCTTCGCTGCGCACCTGCCGAAGCAGACCGCAGAGACCGAAGATCTGCTCGGGGATGCCGCCACTGGAGGTGAGGCGGAGAAGCAGCGGGCGGTTGTTGCCGGCGTTCAGTTCGAGGAACTCAGTGATGAGATCCAGGAACGAACCCATGTTCTTGTTCATGCTGCCATTGAAGATAAAAGCCTGCCGATGCAGGGTGAAGGTTGAGGTATCCATGGTAGTTCCTTTCATACATTTGACTGCTTGATTAGAAAAATGAAGACGTCATCTCTCGATTAGTCTTTTTTGCTGGCAAGCATGGTCACCGCTCTCGCAGCTTCCTCACTCGCCGAAGCGCCTGATAGCGAAGGCACCGACCGGGTCATAGACCGTGGTGGCAGGGCCGCCGAAATTCAGGTGAGTGCTCGAACGGGCGCGCCTTTCGAAGCGACCGTCGTAGATCTCTTCGCCAGGCCGGGGGTCGTCCACGAGCAGGTAGCCCATGGGCGCATCCTCGGCACTGCCGATGACATCGAAGCTGACGCTACGGTCGGGCACCGGACGGCGCACGATGTAGCCGGGCAGCGGACCGTTGGAGTCGCAGGCGCCAGAGCCGCAACCGCACGAATCGTGGGTGTCGTTCCAGCCGCCAGCGGCGTCGTTGCTGGCGTCGAAGGTCGATACCACAATCAAACGACCGCGTTCCGAGAGAACGGCCACTTGGGCATAGTCGTAGATGGCGGTGGCGCCCTTGGTGGCGGTCAGCTCGCTGTTGAGGTCACTGAGCTGAGCCTTGGCTGCGTCCAGCGAGGCGCAGGGGCCGATGTAGTTGTCCATGCCACCCTTGGCTTGAGCGAGGGGTTGGGCATACTGACGATGAGCGAACAGATGAAACCTGTTGTTCATGTAATCTCCTGTGTGTCATTGAAGTGGAGAAAGGGTCTGCAACCCTTTGATTGGCGTTGCAGACCCTAATTGGCAGGTCTTGATTCGAGCTTTAGACCAGCAGGCCGCGGCTCGCCATGACCTTGAGCAGGCTGTCCGGGTCGGTCAGGCTGACGATGGAGACCAGCGACTTGTCGATACCGGCCAGGATTTGCTGGCAGCCGGCGACGATGTCGTCACAGGCCTTGGTGTCCTTGCCGGCCTTGACCAGCTTGGCGCGCTTCTCCGAGCAGGTGTCGGTCCAGTCGCCGTCGCGGAAGGCCTTGATGAAGGCATCCGTTTCGCGCAGAGAACCTTCCACCGCAATCACCGGAATGCCACGGCTGAGGGCGCCGTAGATTTCGTCGCGGGTGATGTCGCCGCCGTTGAGGGTGATGACGCCGGTCTGGAAGCCAGCTTCCTTGAGGTCGGCCATGAAGTCGAAGTAGACCGGCACGTCACCGTCCCAGTCCATCAACTGCGAGGCGCTCTTCTGCATCACCGCGGCCGCGTCCTGGCGGTAGTCGATGCGGGTGCTCACCGTGTCACCAACCACCAGGCCGCCGTGCTTGCGCTCGAGGGCCATGTCGGCGGTACGCGGCGTGGTCGACATGGCGACGACACCGTAAGCGGCGCGCAGCACTGCCGGCACGTTGGTGACCATGTCGTCAGCCAGGTCGCCGTCTTCGTTGGCGTTGGCCGTACCACCGGAGAAGACCACACCCTTGTACTGACGGGTGATGGCGCCGGCAGTGTCCTTTTCTGCGAAGCCGCCCAAGAAGAAGGGCATCATCGCAGCACTGGCTTCGGGGGTGAAACCCTTGCAGCCGCCGGCCACACGGATGATTGCCTTCTGCCGCGCCGAGGTGGCGAAGAGCTTGAAGGCGGGCGGCAGACCTTCGCCGGGAGTGGCGACGACGAGGAAACAGCCGCGGGCATCGGTGTGGGGAGCCTGGTCGGCGGCAGCAGTGGTGGCGGCGGTGGTGGCGGCGGTGTTCGATTGGTTGGTCATGTTTTTTCCAGTTAAGGTATTTGCTGATTACTCAGCGGATGTTTGAGAGACTGAAGCTTGCGGAGTGACAATTGCTCCCAGCTCCAGAAGTTTGGCGCGCATGCTCTCGACGGTGTTGTCGCAAACATGCACGTGCGGATGCTCATCAAGAAAGTCTTGGTCGCAGGCGAATTCGCCAGCGGTGCCACCACTGTTTTTGACAAGCAAGACGCGGTAAAACGGGTCTTTTCGACCCAACTGCGCCCACGCAGAAATCTCGCGGGCTGTAACACCTCCACCGTTGTAGGCGATGAGCAAACCGGGCCAGTTGTTCTTGGCCGGGGCTTCGCAGATGTCGATGCAGCGTTGATACTCAGAGTCCCAATTCGCCAGCTTGTCGACTGTCGGTTGGAGCAAGAGCACGCTGTGTTGCACGGGGTGGATGATGGTCACGTACGGGTCAGCGTCGCTGTGCGAGACTACCGTGCCGTGAGGTGTTGTGCGCAAGTGACCAGCCTTGGCCACTACACCGAGAATGCGCGCATCAGGACAACGCGCAGAGAGCGCGGGGAAGACTTCGGTGATACCCAGGTAGATCTGAGAGGGATCGGCTTTGCCAATCATTCTCGTTCCACCAAAGAGACAGAAACCTTCAAACTTGGCCCGGCGAATGTCATCCTGAGGAGCCGCTTCGGGCACGTCAAGATCACCGCCAAGAGCCTGTTTGAGATTTTCGAGCCCGTAGTAAAACTCGGGTTTCATGTTGCCGCAACCTCCCGTACCGCGCAGCACGAAGTGCCGAACGTTGCGGAAGAAGTTGGCCAAGAATTTCTCGCACGACTGCCCTTCAGATTGAACGAAGAGTGTTGGCGATGATTCAAGCCAGCTGGCAGAATTTGTTGTTGGTTTTGCTGTGCTATCGTCGGTCGCCATTTCGTCCTCCTTTCTTTTGTTTAGTGATTGATGAGAAACATAGAGAAGCGCACAACCCAGAGCGGGCGCGCGCAGAGATACTGCAATTCATAAGCGCGTCCAATTAATGGGTTGTGAGCAACAAACGCAGATAACAATCAACAGAAAGCATCTAAAGCACTTTTGAGAGTACTTATTACACGCGTGCTCGAAGAATCAACCTTGCGGGAGAGTCTTATTTATCGGGGGCGCGTATTGCTTTGCTTTTTGGTGATAGTTAGTTTGTTTGTTGGAGAAGAGAGATATAAGAGAACACTACCTACAGGCGTGTGCGCAGAACAAGTACTTATGGGCCTTTAACAAAGTTGTTAAGTCTTGATATTGCATCAAGCGAAGACATCAGTGGGGCATCCACCACAGCCATTCTCCAAGGCAGCTGACGTCAGCTCGCGCTAACAAAAACAGAGCCAAATGAAGGGAAATCTATCTTCTTCACCAGTTGCCAAACAAAACCTTGCTAGCACAGCTGGCGATGACCGCAAAGCAAGCGCCCATCATATTGTTACGGGTTGTAAAGAGAGGGCGCGATACAAATCTTTTGGTGTGCCAGATCAGGCGCTTCTGATAGCTCTTTCTTATCACTCTCTATAAATCTCTCTGGAAAAACAGCTCACAGAAACAAGCACCTATTCTTCATCGCGCAACCCACTAACTCGACTTTAAGGTCGTAGGGAGAGCAGCATGTCATTAACGAATAAGCTGATCTGGCTCGGAGACGAACCCGTTCCTCCAGCAGAACCTCGCTTCCTCAGCTACTTTCAGTGGCGACTCAAGCGATTTCGGCCTTTCACACTTCCTGTCTACAAAATCAACAAGAACGTCAAACCCTCTGACGAAACCGTAGCAGCAATGCGTGACGTGGTCTCCAATCTGCCTGCGTTTCCGGCCATGGTTATGGCTCAATATGGCGTGGCATTGATTCCGGTCAACCATCTCTGGAATGACATCCACTACCTGCTCGGCTGGTTCGGACCTCCTGGCCGCGACCGCACAGAAGGTTACGACTACGTCGGCGGCATTTGCGTCAACGATGGTCATCTGGCTGTCGTAGCCGAAACTGTTTGTGTACGCAATCGTGGCTGGCAGAAGCAGGGCAACTTGGTGGGCATTGCCTGGCACGAGCTGGGTCATTGCTTCAACCGCGCCCTCGCTCGCTTTCTCGCCCTCGATTACGAAGGCTTCTGCGATACCCCCGAGTTTCGTGCTGCCTGGCTTGCCGACTCAAGCAAACTGGTGGGCTCTTATCGCAACCAATTTGCCTACTTTCTGCAAGCAGACGGTCGTGGTGAATCTGAGGCTTTTGCCGAATGTTTCGCCGTGGCCCTGGGCATGGGTTGCATCGAAAGCAACACCAAAGACTTCCCACTCTACTTCCCACGCTGTCTTGCTGTGGTGAAAGCTGTGATTGAAAACCGCATCGAAGATGCCCTCTCCGGCAACTTTGACCTAGGTCTCGATGCTGATTCAGATAAGGCTACCGACGTTATAACGACGCCGGACGCCAGTCCAGAAGCCAGTTCAAATAACGCTTCAGATGTCCGCTTGGACAACCGAGCCCTGGCGCTCGCCAAGCTAGAAGCGCTGCTGTCTTCGTCTTCTCTCGTTCCTAATCAACCTTCGTCCTAAGGAGAAAGCCATGTTCAAGCGCATCGTCGCCTTCATGTCTGGGCTCAGCAAGAGCCCCGTTTTTCGCCGTTCGCTGGCACACTTCACTGTGCTCGCCATCTTCGTCGGCGCCTTCGCCTATCTCACTCTCAACAACGACAACAACATCGTTCGCACGACGTCGTATGAAGTTCCCGCTCAGTACAAGACGCTGCCGCCTCTGGCTGCTGTCGACCTGGAGCAGGCGCTGCGGGCCAAGTCGAAAGACGTGGAAGGCCTGATTTTCTTCAAGGGCATCAAGAGCGTGGTCGTTCTCGGTCGCGGTTTCGCTAACGATAATCTCGTTCTCGAAGCCGACACCGAAATCATGCAAGATCTGGCCAAGGCTTCCAAGCTGCCAACCAAGATCGAAGATGCTGGCATTCGTCGCGACCCGGCTTCGCTGTTCGTCTCAGCCTGGTGGACAATCGCCATTGCCCTGGCCATCTGGGCTGCCATCTTCCTCTTCCGTGGTCGCGGCACCAAAGACGACGAAGTCTCGAGCCGTTTCATGGTCTTCTGGAAAGGCTACAGCGAGTCGCTCAAGGCCCTGATCAAGCTGACCACTCTGCGTCGCAGCCGCTTCTATGGACTGGTGACCCTGGTCTTGGTGGCAGCAGTGACGCTGATCTTCACCACTCGTGTCTTCAACAACAACGACATGGTGGTGGTGCCCTCTGAAATGGCGGCAGTCGACAAAGCCCAGCCTTACCAGGTCGAGCGCCATCTGCGCAACAACCCGGCTGATTTCAACCGTGTCGCTTTCGCCCCGAGCGTCAATGCCGCATACATCGTGCTCAATACCAGCCCGGTCAAGCCGAAGGTTGACGTTGAAGCAGCGATGAGCAACGACGTGGAGCTGGAAGCCACTCCCGACGCAGCTGTCGCCGGCGTGCCTGCCTACCGTGGCCCTCACGCCACACCGGCTGTGGTGGCAAAGCCCAAGCCTCGTGACGGTGCAAGCTTCATCGCTCGTACGGTGATCTTCCCCAACACTGCTCAGGGCCTCAAGGACTATCGCGCCTTCGTCGACAGCGTGCGCACCCAGGGCATCGAAAACAAAGAGTTGCCGCGGGCAGTGGCCAGCGACTTCTTCGATACAGTCAGCACTCCGGCGCGTGGGCTGATCATCTTCCTGGCCTGCCTGGCCATGCTCACCACCGGTCTCACCATCTCGGCCTTCTTCGACTCCGAAAAGGACAACGAAGACCAGACCTTGGTGCTCGTCGG
>Ga0172379_10006729_pt1 | contig 15227 bp, 11 predicted proteins | sample GrowelOW334metaG_FD_119756 | JGI IMG/M metagenome (GOLD analysis project Ga0172379, IMG submission 119756) | Groundwater microbial communities from an aquifer near a municipal landfill in Southern Ontario, Canada - Groundwater well OW334 metaG | ecosystem: Environmental > Aquatic > Deep...
AGGTGGTGGCAGCAGCAACACCAAGACCCTCACGATGGATGATGTCACGGCGCTGAGTAAACTCTCGACGATCACCAATGTTTCACCGACCTTGAGCGTTTCTGGCGACTCGACCAATGGGAACAGAACATCGACCGCACGCGCGACCGGCGTCACGGCCGATTACTTCAAGAGTCAGAGCATTGAGATTCAACAGGGAAGGCTTCTCGATTCCTTTGATGACAAAGGACAACGACTGAATGCCGTCATCGGGCCCGATACCGCTACGGACCTGTTCGGTTCGCAGCAAGCGCTCGGCAAACAGATCACGCTGGCGAATAACTCCTTCACAATTGTTGGTATTACCAAAGCCAAAGGCGGATCGGGACCCACGAACAGCGACCGCGTCGTCTATATTCCTTTCTCGACTGCGAAAGGTCTGACGGGCAGCCAGTATGCGGATTCCATCATCGTGACGGCCAAGGATTCCGTCGATCTTGCCACGTATGATGCAAAGAGTCTTCTCCGCCAAAGGCACCATATCCAAAAGTCCAGTACAGGCGAGTACCAAGATGATTTCTCGATTTTTTCGTCGCAGGCCATCTCAAGTACGCTCAGCACTGTAACACTGGCTCTAACCGTGTTTCTCTCTGCCATCGCCGGTATCTCGCTAGTCGTAGGTGGCATCGGAATCATGAATATCATGCTCGTCACTGTCACGGAACGAACAAAGGAAATCGGATTGCGCAAAGCACTCGGAGCCAAACGAGCGGATATCCTTTCTCAATTCCTCATTGAAGCGATGCTGCTGACATTGACCGGAGGAGTCATCGGCATTGCAAGCGGCTTGGGAATTGCGTATGTCGCGTCACTCATTGCATCTCGATTTCTTGCAACCTATGCCTTTGCAATTTCCCTTTCGTCGATCCTGATCGCCGTGGGCCTTTCAACGGCGGTGGGCCTGATTTTCGGCATCAATCCGGCGAGGAAAGCCGCTCAACTGAGTCCCATGGAGGCGTTGCGGTACGAGTGATACACGTCTTTAATCAATCGTTAAGGTCGTCATTCTATAATTGATACTAACTAATTTTATCTTCATCTTTCCCCCTTCTCTATGATTGGCATTGCTACACAAAGATCTTCGCTCCATGAAAAGTGTCTCATCATTCTGACACGTTTCCTCGTTTCGTTGGGTATCTTATCTTGCGCATTTGCAACCGTCCCGGCGCATGCGGCATCCCCCTCGGATATCGCCACAAACAAGAATCGGACGGCGATTCTCGATCTCTTCTCCAAGGGAATCATTGGTGGCTATAGCGATGGCACATTCAAACCGGGCAACACGATCAATCGTGCGGAACTTGCGAAGATCCTCGTGACAGCCAAGGGCGCGAATCCAACGGTCGATCAGTACAACAACTGCTTCTCGGACGTGACAACCGAGTGGTTCGCCCCGTATGTGTGCTACGCAAAGGAGCAGGGATGGGTTGCAGGCTACAGTGATGGCACATTTAGACCTTCCAATCCCGTGAACACGGCAGAATCAATCAAGATGATCCTCAATGCGCAGGATGTTTCCGTCTCTTCCTCGACATCCGATAACACCTACAGCGATGTTGATAGCAACGCGTGGTACGCATCGTTCGTAGAGACCGCCAATAGCAAGGGGCTCCTTGAAATCGCGCGAGGCAAGTTGAATGTGAACGGCAATATGACGCGCGGAGGAGTCGCAGAGATGATCTACCGTGCACTCTCAATCAAAGCATCTGGCGCGGCAAAATTTGTTGCGGCGGAAGGAACACAAACATCTGAGGGAGGCGGCGGGCAGCGTGGGAACTTCACGCCGGAAGATCTGCAGAAGTACCTCGATGAGGCGAATGCGGCGTCGGACAAAGTGACACTAACAAAGGACCAGTTCACCTCTGAGCTCACGACATTGCAGCAGCAACAGATGGCGCAAATGCAGCAGCAAATGCAGCAGAATGGGAGTCAATGGAATGGCCAACCACCTTCCGGCCAGTTTAGTAGCCGACAGGGGCAGTTCGGCAGTGCAGGCAATCGCCCTGATCCTATGGCATCGGCATCAACGTACCTGAAGTACACGGATTCCTCCGGCAACGAAGTGCTTCTCGCTCTCGATGCGAGCGGCAAGGTGATCTTCAAGTGGCCGAGCGGATTTGGCGGTGGTCGCGGGTTCCCGGAAGGGCAGCCCCCAAGTCAGGGAAACTGATTTTCCCTTAATCGTGCGTTAAGCCCTCGTCCGTATAGTGAGCACGGTTAACCAGGTATTCTATTTCTTTTTCACCCACAAGTTCTATGAAGATGAACAAATTCATCATGAAGGGAAAGAGAGTACACGAAACAAAACCTTGACGGTTTTCTTTCGTGCTTCATTTCTTCTTCCATCTCCCTTTCCACTTACTCGGCCCGGCCTCGCGTTTTTTCTTCAATAGTTCTATCGCTTCCTCGCGGGTCAGGGCAGATGGTTCGATTTTTTTGGGCAATGAGACATTTATTTTCCCGTCGGTGATATATGGGCCATAGCGGCCTTCTTTAAGCACTATCTCGCCGCCGGAAACCGGGTCAGCGCCGAAGGTAACGGCCGGTACGGAATTCTTTTCCTGCCGCTCGGAGAAAAGCTGGTTGGCGAGCGGCAGATCGACATCGAACGGGTGAATGGTTTTGGGTATCGACGCGGTGGCCTCGCCGGCTTTCAGGTACGGTCCGAAACGGCCGAGATACAGCTCGATGGGGTTTCCTTTGTCATCCTTGCCCAGCGTTCTCGGGAACGAGAGCAGAGCCTTGGCTTCCTCCAGGGTGACGGTGTCGGCCTTCATGGTTTTTAACAGTGAGACGGCTTTGGGTTTGGCTTTCTTGCCCTTTTCCTTGTCCCAGAGTCCGAGCTGGACATACGCCCCGAATCGTCCGGTCCGCACGACTATCGGCAGGCCGGTTTTTTCATCCTGGCCCAGTTCCCGGTCCTTCATGATGTCCTGCTTTTTTATTTCTTTGGTCTTCTCCTGGACCAGCGCCGAAAACGGCTTCCAGAAAGATTCCATGAACGGAACCCACTCTTCGGTTCCCCCGGCGATGTCGTCCAGCCGCTGCTCCATTTTTGCCGTGAAATTCAGATCGACAATGTCCCGGAAATGAGTGGCGAGCAGGTCCGTCACCGTGAAAGCGATGTCTTCCGGAGCCAGCTGCTTTCCTTCTTTGCGGATGTAGCCGCGCTGCTGGATCGTCGAGATCGTCGGGGCATATGTACTCGGCCGGCCGATGCCTTCCTCCTCAAGTTTTTTTACCAGACTGGCTTCGGTATAGCGCGGTGGCGGCTTGGTAAAGTGTTGCTCCGGCGAAAGCGAATTACATTTGACGGTTTCATTTTCAGCGAGCGGCGGCAGAAGTTTCTCGCCTTCCAGTTCTCCGGCAAGGCGGTCCTTTTCCATTTGTTCTTCATCTTTGTCCTCAAAATACAGCCGGAGAAAACCATCGAAGAGAATAGTTTGTCCGGTCGCCCGGAAGACGTAGGAGTGGCTGGTGCCGGTAACGGCGATGTTTGCGCCGACCCGGCGGATCTCGGCGGGAGCCATCTGGGTTGCGATGGTCCGGTTCCAGATCAGCGTATAAAGCTTGAGCTGCTGGTCGTCTAAGGTGTCGTGCAGCGAAGCCGGGGTCCGGCTCATATCCGTCGGGCGGATGGCCTCATGCGCCTCCTGCGCGCTTTTGGATTTCGTTTTATAAGTCCGGGGCGATGCCAGCACGTATTCGCGGCCGAAGATTTTTTCGACGGCCATCTTGGCATCACCCAGCGCTTTTTCGCTCAGGTTGACCGAGTCGGTGCGCATGTAAGTGATCAAGCCGTGCGTGCCGACTCCTTTTCCCAGATGTACGCCTTCGTAGAGCTGCTGAGCCACGACCATGGTTTGTTTGACCGAGAACCCCAGCTTCCGTGCCGCTTCCTGCTGCAGGGTCGAGGTGGTAAACGGCGGCGGCGGAGTTTTTTTCAGCTCTTTCGTTTCGACGGATTTGACGGTGAACGGTTTGGAATCGATGTCTTTGACCAGCTTGTCCGTTTCCTCTCCGGTTTTGGGGACGAAAGCCTGTTCGTCGCGTTCTTTCAGTTCGGCTTCAAACTCCTCGCCCGTTCCCTTTTTCAGATCGGCAGTGACGCTCCAGTATTCATCCTGTTTGAAAGCTTTTATTTCCCGCTCACGATCGACGATCAACCGGACTGCTACCGACTGGACTCTGCCGGCTGAAAGTCCGCGATAAACTTTTTTCCAGAGAAACGGCGAAAGTGTGTAGCCGACCAGCCGGTCCAAAACTCTTCGTGCCTGCTGGGCGTGAACCAGTTTCATGTCGATCGTCCGCGGATTGGATATCGCTTCGTGGATGGCTTCTTCGGTGATCTCGTGAAAAACGATCCGCTTGGTCTCGGACGGTTTTTTCACATTCAGCGCGGTCAGAAGGTGCCAGCCGATAGCTTCGCCTTCGCGGTCCTCATCAGTCGCGATCCACAGATCGTCGGCTTCTTTCAGCGCCGTTTTGAGGTTCTTCACCACCGTGGCTTTCTCCTTGGGGATGATGTAAGTCGGTTTGAAATCGTGCTCCGTATCGATGCCGAGTTCGCTGGTCGGCAGATCACGGATATGACCCATACTGGATTCCACAATGTAGTCCTTACCGAGAAAACGTTTGATGGTTTTGGCCTTGGTCGGGCTTTCGACGATGACTAAATGTTTGGGCATGGGGTCTCGCATAGGGTTGACGAAGTGGCGAGCTTTGTCAAAGGGGAACGTGCGGAGCAATTAGTAATGAACAGCTGACGACCGGGAAATTCCCCAACCACTGACTGCCGGTTGTCATTGCCGTCTGGTGCTCTAAAAGCATTGACTAAATAAGGATGTGTTTCTAAAAAGCACACCGTTTTTTCCGCATTGTTCTCAGGATGTGTTCATGATTTTTGGCTTGAATAAGCCATTTTTTTTTCTGAATCACTACCAAAATCATTTTGCAAGTGATTTTTGGCTTGCCCTAGCCACTTCGCCGCGTAAACTGAGTACGTTTTCTATTTTTTCCCCCAATCCCAATGTCCAAGCAGGACCTCATTGCTGCGATTGCGGATGCTGCAGGCATCACCAAGCGCGCCGCCTCCGATGCCCTCGAGGCACTCATCTCCACGGTTACCAAGGAGCTGAAGAAAGGCCACAACGTCACCGTGACCGGTTTTGGCACATTCCGCATTTCCAAGAGGCAGGCTCGTACGGGCGTCAACCCGAGGAACCCGACCCAGAAGATCCAGATCCCGGCGATGAAAGTTCCGTCTTTCAAGGCTGGCAAGACCCTCAAGGATGCAGTTCGCTAATTGAGGTAAGCATTTGATCTTTAAAAAGAGGCCTCCATAAAAAGAGGCCTCTTTTAGTTTTCTGAATTTGAATTCAGGAAAGTCTGGTTGGTTTTCGCAATTTGACTAAACATAAATAAGTCGGTATAAACTGGTATCAAGTGCGTTCGTCAACTTACAAGCCGACGGCGCACCCAAGCGGTGTGCGGGTTCCGGGAGAGCGTCGGCTCTATGCCTAGCTCTCTCACAGGAAATTTTCGGTCCTTGGGTCTGACAAAAGATCCACCGACCGGAAGGCCTCGAACCAATGGAGGAAGCTACCATGCTTCGTCTCCGCGCAGCGGAGGCACCCTGCCTCCAGGCGGCCTCGTGCCGCGCCCGCGCCTAGCCCCGTTTCGGGGTTAGGGTCTGGGGTCTAACTAGACTCCGGACGGATTGTCCCCTGCTGAGGAAAAGGAGCTGCTTGCAGCAACCTGGCCCCAGCAGGGCTTTTTTAATTCAAGAAATAAAAAATCTATTTCGGATTCTTCAATCCTGATTCTTGATTCTTCTTCTGTTCACGCTATCCTTCCCCTCACATGGAAACTCTGATAATCGAGACCCTCGGGCAGCTGCTTCGCACGCTGGAAATTCCGTTTGATAACATAAACGTCCGCCAGGATGGAGACGTCATCCGCGTCGATGTCGATTGCACCGAACCGAGCCGGCTTATCGGCTGGCATGGCGAAACTTTGAATGCTGTCCAGCATCTGCTCAAGTCCATGCTCCGTACTGCAAAAAATCTGGAACGCGCGCCGTTCATCGTGGTGGATGTCGACGGTTACCGGCTGATGCAGGAGGAAAAAGTGAAGAAGATCGCCGAGGCCAAAGCCGACTTCGTCCGCCGGACCGGAGCCCGGGTCACGCTCTCGCCGATGAGCCCGTATTTCCGCCGCATCGTGCATATGCACATCTCCAACACGCCGGCACTTCAGGATCTGGCAACCGAAAGTGTCGGCGAAGGCGACTACCGTCAGGTGGTGATCCGGCTGAAGGAGGAGGAAAAAATCGCCTCCGGTCAGGAGCTCTCACCGGTCATAGAAACCGGCGGTGATGGACTGGAAAATCTGGATGTGTGAAGTAAATTAGATTTCCACCTGTGGATTTTCCGGATCTTTTTTAGACTTTTTGAAATAAATCAGATTCAAAAAAACGTTGTTCCAGAATTTCTTGGATTGCCGGCAGAGATCTGGTTCTGGTGGTATCAAGATCTCTTGCCGTCATATCCGTTAATCTCTGGGCCCTTATAAGGTTTCTGATCATTGTACAGTCTTGCATTGGGGCGAGGTCGACGATCTTGTGGCGTTCCCACATTTCTTCGTATACGCCAAAATAGCGTACCCAGGGATCGGCTTCGCCATTGGTTGGCTGCGTTTCTTCCAGGCATATCCTAAGCGCTTCATGAACTTTCGATGCGCAAAATAAGGCAGTCTGAAGTGCTTGCGTGCTCAATTTTGTACGGCTTCCCAACTTCATGCCCAGAAGCTTGGGCAGCATTTCGGCCGAAGCCATTAACGCGGCTTTTCTGTTCCAGTCTTCGAGGGAGAGCGCCGCCTCCCGCTCGTGGTTACCCATGATCCGATCCTATCCCTTAAGGTGCAGACAGCAAGAAAAATTGTCACCGAGCCGAATAAATGGCTTATGGTTACAAAAATCAGCCCTCTCCCCTCTTTTTCAATCTCATCCACCGGCGAAGCCCTGCACGAAAAACCAGAAAGCAACAGAAATCACTGCGAAGAATGCATATACCGAGCAAAACAAAAGTTTTTTTCTTTTTATTATGACTACCAGCAGAGAAAGACCGCTAAAAAACAAGAGACCTCTGGTCTGTGCCAGAGATAAACTCATCGGAGCGCTTAAACTGCCGATCAACATGGAAAGCAAAAACAACCCGGCGACGCTGACCGCGCCAATGAAGATCTGACCGACGACACTCGGTTTACGACCGGTATCTATCATATGAAGGTGCGTAAGAATATTTCGCCTGTAATCGTAGCAGAAGAGACATGGGATTCTTCCGCTATTGCAATCCCCTCAGCTCCTCAAACAACCTCTTTTCTTCGCGGTTTAGTTTTTTTGGGATCGAAACATTGATCGTTATGTAGTGGTCCCCGAACCGGCTGGTATTCAGTACCGGCATACCTTTCCCTTTTATCCGTAGGATCTCGCCGGGCTGGGTCCCGGCCGGAATTGTCAGCTCCAGCTCACCGTGCACCGAGTATATTTTTGCCCGGCCGCCAAGCACCGCGTCGGCAACCGGTATCGAGATCGTCGTCCGGATATCGTCCCCGTCGCGCTCAAATCGTGGATCGTTTGTAACCCGGATCAGTACCAGGAGATCGCCGCTGGTTCCGCCGAGTCTTCCGGCTTCGCCTTCACCGACGACCCGCAGTGTCTGGCCATCGTCGATGCCGGCGGGGATCCGGACCTCGACGGTTTTTCGTTCCATTGTCCGGCCTTCGCCATTGCAGTGTTTGCAGGGACTTTCCGGTACTTTTCCGGAACCGCGGCACTTCGAACACAAAACACTTTGCCGGATCATTCCGAAAATCGACGAAGTAGTTTTAGTTACGGCGCCCGTTCCGCCGCAGTCATCACAGGTCACGGTCTTGCTTCCGGGGGCTGCGCCATTGCCTTCACAAACCGGACACCGGACTTCGGTCCGGACTGAAATTTCCCGTTCGGTTCCGCTCACGGCCTGCGCGAACGGAATGGTTACCTCAACCTCGATCGCCCGGCCGCGGTCAGCGGCTTCCCGCGGGCGTCTTCGGCTGCCGCCGAAAAAAGTCTCGAAAATATCGGCGAAATTTTCACCGCCGAACTGCGAAGGATCGAATCCGGAGAATCCCGAGAACCCGGAGAAACCCTGTCCGAATCCGGCGGCATCGGCCGTACCAAACTGGTCGTAGGTCTGCCGTTTTTTCGGGTCGGAAAGAACATCGTAAGCCTCGTTAACTTCCTTGAATTTGGCCTCCTTATCCTTGCCCGCCCGGACCGATGCCGGATCGGACGGGTCGCTCCTGTGTTTGTCGGGATGCAGCTCCCGGCTCAGTTTCCGGTAGGCCTGTTTGATCTCCGCTTCGGAAGCGGTTTTGGAGACGCCGAGTATCGCGTAAAAGTCCTTGGCCATGTGCGCAATAGATTAGAGCGATTAGCGATTAGCGGCTAGCGCTTAGCACCAATAAGCTTGCCCGCGACACGCTGATCGCTAGCCGCTTCCAGGGGTTAATAAGAACTTCCTTAAAACTGTTTTTTTTGCTATACTAATTCGATGCGTCCGAATCCGTACCTCATGCAGGGGTTCAAGTATGCGGCCGTCACACTTTTGATCCTGGTTCTCGCCGTGGCGGGCGTCGCCATATATAACAACACGAAAAGCAGCAATCTCACCGGGCGGCTGGTATCGCCGCAGCAGCAGGGAATAGTGCCGACCGTCCGCTATGAGGCGGCACGGGCTATCAACGGATTTTCGTTGCCGGCGGACACCCACGTGCTTTTCACCGTTCCGGAAGGCGTGGCGCGTCTCCCGCGGATCACGTTCTTCGGCGGGCCGGATACCGACTTGCTGCGTTACTGGGGCTACTGTTATTCGGGACATGAACCGGCCAACAAAGCCGCCGGAAAGATCGGCAAAGAGATGTACGACGGACGCTTCTTTTATTCCACTGGCGAGCGTGAAGCTCAGCTTGCGCGCCCGAATCCCGCTGACACCGACATTCAGGGCATATTGGAAAATTCCAATCTGAAAACGCCGGAAGCCAAAGCTTCAATCGCCGAAATATTTTCCGGCGGCGACACCTGCTATGTCATGAGCTCGGCGATACTGCCGGTGGCAATCGACAGCGACAGCGACGGTCTGAACAATGCCCGTGAGCGGATGATCGGAACGGATCCGAACAATCCGGACACCGACGGTGACGGAATTTCAGACGGCCAGGAAGTTTTCGTGACGAAAACCAATCCGCTGGATCCCGATACGGATCACGACGGGCTCACTGACGGCTGCGAAGATGCCAATCAGAACGGCCAGGTGGATAAGGGCGAAACCAGTGCCCTAAATCCGGATACCGATCGCGACGGTCTGTGCGATGGCGGAGGCTATGCCGGCGGTTGTCCGGAGCCCCGGAAGAAGCAGTGCCAGGCCGGATCGGGTGGTTTAATCTGCAGCATGGTCATGGCATCACCGGTATATGGCGAGGACGTGAACCAGAACTGCAAGGCAGATAAAGGTGAAACCAATCCGGTCAATCCGGAAACATATGGAATCCCGGACTGGGAGTGGAAGTACCAGCAACTTTCGGATCAGACCGGAAACCGCGTGGGCACTCCCGCTCCGGAATTCCCGATCCCCAATCTGCCGCCGCATCATTAATTCATTGTCAAAAATTAAAAAATACCGTATAATAAATATGAATACACATACCACCACTACCATGGAAAAGAATCTGACTTCCTTGACGCTGGGGTTCGCGCTTCTGATCGGTGTTTTTATGCCGGCAACTGCTCTGGCATATCTCACGCCGGATCAGGTCTTCGGCGGAGCCAATTTAAATCTCCAGCCGGCGCCACCCACGCAACGCGAGGGAACATCCGCCGTCCAGCAGCAGCAGGAACAGAGCGCAACTCAGCGGACCCAGGCTCAGAGCTCGCTTCAGCCGGTCGATGCCGAGCCGCAGGACCGTTACGTTCCGGAACCGACAGATCAGTCAAAAAATCTTTTTGATGACAATACCCAATATGAAATCCGCCAGCAGCGGATTGAGGAGAGCAAGAACAGCGGTCCGACGATAATCATCGGTACCGAAGGGACGGTAATGGATGCCAACGGGAACATTCTCCACAGCGGTGCGCCGCGGGTTTCTTCCACCGGTCCGGAAAGCATTTTGGCCGGTCTGGCCATTGTTCTGGCCGGCATCTGCACCTTCGCATTCGCGCATTTTAAAAGCCGAAAAAGCCTGACACCGGATTCTGCCATTTCCTGATTCATATGTTTACTTACACGCTCCTTCCCTGGGCCAAAAGGAGACTTGTCGCCATTTCGGCGGTTTTGATTCTGACAGCACTGGTCACCCTGCTCTTTTTTGTTTTCCACAAATCAAACGCTTCATATGTCTACAATGACATACCGATACCGTTCGTTTCGGCCAACGGGATGGATTATCTGCATGGCAGCGTCACTTACTTCGGCCAGCGGAACGGAATCGACATTTTCGAAGTGACATTTAACAACGCTGAATTCAGCGAGCGTTTTCTCCCGGACCGGATCTATCTGGTACACATTCCGAACAGTCCCTCGATCCGGGACGTTCCGCTCGACGTAGCCATGGCGCCGGTGACCGGCGGCGGGACCGACGTCGATTATTACGGTTACCGCTACTCCGATGCCGCAGCCACGCAGGAACGCCGGGATATCAATGCTTTCCGGTTCAAAGACCGGTTCCCGGCCCAGTTCTTCGCTTCGGACGAAGCCCGGCGCAACGATGTCAATATGCATAACGCACTGGCGGCCTTCGAACAGGCCAACGGGGTGTATTTTTTGCGCACCGACAACACGCCTTCAGCCGTCCGTTTGGATCCGGCCGGAGCGCTCTATGTTTTCGTAGTGAACGAAACCGACGGTGCGACTTTAAATCCCCGGGGAGGAACCTGGTGCGGAGACGGCATTGTCCAAACCGCAACCGAAGAGTGTGATGACGGAAACGCCGTCGACAACGATCTTTGCCACAACGATTGCACCATGGGAATTCCGATTCCGTTCGGCGGACCTGGTGAAAATACCGGTGCCAAATTGTCGGTCGGTGTCCGGCATCTTAGTGCTCATCAAATCGCAAATCATGGCGACAACAGTATTACTCTCATGAAATTCGACGCGGCCAGAAATGATGAGAACGTCATGCTTACCGATCTGGTCTTCAAGGCCATGACCGGTTCGCTGGATTCGCTTTCAAATTTCCGTATCTGGGAAGACTCGAACCACGATGGCGCGGTTGACCGTCCGGTCGGCCGGGTCATGGTTCCCTCTGCCGGAAAACTGACTTTCTCGGGTCCAGCCGGCTGGACCGGGGCGCTTATCGGCAGCGGCGGAAACATTCTCTACGAACTCCGGGCTGATGTTCCGCAGTCCATTACCGATCCGGTTTTCCAAGTCGCGCTTGAAACCAGCGCCGCAAGTTATGTCGGCGGACAACGTGTCAACGGCTCGTTCCCGCTGGTCGGCATCCAGACCGATGGCGCCTGCAGCACACAACCTTATTGCACGATCCTCGTCACGACCCACCCCGGTATATTCTGGTCCTTCCCGGTTTGCGGAAACAGCCGGGTCGAAGCCGGCGAAACTTGTGATGACGGAAATACTGTTTCCGGCGATGGTTGCACTGCGATTTGCAGAGAAGAATGCATCGACCCCGATGGTCTCGATTACTACACGCGCAGCACGCTTATGCTCGGGACGAATGGGTACCAGGACGTTTGTCTCGATCAGACTCACCTGCAGGAGTATTTTTGCCCGTCTGATGCGGTGTATGGGTCACAAAATTACGCCTGCCCCAACGGTTGTCAGAATGGTGCCTGTATCCCCAGCCTAAATTGCGGTAACGGCCAGGCGGATGCCGGCGAAGAGTGCAACGAACCGGGACTCACCTGTGGCGCAGGCCAGACCTGTGAAATGGGAACCTGTACCTGTTACACCCCGGCCTCTTCGGCTAGCAGTTCCTCAGCCGGGAATTCTTCCGCCGGATCATCCGCAAGTTCCTCGGCTAATTCCTCCGCTGGATCTTCGGAAAATTCCTCGGTTGAGTCCTCGGCAAATTCCTCAGGGTCAGCTTCTTCAGCAGAATCCTCAGCCAATTCTTCAGCTGGATCTTCGGAAAATTCCTCGGCAAATTCGTCTGCTGGATCCTCCTCTTCGGGGTCGGGTACTTCGGCTGACCTTCTGTTCCAAAGCGCCGTATTCAATCCGTTGTCCGAAAACCGTGGCGCCACTACCTACCTCAATTTTACCGTTCGGAATAACAGTCAAGACACGACAGCGACAAATGTTACGGTCACCATGCCGGTACCGGCAAACGATCTGATTTTCGCTGGGGGTGGCGGCCAAGTTGGCGTGACCTGCGCAATGAATCCAGACCAGCTGATATGCGATCTAGGAAACATGGCGCCCGGTCAGGTGTTGTCTCATACGGCGGACTTCACCGTCAGAACCTGGGATGCCTGTCACAGTGCAACCGTCACACCGCAGCTCACGATACAAAGCGATACTACCGATCCCGACACTGGTAACAACGTCGCCGATCTTTCATTCACGGCCACCTGCTCACTCTGCGGCAACGGTGTTCTCGATGACGGCGAGGAATGCGATTACAACGACCCGGCAGTTCCGGCGGGCGAGTGTGACCAAACTTGTCACCTGACAACTCCGTTACCAGATTACTAAAACAGCTGTGTGCAAACAAAAAATTCAAATCGTCGTTGTGGCATCCGTCATTCTGATGGCGGGTGTGCTCGCAGTGGTTTTGGGTTTGCGTAATCGTTCACAAAACGACATTCCGATTCCCTTCCTGCAGCAGCAGGGCGGTTCCGATTTACGCGGGCAGCTTACGAACCTGGGACAAAAAAACTCGGTGACCGTTGTCCGTGTCACTTTCCCTGCGGGAACCAGCACCGAAACCCTGACAGAAAACCGGATCTACCTGGTTACGGTTCCGGATGATCAATCCGTAGCTTCGGTTTCTTTGGACCAGGTCATAAAATTGGCATCCAATTCAAACCTGCCGGTCAATTATTTCGGTTACCGGTACACCTCGGCCGATGCGGCTGCCGAAAAAGCCAATCGTGACAACACTGATTTCCATGCACGTTTCCCCGGTGTGTTCTTCGCTTCGACAAAGGCTCTTCAGGAAGATGCCGCTCACGGTAACACGCTTGAAAATTTCGCTGCCAGAAACAACGTCACCTTCACGGGAGCTCTTCTCCGGAAAAATTCCCAATATTTCGTCGTTGTTAACGAGACCGGAAATACGCTGTTTTCCGTTTATCTTCCAGTCTGCGGCAATGGCCAGACTGAAGCCGGCGAAACCTGTGATGACGGAAACTTCATTCCCGGTGACGGTTGCTCCAACACCTGCCAAGTCGAAACCGGCTGGACTTGCAGCGGTACCAATCCTTCTGTTTGCTCAAATACCTGCGGTGATGGCGTAAAGGCTGGAACCGAAGCTTGTGATGATCATAATCTTGATAACAATGACGGTTGCAGCGATACCTGCACCGTTGAATCCGGCTGGACCTGCGATACGGTAAATGACCCGTCAACCTGCTCCATAACCTGCGGTGACGGCGTCAAATCCGGAGCCGAAGCTTGTGATGATCACAACACCACTCCCGGTGACGGTTGCTCCAACACCTGCACCACCGAAACCGGCTGGACTTGTACCGGTACCAATCCTTCGGCCTGCGAAACGACTTGCGGCGACGGCGTGAAGTCCGGAACCGAAGCTTGTGATGATCACAACGCCACTCCGGGCGACGGTTGCTCCGATACCTGCACCATTGAATCCGGCTGGGTTTGTGCCGGTACCAGTCCTTCCACTTGTTCTACTACTTGCGGCGACGGCGTGAAGTCCGGAACCGAAATTTGCGATGACGGAAACCTGACTCCCGGTGACGGTTGCTCCAACACCTGCACCACCGAAACCGGCTGGACCTGTACCGGTACCAATCCTTCGGCCTGCTCCACAGCCTGCGGAGATGGAATCATCGCCGGAACGGAAGCTTGTGATGACGGCAACCTCACACCCGAGGACGGCTGCAGCTCCGCCTGTACCCTCGAAACCGGTTGGGTCTGTGTCGATGAACCGTCAGTTTGCACTCAGCCTGTTTGCGGCAACAGCCAGATCGAAGCCGGCGAAACCTGTGATGACAGCAACAACGTACCGGGCGATGGCTGTTCCGATACTTGTCAGACCGAACCAGGTTGGAACTGCACGGAAACTCCCAGTGTTTGCACTAATACGTGTGGGGATGGTGTTATGGATAATGGAGAATCCTGTGATGACGGAAACCTGACTCCCGGTGACGGTTGCTCCAACACCTGCACCACCGAAACCGGCTGGACTTGTACCGGTACCAATCCTTCCACCTGCCAGACAACCTGCGGTGATGGCGTGAAATCCGGAACCGAAGCTTGTGATGATCAAAACACCACCCCCGGCGACGGTTGCTCCGATACTTGCACCATCGAATCCGGCTGGGTTTGTGCCGGTACCAATCCTTCTTCCTGCTCCACAACCTGCGGTGATGGCGTGAAGTCCGGAACCGAAGCTTGTGATGATCACAATCTTAATAACTATGACGGCTGCAGCAACGTTTGCACCGTCGAATCCGGTTGGACTTGTACCGGTACGGATCCTTCCTCCTGTTCAACGACTTGTGGCGACGGCATCAAGGCCGGAACCGAAGCTTGCGATGATCACAACGCCACTCCGGGCGACGGTTGCAGCGATACCTGCACCATTGAATCCGGCTGGACCTGCAATACGGCAAATGACCCGTCAACCTGCCAGACAATCTGCGGCGACGGCGTTAAGTCCGGAACCGAAGCTTGTGATGATCATAATCTTAGTAACAATGACGGTTGCAGCGATGCCTGCACCGTTGAATCCGGCTGGACCTGTACCGGTACGGATCCTTCCACCTGTTCAACGACTTGCGGTGATGGCGTAAAGGCCGGAACCGAAGCTTGTGATGATCACAACGCCACTCCGGGCGACGGTTGCAGCGATACCTGCACCGTTGAATCCGGCTGGACCTGTACCGGTACGGATCCTTCCACCTGTTCAACGACTTGCGGTGATGGCGTAAAGGCCGGAAC
>Ga0172379_10006730_pt1 | contig 15227 bp, 10 predicted proteins | sample GrowelOW334metaG_FD_119756 | JGI IMG/M metagenome (GOLD analysis project Ga0172379, IMG submission 119756) | Groundwater microbial communities from an aquifer near a municipal landfill in Southern Ontario, Canada - Groundwater well OW334 metaG | ecosystem: Environmental > Aquatic > Deep...
CGGCACTATTTTCTATGATGTGAGAAGTAATATCAGGTATATCCCAAGCGAAGTTTTTGAATTAATTTCTTGGGCTAATAGCGCTGGGTATCGCGTTTATTCGATCATCCCGGAAATCAGAAGTTACCAGGAGACATTTTATTCCAGCTTGGATAAAAAAAATATTATGCTAGTCATTAATGACCCCGCTATTATCAGCAACTATTCTTATATTCATGACCCGATTTTGAAAGTTTATAACCCAACGACTTGGCTAAAAAATATTGATCAGTCAAATATCATTTATCGCAATGAGGCCGGCTATCTGGCCAAACCAACCAATGACGCTAAATTTATTGCTCAAAATATTCCGGCGAAATTGAAAGTTGGCCAGCCGGCGACTTTTACGGTTATATTGGAAAATATCGGAACCGCCACTTGGCAGCCGGCCGGCAAATACAACCTGAGTCTTTTTGAAGCCGTAAATGGAAAATTATGGCGGATAAAAAACCGAAATTTAACCAAGCCAATTTCGCCCGGCGAAACAATAACTTTTGAAATGACGGCTTGGACACCCGAGACGCCGGGAGATTATAATTTGCAATTTTGTTTATACCAGCCAGAGATAGAATGGTTTGGCGAAGTAACGCCAATAGTTAAAGTTACCGTTGAAAAATAAAGCGGAGTTTGCGGCGCCGACGCAGGGCGAGTGAATTAATATTTTTTTATGATAAAAATTATTTTTGCGCCGATAATGAAAATAATTAGCAAGTTGAATAAAGAAATTGTTGCTTTAGGATTTTTAATCTTTTTGGGTTTGGTTTTTCGGCTTTACCTCTGGTCTCATTTAGGCTTGAATACTCTAAGTTGGGATGAAAGCGCGCACTCGCTGGCAGGTCTGGCGCTAGCCAAAACCGCGCTGCATGGTTTTGCCCCGGCTTATCTGATAAAATTTTTCAATAATTACTGGGCCGCCACCGGCAGCTTGTTTTTTTATCCTTACGGTTATACGGCCTTAAGCGCTTTATCGTTTTTATTTTTTGGTTTTAATCAGCTGGCGGCCAGAATTCCCGGGATGGGTTTTAGCATTTTAATAATTTTTGCAGTTTATCTTTTGGCAAAAAAAATGTTCGGTAAAAACGCCGCCTTATTGGCCGCTTTTTTTGCCGCGATCAACAGTGCCTTTATTATCTGGGGCGGCCAGGCAATGGTTGATCTGCCGATGGCTTGTCTGATGATTTTTTCAATTTATTTTTGTTTGCAGGCGCTATCGACTGGCAAAATGCCGTACTGGCTTTTGGCCGGAGTTTTTGCCGGCCTCGCCGGGCTAATGAAACCGCCGGGTTTTATTGTTTATCCCTTTCTGGCATTTTTAGTCGCGTCTTTTCAGGGGCTAAAATCGCTGTTTAAAAAACCCTTTGTCGGCTTAACGGCAGTTGTTTTTCTTTTCTTTTTTTCCTATTTTGGCTTGGGACTTTTGGCCTTTTTTGTTTTGTCTAAACTCGGAATAATTAGCGAGGCGACGGGGTTGCATATTTTTAAGGCCATTTTTCATTGGTTCAGTAATTCTTTAACTTACGCCGAAGCCATTGACCCAAGCTACAAAACTTTAGCCGGCTGGTGGTTTTACCTCAAAATTTTGCCGTCGCAATTAGGCGGCTGGCCGGTATTAATTTTAGGTTTTTTGGGGGTCTTAAAACTTTGGCGAGACAAAAATAGGAATAATTTTTATCTGGTTGCCGGCTACATTATTTTTATCTATTTGGCTTTTACTTTTTTAAATAATAAAGACACTCGCTACACTATCCCCTATCTGCCATTTTTTTGCCTTTTGGCGGCTTTGGGGCTGGATTTTTTCACTTCCTTATTTAAAAAGAATCAAGTAATATATATATTGCCGGCAATGCTTTTTTTAACGGGGGCTGTCGCCTTTAATAATCTGGCGGCGTTTGGGAAAATTAATGCCTCTGACATCGGCTTAGAATCGGCAGTCAAAATTATTACCCAGTCAAAGCCCGGTTTGGTCGTGGCAGCCAAAGAAAGCAACGGTTTAAACGTGCAAAGCCTTAGTTTCTATCTGGCGATTAATGATCCCGAGCTGCAATATTCGGTTTATTGGCCGGATAAGTTTAACGAAGCCGACTATGCCATTGCCTCCCATGCCGAAGATGTTAATTTGCCGGGAGCTAAATTGATTTTTAGCTCAAAAAATATTTACCTTTTTGAGGTTACCAAAAAATAGTTTATGCAATGCCCAATTTGTTTTTCGGATCAAATCGAATCCTATCACCGAAAAAACGGTTATCAGTTTTATCATTGCTCAAGCTGCCAATTAGTTTTTGTCTGGCCGATGCCGGAAAATTTGGCAGCAATTTATAACGAGGAATATTTTAAGCTGGCCGACTTGAAAAAAGGCTTCGGCTACATTAATTATAATCAGGATCGGGAGGCGATGAGAAATATTTTTTTAAAGTATTTGGAAGTTATTAAAAAATATACCGGAGGCAAAAAAATATTTGATGTCGGCGCGGCCAGCGGCTACTTTTTAAACTTAGCCGAAAAACAAGGCTGGCAAACCGCCGGTATTGAAATTTCCGAATCGGCCGCGCAAAAAGCCAGACAAGCCGGCCAAGAGGTGGCTACCGGCAAGCTGATCGAAGCCGCCTTGGCAGAAAAGTTTGACGCGGTAACGATGTGGGATGTTTTGGAACACGTTGACAATCCGCAGGCTTATGTAAAAAAAATCAATCAGCTACTGGAAGATAACGGCTTGTTTGCTTTTACGACGATTGACCGGGGCAGTTTATGGGCCAGGCTCTGGGGCAAGCGCTGGCAGCTTTTTATTCCGCCCGAACATATTTTTTATTATTCCAAAGCTAATTTAAAAATTCTTTTACAAAGCAACGGTTTTGAAATCCTTGAAATTAAAAAGATCGGCCGGCGGTCTTACCTGCCTTATATTTTTAAAATGCTTTATAATTGGCAGAAACTGAATTTATGGCGAAAATTATATTACTATTCTTTAAACAATAATTTTTTGCGGAAAATCGTGGTGCCGGTAAATTTAAGGGATAATGTTTTTATTTTGGCGAGAAAAATCAGAGATGCCAAGGAAAAAAGAATCGCTATTTTTCACAATTTTATGGATAACATCGGCGGTGCGGAAATGGTCGGCCTGACTTTGGCCCGCGGGCTCAAAGCGGATTTTTATTCGACCAATATTGATGAAGAAAAAATCAGTAAAATGGGTTTTTCCGACGTCAAAATCAAGTCAATCGGCAAAATACCAGTCAATGCCCCGTTTCGCCAGCAGCTGGCTTTGTGGCGGTTTCGGCGGCTTAATTTAAAAAACCAGTATGATCTTCATCTGATCGCGGGCGACTGGGCGGTTTCGGCGGCAGCGGCAAACCAGCCTAATTTATGGTATGTCCATTCGCCAATCCGTGAAATTTGGGATTTATACGAATATACCAGAAAAAATACGGTTCCCAAATTAGTTCGGCCGATTTTTGATTTATGGGTTAGGTATAACCGCCATTTGAATTTAAAGTATGTCAAAAAGGTAAATCAAATAGTCTGTAATTCTAATAATACCAAAAAAAGGGTGGAAAAATATTTGAATCGCCAGTCCGAAGTCGTTAACCCGATGGTTGATACGGCCAAATTTCATTATAATAAAAATGGCGATTTCTGGCTCAGCGTTAATCGGCTGGTGCCTTATAAAAGAGTTGACCTGCAATTAGCCGCCCTGGCTAAGCTGCCGGCCGAAAAATTAGTGGTGGTCGGCTGCTACGAAAAAGCTCGGCATTTCAAAAAATATTCAAATTACATCAAAGCTATTAAGCCGGCTAATGTTGAAATTTTAAGCTGGGTTGGAGAACAAGAGCTGATTGATTTGTATGCTAATTGCAAAGGTTTTATCGCCACTTCCGAAGACGAGGACTTCGGCCTGAGCGTCGTTGAGGCGATGGCGGCCGGCAAACCGGTTGTCGCGCCTAACGAAGGCGGCTACAAAGAGACAGTTATTAACGGTGCGACCGGTAAACTGATTGATAATATTAACGAAGACAAGCTGGTTGAGGCGATTATTGAGGTTGGTAAAGATCCGGCAAAATTCAGGGAAGCTTGCCTCAAGCGAGCCAAGGAATTTGATACTCAGGTATTTATCGAAAAAATAAAAAAGCAGATTACGCCGATTTTATAGTCGTTAGTTTCGCTTTATTGTTTAGCTTTATTGTTTGGTTTATGTTGGAAAAATTAAAAAATAAAATTGAAGCCAAAAGGGCCGCCAAAAATATTTTTTGGTTTTTGTTGGTATTGGCCAAAGATTATCTTTGGTGGCTGGGACAAATTATTGAAACGCAGTTCGGCCGAGGGCAAATGAAATTTAAACCTTCATATCTTAAAATCAGAAAGCAGCTCTCTTTGCCGCCGATTATTATTGGCGGGACCAGTCGTTCCGGCACCACGCTTTTACTTTCAATCTTGTCGGCTCATCCCGATATTTTTGCCATTCCTTTCGAAACTTACGCTTTCGCCAATCCTTGGAATAAAAATCAACACTTAACTCCCCCGCTTCGGCTCGACAAGATTTACCAATGCTTGGCTGATTATGAAATTCCCAAAAATTGCCACCGCTGGTGCGAAAAAACTCCCTGGAATATTTTTTGGTTTAATGATATTTTTCGGCTATTCAAAGGGCGGGTCAAATTGATTTTTATTGTCCGGGACGGCCGGGATGCCGTTTTATCCATTAAGTCAAATAATCCCAATAGACCCTTCGCTCAAAAGGTGGAGGACTGGACGGAGGAAGCTGAGGCGGCCTTAATTTACAAAAATAATCCTCTGATTTTAGGGATTAAGTATGAGGATTTGGTTTTAAATTACGAAGCGACCATTAGGAAGGTTTTGAATTTTATCGGCGAGGAATTCGATGAGCGGATTTTATTATGGGATCAATATGCCACGGTTCAAACTCACCGAGCCTGGGCCGGGCCGGCTCGGCCGCTTTTCAGCGATTCAATCGGCAAGTGGAAAAAACCCGAGTATCAGAGTAAAATTGAAGAGTTACTGCAAAATCCCAAAGTTATTTATTTGCTAAAAGAACTTGGTTACTTAGATTAGAAACTAAGCTGGTTTTAGCGGACTATATGCCCTATCCCCAACCAAAAATTATTTTTATCTTAGGCCATGCCCGATCCGGGACGACTTTGTTAAACAAAGTTTTATCGGCGCACCCGGCAGTCAACTTTATCAGTAACCAATTTAACGAGTTATCCTGGTTTTACAGCCATCAATTTCTCTATGACGGATTCGGCGATAAAAAATACTGGCTGATGGCGCAAGATTTTTTTGGTTATCCTGGTATAAAAAAAATTGCCCCTGCCAATTTAAAGCCGCCGGCAAGTATTAAGGATTTTTCCGATTGGTTTTGTTGGACATTAGACCAGTACCGGCAGGGTAAAAAATTCGTCGGGGTAAAAATTTCCGGCGGTTTTTCAGAAAATATCGCTTTTATCAAAAAAATGTGTCCGGAGGCTTGGTACTTGCAGATTATCCGCGATCCCCGGGATGTTTTTTTGTCTTTACGGAAAATGCCGCTTGGGGTTTTGAGCCCGTTTTATGCCGGCAAGTCCTGGCAGGAAGCCGTTAGCCAAATTCAAGGGCTTAAAAGCCAAAAACATTATTATGAAATAAAATACGAAAGCTTAATCACCAGTCCGAAAGCGGAGCTGGAAAAAGTTTGCGTTTGGCTGGGGCTAGACTTTGATGAAAAAATGCTGAGTTTTTATCGGCAAGTCAAAGCAGTAAAATCTTTCCATAAATTGCTGCAGCAGGATTTTGTCAAAGATAATTTTAATAAATGGCCCACCCGGCTTAGCCAGGCTAAGCTTAATTTGATTTACGCTGGTGCCGGTTCTAAAATTTGCCAGCTTGGTTACCTAAGCTATGAACCAAAAGCAGAAATCAGTTTTTTTTCCAGAATTAGTGAATTCTTGCTAGACCGAAGCTATTTTTATTTTCAGCTGGTTAAAACCGGGTGGATTTTAAATTTTAAAGACTGGCGCTACAAGCTAAAGATTAGATTAAGGTATTGGTTTAATTTTAAATATGCTTTCCAGCGGAGTATCTTTGTGTTGTTTAGAAAGATGAAAACGGCTAAGAGTTTATTTTTAGATTTTTTGAAGGAAAACCGCTGGCTTTTTTGGCAATCGAATTTGGAAAAAATTGAAATTGAAATTACCACGGACTGCAACCTCAAATGCCTTAATTGCGATCGGTCGGCGCGGCAAGCGCCAAGCAGCGAAGCTATGACTGTTGAACAGATTGAAAAGTTTGTCGCCGAATCAATCAATTTAAAATGGCATTGGAAAAATATCAGGATTATGGGCGGCGAACCGACTCTGCATCCGCAGCTGCAGTTAATTTTAGCCGCCATTAATCAGTATCGAAGTTTTTGTCCCGAAGTTATGGTGGAAATTGTGAGTAATGGTTTTGGCGGTGAAACCAATTCAATTTTAAAAAACTTGCCGGAGTGGGTAGCGGTAAAAAACACCGGAAAATTATCAGCTCAGCAGCCTCACACCAGTTATAATGTCGCGCCAGTTGATTTAGAAAAATATCAAACAGCCAATTTTAAACAGGGCTGCTCAATTACGGAAAAATGCGGCCTTGGCCTCAGCCGCTACGGCTATTATCCTTGCGGCGCCGGCGCCGGGCTTGACCGGGTTTTTGGTTTTGCGGTTTCGATTAAAACCTTAGCCGAAGTTAATCCTCGGAGTTTACAGCGGCAAAAGCTTCAACTCTGCCGGTATTGCGGCCATTTTAAAAACAAAAGCCTCCTTAAACAAAAAGTAACTTTTGAAGAAGAAGTATCGCCAAGCTGGCAGCAAGCTTATAGTCAGTATAAAATTAAAAAACCGGAGTTGCCGCTTTATTAAGTCAGTATAGGCGCGGAATTATTGCGGCTGAAACCGTAAAGAAAATTTTTTATCAAAAAACAATAATTATGCCATTGCCAAAAGTCTCGATAATCATTCCGATTTTTAACGCCCAAAATACTTTACCGGCTTGTCTTAGCTCAATTGTGAAGCAAGACTACCCCGATTATGAAGTTATTTTGGTTGATAATAATTCAACCGACAGCACTAAAAGCATTATTGAAAAATTTCAAAAAGACGACCCGAGAATAAAATATTTTTTTGCCAGCTGTCAGGGAACAGGCTCGGCTAGAAATTTGGGCGAGAAAAATGCTGATGGTGAAATTATTTTAATGACTGATGCTGACTGTGTCTTGCCGCCGGATTGGGTAAAACGGATAATTGAGCCGATTTTTGCCGGTCTGGCCGATGCGGTTTCCGGTAGCGAGGAAAACGGCGAGAAAAATTTTTGGTGCCGGCAGACCCAATTGAGAATTTCTAAAAGAGCTGATTGGATCAAAAAAATTCAGCCTCAAAAAATCATCGGCGTTATTGATACGAAAAATTTCGCTATCAGCGCCGAAGCTTTAAAAAAAATCGGCGGGACTAATCCCAAATATGACGGCGGTACGGATACCGAGCTGGCGATTCGTTTTGCCAAAAGTAAGCTGGAATTAAAATGGCTGCCCGAAATCAAAGTTTGTCATCATCATGCCGGTGATCTTAAAACGGTTTTCAAAAAATATTATCACCGGGCCTACTGGTGCACGATTGTTACTAAAGACCATTATGATTATTTATCCCGGACGGAATTTCTAAAGGAAACCAACCAGACAGCTTGGTCTTTTGTCAAAATTTTCCCCGGACTGGTAAAATCAGCCGTACTTTTTGGCCCGGCTTACGCTTATTTTGATTTAGTCAGCGGCCTGGCTTGGCGACTGGGAATTTTAAAAGGGAAAATTTACGAATTGAAAAGTTCTTGGAATAAATTTAAAAATTTGTTAACTGGTAAAACCTAAAAATGAACCAAGCCAAAGTTTCAATTATTATCCCCTGCTTTAACGAGGAAAAAAATTTGCCCGTGGTCTTAGAATCAGTTTTAAAACAAGATTATTCTGACTATGAAGTCATTTTAGTCGATAATAATTCAACCGATAACACTGGGAATATGATTTTAGAGTTCCAAAAAAATAATAATAAAGTAAAGTATGCCTTTGAGAGCTATCGGTCCCGGGGCGCGGCCAGAAATACCGGCGAAAAAATGGCGACTGGCGAAATAATTTTAATGACGGATGCCGATTGTCAGGTGCCGCCGAATTGGATCAGCGAAATGATTGAGCCGATAATTAATGGCGGTTTTGCCGGCGTTCAGGGAATAGACGAACATGTTGATTTAAGAGTCAGAAATACCTACGCCATCACTTTAGTCGATCAGCGGGAAGTTATCGGCGGCATCAATACCAATAATTTTGCCATTAAAGCCGAAATCCTGCGGCTCGCTGGTTTCAGCGGCCGGAAGTATTTTCGGGCTAACGACAGCGAGCTTTCCATTCGCTTGCATGAAAATAACGCTAAAATTAAATTTTTGGATTTTAAAGTGCGGCATTATTATAATTTTAAATTAGGGTGGGTTATTAAAAAATATTTTGAGGAAGGGTTTTGGCAAGCCGTAGCGGCTTATGATCATCGCGAGTATTTGAAAAAAACTAATTTTAGACAAAAAACCAACCAAACCGGCTGGTCTTTTATCAAAATTTTTCCCGGGCTGGTGAAGACTACCTTTTCAGCCGGGCCGAAGAAAGCCTATTACGATGCCATAACCGGCCTCCCCTGGCGGGCCGGGTTAGTTTACGCCTGGTTCAAACTTTATTTTTTGGGGGAGAAAATTTAAAAAAATCCGGCTTAGGCCGGGTTTAAATTAGTAAATTCAAGTTATTCTTATTTTTGGGCTTGATACGGTTCAATTATTTCTTTTGGCTGGCCGATTTTGAAAATTGTTCCAGCCTTTAGCCAGATAATTTTATCGCAGCAAGTTTTAATCGTTTCCAAATCATGGCTGGCTAAAATTATCGTTATGCCGCTTTGAACCATGGTTTTTAGTTTAGCCAAAGCTTTGGCCTGGAAACTCAAATCAACGGCATTGAACAATTCGTCAAGGAGTAAAATTTTTGGCTGGGCAAAAATTGCCAGAGAAAACGCCAGCCTTTCAACCATGCCGCCGGAAAATTGATAAATTTTAGTATCAACAAAATTTTGCAATTCGGCAAAATTGATGATTTCGTCAAGCCTTTCTTTGATTTCTTTTTTGGTCAGTCCCAGTAACGCGCCGCATAAAAATAAGTTGTCTTTGGCGGATAATCTGGATTTAAAACCGTCATTTAATTCGATTAAAGAAACCACTGGGCCGAAGGTTTTGATTTCGCCCGAGTCGGCCGGGTAAATTCCGGCCAGACAGCGTAAAAGCGTGCTTTTGCCAGCACCGTTATCGCCGATTAAACCCAAAAATTCCCCGGCTGAGGTCTGAAAAGAAATATTTTTTAAAGCGGTGAAAACTTTTTTGGTTTCCCGGCCCGAAATTAAAGAAATTAAATTGGCCAAAACCCCCTGCCTTTTGAGGGCGCCGATTTTGAAAGTTTTGGTTAAATTATTGACGGTTAAACTGGGCATAAGCTAAATTTTTTCCGCAAATTTCGGTTTCAGGCGGTTAAAAATTATTTGGCCGATAACTAGAGAAATTAAGGTATAGCTAATCGCGCCGGCCGCCAGAAACGAGGCCGGTATTTGGTTGTAAATAATAACTTGGCGGAACAAAGTAATAAAATAGTACAGGGGGTTGAAAAGGTTTAGTTTGAATAAAATAGTCTGGTGGTCAATGGTATAAAAAATCGGCGTGGCAAACCAAACCAAGCGGGAGAAAAAAATCCAGATATTTTCTAAGTCCGCGAAATGAACGCTGAGAGCCGCTAAAATCAGACTAAGGCCGTAAATAAAAATACAGAATAGCAAAAGTAAAAAAGGATAAAAAATAAAACCGGTTAAATTGTTTTGGAAAGCCATGGCCAAAATAAAAAGCAAAAAGACCTCAAAGAGATGGGAGAAAAGACCGGTTAGCGTCACGCCGCTGACTAAAGATTCAGGCGGAAATTTTACGGACTTAATCAGCCAGCGGTTAGTTTTAATGACCTTGGTCGCTTGGGTGGTGATTTGGCTGAATAAATTGAAAGTGACAATACCGGTTAATAAATAAAGCGGATAATCGGTAATTTCTGAGCCCAGCTGTTTGGAAAAAATCAGCAAAAGCAGGGAAAAGGTTAAAATCGGATTAAGCAGGTACCAAAAAATTCCGAGATAACTGCCTTCGTTTCTCAGCTTAAATTCCGCCTTGGCCAAAGCCAAACTCAAGGCCAAGAATTTTTTTAAATTGTTTAGCCTGATAAAAATAAAATTCATCCAAATAAAAGTCTTTGCTGCTATGGCGACTAATCTATCTTGATTGTCCCGCCGTCCAGCTTGATCGTGCCGCCGTCGATTTTTACCGCATTGGTTATTATGGTGTAGGTAACGTCTAAATATGGATCCTGGGAGGTGCCGGTTTGTTCAGAGGAATAAATATTCACACCCGTAATAAGACCTCCTAATCCATAATTTAATACATCTTCACCTTGCCGAACTCCTAATTTCGTGTAGTCCGTTTTGGAAATCCAAGACATGCCCGTAGCATTCAATGGAATTATACTATACTGATCCACAGTTATGCCGGCACTAAATAGCCTATTGACAACATCAATGCCTTCGGTGGGATTAGTCTCAGCTCCGCATTTGCTATAATCGCTAGTCGATAGCGTTGTATTGGAATCCTGTGTTGTTTGAACAATGGTAATGAAGCCGTAACTGTCCGCCTTAAGAGAATTCGTATTAAAATTTAGATTCAAACTAGCCGAAGAGATTATGGAATCATCCGGCAGCGCAGAGGTGTCGAAAGGAAAAAATGCTCTTCTGATTGCTGCTCCATGAATACCATTTCCCGCAGTGGCTGTTATAAGAGTGCCAGTCGGATCTGCAGCCGTGCCGATTGCAGCGGAATGAGCTTCGATCCAGGAATAATTATCCGTATATGTAAAATATCCGACGAATCCATCCCCTGCGCCGGAATAATAGGTCGCCGCAAACACCGGCTGACCGATAAATTCTTTTGCCCGGTCGAGCAGAGTCAGTTTTGTCTGTCTCGCGAAAGCTACGGGGGTAGTTGTGGCGGTCTCGATTTGAAACCACTTCTCCCCGCTTTTCTGGAACGAATCAGCGGAATAGAATCTTCCGACATATTCTTTTTTTACTCGCTTGTCGTCGATTCTTTCAACGGATTTTAGAAACGCTTGGGAATTGGGCGTCCTTTTAGATAGATCTTCTTGCAAACCCTGATAATTGGCGGCTGGTACTTCCTGATTGGAGACGTAGTGATAAATAACAATGCCCTGTGCTGGTGATTTCAGACCGGCCGCTGCCGTATCTTGCTTTATCGTATAATCAATAATGTTTTCTTTCGGCGTTTTAAGCAGTTCGCTATCGCTTAAGCCATCTGTCTGAGCCGTTTTTTGGTAGTAATCAACGCCAACAAGAGCGATGACGATTATCGCGATTATGGCACCGAGTGCTAAAAATTTATTGTGGATTTTATTGATAAAACCAGCCATAATTTTAATAATTTAGTCGATTTTGACCGTCCCACCGTCAATTTTGATCGTGCCACCGTCGATTTTCACCACGTTGGTTATTATGATGTAGGTAACGTCTAAATACGGATCCTGGGAGGTGCCGGCTCGCTCCGAGGTGTAGATGTCAGCGTATGAAATCGGAAAGCCGGTTGCAACATTTAAAACATCATGCCCTTCTCTGACCCCCAGCTTGGTATAACTAGTTTTGGAAATCCACGAGATGCCAGCGGCATTCAAAGGAAAAGAATTGTAATTATTGAGATTAATGTCGGCTTGAAGTAGCCGGTTAGCGGCATCGACGCCTTCGGTCGGGTTGGGAATTGTCCCGCACTTGCTGTAATCGCTGGTTGCCAATACCAGATTGGAATCTTGGGTCGTCTGGATAACCGTAATAAAGCCATAGCTGTCGTTCCGCAAACCATTTACCCAAATATAAAGATTTAAAGTGGCAGACGTAATAAGGGCATCGTCGGGGATTAACGAGGTGTCAAAAGGAAAAAAAGCTCGATAAATAGCAGTTCGAGAACTTATTCCCTGGCCGGCGCCAGCGGCAACATAATCATATTCAGTGGTATAAGCGGCGGTGCCGACTGAAGCGTCATGAACAATTGCCCAGCTGTAGATACTGTCATAATCGATAAAATCAACTTCGCCGTCTCCCGCGCCGGTATAAAAAGTATCAGCCAAGACTTTTTGGCCGAGTAATTCTTTTGCCCGGTCTAGTGTCGTGAGGCTGGTTTGTCTGGCAAAAGCCGCCGGCGTAGTGGTGGCAGTTTCTATCTGGTGCCATTCCTTGCCGCTTTTTTGGAAAGTCGGGCTAGTGTAAAATTTGGTAACATATTCATTTCGCTGCAAGGCGGCGCTTATCGGTTTGGTTGATTTCAGAAAGGTCTGGGAATTATCGGTTCGTTTGGATAAGTCTTCTTTCAAGCCCTGATAAGTTTCGGCCGGAACGGCTTTATCGGAAAGGTAGCGGTATTTGACCACGGCCGGATTATTTTTTGCCGTTATAGTTTCGTAATCAATAATGTTTTCTTTCGACACTTTAAGCAAATTATTTTCCGGCAGTCCGGCTTTTTGTTTCGATTTTTGGTAAATGTCAGTACCGACTAAAATCATAATTAAAACCGCTGCCATCAGGCCAATGGCTAATAGCCGGGTTGCAGTGATTTTGATTTTTTCAAGCATTATTAAATTGCTTTAGTTTAACTTTAAAAAAGCGCGCTTGGCTTTGTTATTTTTTGGCCTGATTATTTTATCCGCTGGCAGCCAAGTTAAATCAAAATTAAATCGATAAAAGAAAAAATTGATGTTAAGGCAATGTTTCGCCGTTGCTGGGTTCAGAAGCTGAGACTGCGGTATCGGTTGGCGGCGGGGTTTCGGCCTGGGTATCCGGCGTTGGGTTTTCGGCAAATAAACATGAGCCATCATCCTGGTTAGCCGCTGGGTTATAGTTAGTTGCTGATGAATCCATGCAACCTGCCTGCACCGGTGGGGTTGAAGCGACTGGTGGTTCTTCGGCTGGATTTTCCGGCTGGTTTTGGGGCGGGGTTGGTTCATTACTGCCGCCGATCACGTTAACCACTTGAGACCGGGTTGTTAAATGAGCTCCGTCAGAAACGGTGACGGTGACGGTAACTTCCGTATTGCCGTTCAAAGCCGAATTCACGGTCCAGTAAACTAAGCCGGTATCGCCCGTCAAGGTTCCTAGGTTAGGTGAAAAATTCCAGGTATATTTCAAATCGCTGTCCGGCGTATCGGCGTCAGTTACTTTCGCCCAAAATTCAACGGCATCGCCAGTCATAATATTTCCCGCTGGAACGATTAAATCCGTAATCACCGGGGCTTGTCCGCCTTTGACGGCTAGGGCAATCCAGTCAAAAGATAAATCTTCGGTAAAGGGTTCAGTCAAAACTATTCTAAAGCCCGCCGCGGTTTTGCCTTCAATGCCATAAAAAACCGGTTTAGCTTTTTGCAGGCTGGCGGTAATTTTCGGCACGACTTCGTATTCGCTGCCAAAGACCACTTCGGTGGAAGTCGCCCCGGCTAAAATCGTCGCCGTTCCGGCCTGATCTGCTGAAGCATAAATTTTACCTTTGACTTCAATGTCTTTGTTAAACACGACTTTGTCTTCAAACCCGGCTTCGCCGCGGACGTAAATTGTACCGTAGAAAGTGGCCGCTTCCCTGACGACTAAAGTCTTGATATCCGACTCTGGGTTATCAATTACGACTATCGGCGTGCTGGTCGCCGGTTCATTGACTGTCAGACGGTCGTATGTTTCCTGCTGAGCTTCTACTTTTACGTTAAGTTCTTTAATCGCCTGCATCGCCACGCCGACCCAGTCCTGCAAATTAACTTCGTTTGTATGACCCAAGCCGAAGGCCAAGTTATAGTCATCCAAAAACGGCGAGAGATGGGTAGTTTCGTCTTGCATCGCCTTGTTTTTGTATTGCCACTCGTGAATTGGCAAGGCGGCGACTTTATCAAGATACCCTGCCGGCTCAGTAACGATATTTTTCAGCCAGCTCCAGGAAGGGGCATTGGTCCAGGTGCCGGCCTTGGTCAGCTTAGCTCCCGAACTGTCATAAATGGAATTTTGAGCGGCGGTATTATTAACAATATCAATGCCATAGCCGGTTTGGGTTGAGGGCACAAAAATCGACAAAGTGGAAGTCGGATTTGTCAAACCAATACCAACTGAACTAGCCGAAGTAACCGTTAGACCGTTATCAAGCGAGGTAAGAGCACCAGGAGAAATCATCCATTTTCCAGAGCTGCTCATGCCCCAAGTAAAATATTGAGGATTTCCTGCGCTGTCCCGGGAATACATCAGGTTTAAAGCCTCTGCTGCTACTCCTGTGTTAGCCGGTCCCATCTGAGTCAATCTATTATTACCTCCATAAACAGCGGCAATATGAAGCGAAGCATTGGCAGTAAAAGGAATAGAGGCAATTGTTATTGCTCCGCCGACTACATTAAGTTTGGAATTTCCCCCGACACCTTCTGCTGAACCAATAACTGCTCCGCCACCTATAATAGAATCACCGGTGGTTGTCGCATTACCATAAACAAACAAATTATCAATATTAGTCGTCGTCGCGTTCAATGACCCGTCAATTCTTAAATTAGAAAAAGTCGATGAGGCGGTAACAAATAAGCCGGTTAAATCGTTAGTCGAAGTCGGAGCCAAAGCGCCCGGGAAAAGGACTTGCCAGTCATTCATTCCGGTTCCGCCGGTAATGGTTGACCAGGCTAAACCGCCCGTGCCGTTAGTGGTTAAGGCTTGGCCGTTAGACCCGTCGGCATTAGGCCAGACATAAGCCACGCCGCCAATGGATAGGTTGCTAGTAACCGTGGCGTTACCGCCGACAAACAAATCCCCGGCATTCAAATTAATCGTCGGGTTAGTCGTGCCAACTACCAAATTACCCGAAGTCGTGGCATTGCCCCCGACAACGATATTACCCGTGAACGAACCCGAGCCTAAAACCGTTAAAGTCGAAGTCGGCGAAATATAGCTGGAATCGTTAGCTGCGGCGTTAACCACCAAAGTCCCGGTGGTTGAAGCCGCACCGCCAAGTAACGTGGTACCTGAAACATTAAACAAAGCGAG
>Ga0172379_10006731_pt1 | contig 15226 bp, 17 predicted proteins | sample GrowelOW334metaG_FD_119756 | JGI IMG/M metagenome (GOLD analysis project Ga0172379, IMG submission 119756) | Groundwater microbial communities from an aquifer near a municipal landfill in Southern Ontario, Canada - Groundwater well OW334 metaG | ecosystem: Environmental > Aquatic > Deep...
GCCTTCCGCCCGAAAGAAGAAAAGCCCCCCGCCCCAGCCTGACCATCGCCCCATCACCCATTCCCCATCCCCTACTTCCATGCCCGTAAAACTTGGCTCCAAGCTCCCGCCGGAAAACGCCGAGGCGCGCATCGAGATCATTCCGCTGATCGACATCATGTTCTTCCTGCTCGCGGCCTTCATGCTGGTGAGCCTGAGCATGGTGAACCTGAAGAGCGTGAAGGTGAACCTGCCCACCGCCACCACCGCAACGGCGGACACGAGGCGTGACTTCGTGAACATCTCCGTGGACAAGGCCGGCCTCGCCTACCTCGACACCAAACCCGTGGGCCCCAATGAACTCGCGCTAGCGCTGGCCGCCATGGCCGGGGCCAACACCGAGGTGCGCGTCTTCATCAGCGGCGACCGCGACGCGCGCCACGGCGATGTCATCCGGGTGCTGGACATTGTGCGGGGCGCGGGCATTCAGAAGGTGGCGTTTGAGATAAGAACGCAGGAGAAGTGAGCCACAGATGGACACAGATGAAACACAGATGATTCGCCGCGAAAGGGCGCAGAGAACACAAAGGGGAGCGAGACGAAGGATTGCTCTGCGATCTCTGCGCCCTTTCGCGACTGATTCTTCTCTTCGCCCGTGGTTCAGCTTTCCGTCCCTGGCATGAACCGTTTCCTTCAATGGTTCAACCTCGCCGGCGTGCTCGCGCTGGCCGTGCTCTGCGCCCTGCAATGGCGCGTGAACCGCCAGCTCAACCTCGACCTCAACGCGGCGGAAAAAATCTGCCAGCAGCAGGCCGCCCGCCTGGACGACTCGGAAAAGCGCCTCAAGGGCGGCACATCCGACCTCGACGGCTTCCGCGAGCAACTCACCCGCGCCACCACCTCGCTGAAGGAAACCGAAGGCAGGCTCGCCGCGCTGGACCGGCAGATGAAGCAGCTCGCCAACGAGCGCGACCAGCTCAAGACCAGCGTGACCGGCTGGGCCGCCGCCGTCGCCGCACGCGACGCTCAACTCAAACAGGCGGGCGCGGACTTGAAGAAGATCGCGGATGACCGCAACGCGACCGTGCTGAAGTTTAACGAGGTGGCCACGAAGCACGCCGATCTGATGAAGGAACTCGACCGGCGGACAAAGGAGCACAACGCCGTGGTTGAGGAACTGGACAGGCGCACACGCGAATTCAACGCGCTGGTCGAAAAATACAACTCACTGGCGAGGCGGGTGCCGCCCGCCAGACCGTGAGCTGCATCCGGGGCGCGCGCCCCCACCGCACCGTTCCCGCTCGGCCGGAACGATGCAGTAGGAGCGCGGCATTCATGCCGCAGAAATGTGGAATTCAAAGGAGGTTGACGAACTTTCGAGCCATCCGCGCGAACGAACCAGACGGTTCGGGCGGCAGCCGGCGCAGCTGCAAACGCGAGCCCCGGTTGTGGCGGACGTTTCTGCGGCATGAATGCCGCGCTCCTGTCGTTTTGACTGCATCGTCCCGGCTCAGATCCCCTCGCCAAGATTGGGTGGGAAACTGTGGGTGACGGCCACTTCGGGTGGGAGCGACTCGCCTTCGCGGGCAAGCACGCGGTATTGACGGATTTGCAGGGAAACTTCGCGGCCCTCGGTGAGATGCAGGCGGGCGTATTCCTCCTTCGACATGCGGGCGCGGATGATGAGGCCGCTGGGGAGTTCCAGTTCCAGGCGCAGCAGGACGCCGAGGAAGTAGGTGTGGCGCAGCACCGCGCAGTGGCGGTGGGCCGTGAGGTCGTTCGACACTTGCACGGCATACGGGCGGAAGCCGATGCGGAGACGCTGGCCGTCGGCGACGCCGTGCGCCGGAAACTCCAGCTCCCCGTAGCGCGCCACGCCCTGCCGCACCTCGCAGTCGAGGACGTTCATCACGCCGACGAAACGCGCGACGAACTCGCTGGCCGGCTCCTCATAGACCTCGCGCGGCGTGCCGATTTGCGCGAGCCGGCCCTTGTCGAAGATGACGATGCGGTTGCTGACCTCCATCGCCTCTTCCTGGTCGTGCGTGACGAAGATGGTCGTGACGTTCAGCTCGTGGTGGAGGTTGACGAGCATCTCGCGCAGCTCCTGCCGGATTTTGGCGTCCACGGCGGCGAAGGGTTCGTCGAGCAGGAGAACGTCCGGCTTGGGCGCGAGCGCGCGGGCGAGGGCGACGCGTTGCCGCTGGCCGCCGGAAAGCTGATGAGGAAGGCGGTTTTCCAGATCCTTCAGACCAAGCAGCTCGATCAGCTCGGCCACGCGCGCGTTGCGGTCGGGCTTTGCCCACTTCTTTATTTTGAGGCCGAAGGCGATGTTGTCCGCGACGCTCATGCTCCTGAAAAGCGCGTAGCCCTGGAAGACGAAGCCGATGTTGCGCTTCTGCACGGGCACGTCGTTGACGCGCTTGCCGCGCACGAAAATCTCGCCGGCGGTCGGGGCTTCTAGGCCGGAAATCATCCGCAGCACGGTGGTCTTGCCGCAGCCGGACGGGCCGAGCAGCGCGACAAGCTGGCCGTCGGCGACGGTGAAGCTCACGTCGTTGACGGCGGAGACGCCGCCGAACTGCTTGGTGATGTTCTTTAGCTCGATGCTCATTGCGTGATTGCCTGTTCCGCCTGCTGCGCCAGTTCCTCCAGCTTCGCCTCGCGCCATTCCAGCCAGGTCTTCAAGCCCAGCGTCAGCAGCGCGCCGAGCGCGAGGATGCTCGCCACGGCGAACGCGGCGGCGCCCTGGTATTCGTTGTAGAGCTTCTCGACATGCAGCGGGATGGTGTCGGTCTTGCCGGTGATGTGGCCGCTCACGACGCTGACCGCGCCGAACTCGCCCACGCACCGCGCGACGCACAGGATGATGCCGTAAAGCAGACCCATCTTCGCGCTGGGCAGCGTGACATACCAGAAGGTCTGCCAGCCATTCGCGCCGAGCGTGAGCGCGGACTGCTCCTGATCGGAGCCGGCAGCCTGCATGATGGGAATCAACTCACGCGCGACGAAAGGGAACGTGACGAAGAGCGTCGCCAGCGCAATGCCGGGCACGGCGAAGATGATGCGGATTTCGCGGTCGGCCAGCCATTCGCCGAAGTAGCCTTGCAGACCGAACAACACGACGAACATCAAGCCCGCCACGACGGGCGACACGGAGAACGGCAGGTCAATCAACGTGATGAGGAGCGACTTGCCGCGGAACTCGAACTTGGTGATGGCCCACGCTGCGGCGAGACCGAAGAGGACGTTGAGCGGCACACAGATGACCGTGACGAGCAGCGTGAGCTTCATCGCGGAGAGGGTGTCGGGATGCTTGAGCGCGTCCCAATAGACCGTGATGCCCTTCGCGAAGGCCTGTGCGAAGACGTTCACCAGCGGCAACAGCAGGAAGATGAGCGAGAAGAGGAGCGCGATGACGATGAGCAGCCACTTCACGAAAGGCGATTCCTCCGTGCCGCGCTGCGATTTGCGCTGGCCGGCGCTGAATTGGCGTTTGGGAACGGCGGACATGTCAGCGAGAGAATCGGTTGGCCCACTGTTCGAGCACGTTGATGACGGCGAGCAGCGCGAAGGAGATGACGAGGAGCACCACGGCCAGTGCCATCGCGCCGGTGTAGTCGTATTCCTCCAGCCGGATGACGATGAGGTAGGGCGCGATTTCGGTCTTCATCGGCAGGTTGCCGGAGATGAAGACAATGGAGCCGTATTCGCCGATGGCCCGGGCGAACGCGAGCGCGAAGCCGGTGAGCACCGGCGGCAGCAGCGTCGGCGCGATGACGCTGAGAAAGGTGCGAAGGCGTCCCGCGCCGAGCGTGGCGGCGGCTTCCTCCACGTCGCGGTCGAGATGTTCCAGCACGGGTTGCAGCGTGCGGACGACGAACGGCATTCCAACAAACGTGAGGGCGATGACCACGCCCAGCGGCGTGAACGCGCCCTTGATGCCCATTGGCACGAGGAACTGCCCCAGCCAGCCGTTCTCCGCGAACAGACTCGCCAGCGTCAGGCCCGCGACCGCCGTGGGCAGCGCGAACGGGAAGTCCACGAGCGCGTCAATGAAGCGCCGGCCCGGGAAATCGTAACGCACCAGCACCCACGCCAGCAGCGTGCCGAACAGCGCGTTGACGAACGCGGCCGCCAGTGACGCGCCGAACGTGAGCTGGTAGGCCGCGAGCGCGCGGTCCGTGGTCGCAAGCTTCCAGAAATCCGCCCACGAGAGGTTGAACACGCGGATGAACAGCCCGCCGATGGGCACGAGCACCAGCACGCTCAGGTAAAAGAGCGTGAAGCCCATGGTCAGCCCGAAGCCGGGCAGGACTCGGAAGCGTTTCTCAGCCATGTAGCGGGGGCTGTAAGGTGCGGTTGCTGGTGACTGGCGGAGAGTTTATCACAGCTGGGGAGCGAACAAGGTCAAATGTTCTGCGCGTAGGCGATGAACTGGTTGTATTCGGTCAGGATGGTTTGCAGCGCGGCGGAGAAAGCCTCGACCTGCCGGTCCACCGGCGCGCGTTGCGGCGTCTCGAAGGTGATTTCAAACGGACGGTCTGACTGGCCTGGCGGGGCCTGGAGCATCCCGCGATAGCCCCGGTTGATGATGCCGTTGGCCGCCGGAAAGCCGTCAATCTGGTGGCTGTGATTTCGCGGCAGGAAGCCGGCGGCGCTCTTCAGCGCGGGTTCCAGAAGAAACTCGGACAGCACATCGCAGCCCACGAAGCCATACAGCCCGTCGCTGGTGTCGTCCGTGTGCAGCGTGATGATGCCGTGGAAGGCGTGGAGGTAAATCTCGCTCTCCAAGTGCCGCACCTCCGGCTGCGTCGAGTGGTTCCAGAACTCGCGGTTCAAGTCCCGGCCACTGCGCGCGTGACGGGTGCCGTCCTCGAAGCCGGTGGGATTGCAGACCGGATAGATGAACAGCGCGTAGCCCTTCGCAATGTCAGGATTCGCCTCCAGTGCGGCGACGAAGCGGGCGAGCGAGAGAGTGCCCTCCGGTTCGTCACCGTGGATGGCCGCGACAATACCGATGCGCAGCGTGTCGCCGCCGCCCTGCGGCCCGAGATACACGTAGCGCGACAGGCTGTAGATGCGGCCTTCGCTCTCGAACTCACCGAGCGGCTTGCGGATGAGATTGGTCGAGCGCGCGGCGATGTCGTCGAGCGGAGCCAGCACGGCGTCAAGTGAGCGCCGCACGGATGCAGCGGCCGGGGCGAGGGCGAAGTCTTTTACAAAGGTCGTGATCATGTCGGGATGCGTTGCGGCTCCGAAGGCGGCGGCTGGAATGCACGCCAGCCGCCGCCGGGAGGAACCAGGTCACTTGCGCTGGATTTGGTCGAAGGTGCCGCCGTCGGCGAAGTGCGTCTTGGTCGCCTTCTGCCAGCCGCCGAACAGCTCATCAATCGTGAAGAGCTGCAGCTTCGGAAACTTGTCGGCGAACTTGGCCGCCACGGTGGCGGAGCGCGGACGGTAGTAGTTGCGCGCGGCAATTTCCTGGCCTTCGTCCGAGTAGAGATAGTCGAGATAACCCTTCGCCACGGCGGCGGTGCCGCGCCGCTTCACCACCTTGTCCACGACGGCCACAGGCGGCTCGGCGAGGATGCTGACGGAGGGCACGACCAGCTGGTAACCGCCCTTGGCCTGCTCCTTGAGCGCGAGGAAAGCCTCGTTCTCCCAGCCCACGAGCACGTCGCCGATGCCGCGCTGGATGAACGTGGTCGTCGCGCCTCGCGCGCCGGTGTCGAACACGGGCACGTTCTTGTAGAACTTCGCGACGAACTCCTTCGCCCTGGCCTCGTCGCCGTTGTTCTGCTTCAGCGCGTAGCCCCAGGCAGCGAGATACGCCCAGCGCGCCGCGCCGGAGGTCTTCGGGTTCGCCGGGATGATGCCGATGCCGGGCTTCACGAGGTCGCTCCAGTCCTTGATGCCCTTGGGGTTTCCCTTGCGCACGAGGAAGACAATCGTGCTCGTGTAAGGCGCGCTGTTCTGCGGGAGGCGCTTCTGCCAGTCGGCGGGCAGGAGCCGGCCCTTCTGGGCAATCGCGTCCACGTCGTAGGCCAGCGCGAGCGTGACGACGTCGGCTTCGAGGCCGTCAATCACGCTGCGGGCCTGTTTGCCGGAGCCGCCGTGGGACTGCTGGACCGTGACCTTGTCGCCGGTTTTGGCCTGCCAGTGTTTGGCGAAGGCGGTGTTGAACTCCTGATACAACTCGCGGGTCGGGTCGTAGGAGACGTTGAGGAGCTTGATGTCCTTGGCGGTCGCGGTGCTCGCGGCGAGCAGGAGCGTCAAGGCTGATTGGAGGAGGTGGCGGAATTTCATGGGAGAATTTGTTTGAGAGTGAACGGTGGACTAGAACGAGAATTGCACGCGGCTCAGGATGGCGTGTTCGCCATTGATCAAGTATGCGCTCGTGCCGCCTTCGAAGACAGTGCGCTCGTAGTCGAGGCTGAGTTTGACGTTGCGGTTCAGATGCCAGTTCGCGCCGACGCCCCAAGAGGTCGCCTCGCTGGCGGAAGTGGCCGTGCTGGCGAAAGTCGGAAACGCGTCGTTGTCCACATCCAGTTGCCCAACGCGGGCGGTCAGTTCCACCGCGCCCCAGCCGGGGCCGCCGAGTGTGAAGTTCGCGCGTGGAGCGATGGGCTTGAACGAGTTGTCCTCCAGCGTGAGAAAGTAGGAGGTCGCGAGCTGCCACGCCGTGTGCGTCAGCCGCCGTGTGGCCGCCGCGTTGCGCACCTTCTGGCTGGATATGACGTATTCGCCGAGCACGCCGAACGGGCCGTAGTAGTAATAGCCCTGCGGCGACACGCGCTGGTGTTGACCCGCCGAGGCCGTGCCGGCGGTGTAGCTGAAGAACCGTTGCTGACCGGGCGTGGTGTAGGTGCGCGTGGCGGTGTTGTGGTTGCCAACCGTGCCGGACACGCCAAAGCCCAGGCCGCGCAATGCGTCGCTGTCGGAATCCTTGAACGGGTGGGCGAACAACCGTGCCGCGATGTCCTTGTCAGTGTCCGCCGTGTCGGCGTCGCCACTGCCGCCGTCGGCCACGCCGTTGAAGATGCCGGCCTGATAACTCAAGCGGCTGTTCCACAAATCGCCTTGGACTTGGATGCCCACGTCGCGGTTCGGAGCGAGTTGCGTCGGGAAGCCGCGCTCGATGAAGAGCAGGTTCGCGCCGGATTGCAGGCGTTCCAAACCGACGGGTTCCTTGAACTTGCCAACTTGAATCTGGAACTCGGGATACAACTTGGCCGTCACGTAGGCATCCTGAATCTGACCTTGGTTGGCCGCCGAGCTGCCGGACGCGAGGTTCTGCCCGAAGTCGAGCATCAGCCGGTAATCAAACGTGTCATAGACCGTGCCCTCGATGATGGGCCGCACGCGACGCAGCAGGAAGGTGTCGTTGACCGCGCCGGTGTTGCGGTCGCCGGGAAAGAAGCGCGCGTCCGTCTGCACGTAGCCGCGCACCTTGATGACGAAGTTCGTGTCCGCCGAGCGCACGGCAAATCCGGACGTGCCCTCGGAAATCGAGGTGGCGGTCTTGGTCGCGTCGCGCGCGGCCTCCACGTCCAGTTCTCGTTTGCGTTCGAAGATTTTCATTTTCTGCTCCAGCTCGTCAATGCGCTGAAGGAGTTTTTGCGTGTCGCCACCGGGTGCCTGCGCGGAGGCGGGTTGAGTCAAGGTCGGCGCGACCGCCAGCGCGGGAAGCACGACCAGCCATTTCCAGTTCATGAGCGTGTGGTTTCATCATTCAGGAACCTCCGGTGGTCAGGTCGGTTTGCCCGTCAGTTTTGATTTTGCCTCCAATGATCTTGGTCGGCGCGGATCGGCCATCGGCGGCAGGGCGGTCAAGCCGGACCTTCTCGGTCCGCTCGATCTGCACCACTCGCGCGTCATGCACGGTGATTTGCACGACGCCGAAACGGAGCTGCCCGACCTGTTCAGCCACGAGGGCCAGCCAGTCGCTTTGCGCTTCATTTCGGATTGCCGATGGTTTCGACATCGAGCGCGAGTTTAAGACTAATCTCTATCAAGTCAATAGAGTTTAAATCGAACGCTATTTACCACCTTCTAAGCCACACTATCCACTCACGCTCGAAGTGTGATTCATAATCTTGACCAATCAAGTGAGCCTTTTATTATCCGCCTATGAAACTCTCCGTCCGTGGCGAGTATGCGCTGCGTGCGCTGCTAGTGCTGGGCTTGAACTACGACCGCGATGTGGTGCGCATCCAGACGATCTCGGACCAGCAGAACATCCCGAAGCGCTTCCTCGAACAAATCCTCACCGACCTCAAGTCGCTGGGCGTGGTCGAGAGCCGTCGCGGCGTGACGGGAGGCTACCGGCTGGCACGCCCGCCGGAGTTCGTGACGCTCGCGGCGGTCATCCGGCACATCGAGGGGCCGCTCGCGCCGGTGAGCTGCGTCAGCGAGCGCTTCTACGAGAAGTGCTCCTGCCCCGACGAGAGCAAGTGCGCCATCCGCAGCGTGATGAAGGAAGTGCGCGAGGCCATCGTGAAGATTCTGGAGCATGTGACCGTGGCGCAGATGTGCGAGCGCGTGAAGCTGCTCCAGGGCGAGCACGCGAACCCGCTGGATTATGTGATTTGAGCCGGGGACACCGGCGTGAACTCAGTGTCTTGCGGCGGACCGGCGGGATGACTAGTTTTAACCGAACTTGAAAAAACACTCGCGACCCGAAATCCCGCGCAAGGCCGTCTATCGTCTCTCGATCTACCTGCGATGCCTCCTGCGGTTGAAGGAGAACGGCCTGCCCACGATTTCCAGCGAGGCGCTGGCGCGGGCGGCGGGGGTGAAGTCCACGCAGTTGCGGAAGGACCTGGCCTACTTCGGCACATTCGGCACGCGCGGGCTGGGCTACGATGTGGAGCAGCTGGCGGCCATGATTTCCAACGTGCTGGGCACCAGCCGCCTGCAACCCGTCGCGCTCGTCGGCGTGGGCAACCTCGGCGCGGCGCTGCTGGCCTATCAGGGCTTCGGGCCGGAGGGCTTTGAGGTGGTGGCGGCGTTTGACGCGGAGCCGCAGAAAGCGCGGACACGGACGACATTCCAGCCCATTCTTCCCATGCAGGACATGCCCCGCGTCCTACGCGCGCGCGCCGTCAAGATGGCCATTCTCACCGTGCCTGCCAAGGCGGCGCAGGCGGTGGCCAACCAGCTCGTGGAGGCGGGAATCGTCGGCATCCTGAACTTTGCGCCCATCGTTCTCCAGGTTCCGGAGGACGTGACGGTCAACGGTGTCAACCTCGCCATCGAGCTGGAGAACCTGAGTTACTTCATTCAGGAATAGGGTCGGGAAAAACTCCATTTGCCAAGCCCGCCTTGCGCGGCTATTTGAATCCCTGTCTGACGGAGCCTCCGGGTTCACTCTATGTTTCGAGATATCGGCGGATTGGTTTTGTTGTTTTGGCGGACGCTTCAGGCGTTGCCGCTGGCCTTCCGCCATCGGCGCAAGATCCTCGAGCAGTTTTACGAAATCGGCATGGGCAGCCTGCTGATGGTCTGCATCCTGTCCGTCTTCATCGGCGGTGTGCTCGCGCTGGAAATCGGCCCGGTGATGGTCGAGCGCGGGCTGGCAAACTTCCTCGGCGGCATCGTGGGCCTGGGCCTGTGCCGTGAACTGGCCCCGACGCTCATGTCCGTGCTGATCGCGGGCCGCATCGGCGCGGCGATGGCGGCCGAAATAGGTTCCATGACCGTGTATCAGGAGATCGACGCGCTGCGCACGATGAACATCAACCCGGTCCACTACCTCGTGCTGCCGCGCATCACGGCCATCGCCGTGGGCCTGCCGATGCTTGTGGTTTTCGCCGATCTCGTCGGCTGGATGGGCGGCGCCCTGGTGTGCTCGACGAACCAGCAGATCGCAGTGGGCATGCAGTCCTTCTTCGCGAATCTCCGCGACACCGTCGAGGTCAAGGACCTGATCCACGGTCTCGTCAAGACCTTCGTCTTCGCCCTCGTCATCGGCACCGTGTCCTGCCATCAGGGGCTGTCAACCATCGGCGGCCCGCGCGGCATCGGACGCACGGTGACGAAGGCCGTGGTCAATTCCATCGTGCTCATCCTCATCCTTGACTACTTCCTCACGCACCTCCTGGTGCAGATCGAAAAATGACCGCCTCCGCAAACCATGAGGGCGTCCGCGTCGAGGTGCGCGGCCTGAGAAAAAGCTTCGGCGACAACGAAGTCCTGCGCGGCGTGAGCTTCACCGTCGAGCCCGGGGAGATTTTCGTGCTGATGGGGCCGAGCGGCAGCGGCAAGAGCGTCCTGCTCAAGCACATCATCGGCCTCGAGGAACCGGATGCCGGCGAACTCCTCCTCGAAGGCCAGGGCATCCACACCGAGGGCCTGCGCGACCGCTACCGCATGGCGATGGTCTTCCAGTCCGGCGCGCTGTTGAACTCGCTGACCGTCGGGGAAAACGTCGGCCTCTACCTCCGGGAACACCGGCTCAAGCCCGAGGACGACATCGCCCGGATCATCTCGGAGAAGCTCGAAATCGTGGGACTCAAGGGCTCCGAGGAGAAGACCCCGGCCGAACTTTCCGGCGGCATGAAGAAACGCGTCGCCATCGCCCGCGCCCTGGTGATCGAGCCGCAACTGGTGCTTTACGACGAGCCGACCAGCGAGCTGGACCCCCTCATCGCCATCACCATCGGCCAGGAAATCCTCGCGCTGCGCGACCGCATGCGCGCGACCAGCATCGTCGTCACCCACGACCGCGACCTCGCGTTCGGCATCGCGGACCGCATCGCGATGATCGCCGACGGCGAGATCCTGGAGATTGGCCGGCCCGAAGACGTGCGCCGGAGCCAGCACCCGCTGGTGCGGAAATTTTTGACAGCGGACTTCAAACTGAAACTCGAAAGACCCGTGGCATGAAAAACACCTCCCTCGAAACCAAACTCGGCATGTTCGTCGCGCTCGTGGTGATCGCGGCCGTCGTGCTGCTTGAAATGGCCGGCGGCACGGATTTCTTCAAAAAGGGCTACCGGCTCCATGGGCTCTTCAACACCGCGCAGGAACTCAAGGTCGGCGATCCCGTCAAGATGGCCGGCGTGCCCGTGGGCAAGGTCGAGAAGATCGGCTTCGACCAGGGCAGGGTGAAGGTGACCATGAAGGTGGACAAGGGAGCCGAGGTGAAGACCGACGCCAAGGCCACCATCCGCTTCGCCGGCCTCATGGGGCAGAACTTCGTCTCCATCAACCTCGGCTCCCCCGGCTCGCCCGACTTCAAGGACGGCGACGTGATCCAGACCACGGAGCAGGCCGACCTTTCGGCCATCATGCAAAAACTGGAGAACGCTGCCGGCGGCATTGAGAATCTCACCAAGAGCTTCAGCGGTGACAGCATTCAGAACGTGCTCGGCCCGATGACCGACTTCCTCAAGAACAACAACCCGAAGCTCACGGCCCTCTTCGGCAACCTCCAGACCATCTCCGACCGCATCGCCCGGGGCGAGGGCAGCGTCGGCAAGCTCCTCAGCGATGACGCGCTCTACCAGTCCACGCTCAAGACGGTAAACACGCTGAACAAAACCGCCGCCGATGCGCAGGGCCTGGTCGCCGACGCCAAGGGAGCCATCGGCGAAGTGAAGAGTTTCATGACCGAGGCCAAGGGCTCGCTCGGCGACGTGAAGCTCGCGCTGGGCGACGCGCGGAAGACCCTGGGCCACGCCAGCGAAACGATGATCGTCGCCAAGCAGACGCTGACGGACGTGCGCTCCGACTTGCAGGCCGGCAAAGGCTCGCTGGGCAAGCTGCTGAAGGACGAAGCCCTCTACAACGAAACCACGCTGGCCATGAGCAACCTCCGGGAGATCATGCAGAAGATCAACCGGGGCCAGGGCAGCGTCGGCAAGTTCGTGAACGACGACAGCCTCTTCAAGAACGCCAAGATGACCCTTCAGAAACTCGACAAAGCCACCGAAGGCTTGGAAGACCAGGGCCCGTTGAGCGTGCTGGGCATCGCTGTAAACAACCTCTTCTGAGCGGGGACGGGCTGCTCGCTTGAACTGCCCGTCTGTCTGGATTGGCTGCCTTCAGCTACGAGCCGCTGCGAGCTTCTCGGACTTCGCCTTCAAGTTTCCTTCGCGCCGGGAGGGGCGTCACTTTCAACTGCCACCTGCCGCGCTTTTCGACCGGCGTTTGCAATACTTCAGGGTGTGGTTTTCAGCGCCGTTTAGAGTTGTGCAGTCGGATCGATTAGCAGAGTTTCAACCCGATCACTGCGAACTCCAGCGTCCACCCCGGCGACGATCGCTAAACTCGGACGCTGACGGCACCGCAGATATCCCTGATCTTCGACAAGGTTAGCCCGAATGAAAACTGCCATAGTCACCGGTGCCAACGGATTCATTGGCTCGCACATTGTCTACCGGCTTCTGGCTGAAGGCTCGCTGGTTCATGCGCTGGGACGGGGAACCGCGACAAGTCAATGGAGAGACCGGGTGATTGCAGCATTGCGCGAGGTTGGCGACATCACAAATTGCCCCGGCGAACTCCATTGCCACGAGATCGATTTCAATGACCGGAAAATGGGGTTGGAGTTCGTATCAAAGAGCAACCACTCACCCGCCGAAACGATTCTTTTTCACGTTGCTGGAGATACGCGCTTTAAAACTCCCGATGTTGCCCTCCAACGTCAGGTCAATGTCCAGGCAGCCGTCAATGTTGTCAGCGCGTTGAGCAAAAAAATTGCCACGGCGATCCATGTGAGCACTGCATTTGTAGCCGGAACTCGGACGGGTTTGATCCGGGAGGACGATCTGGACTGTGGACAGGAGTTTCGGAACAGCTACGAGAAGAGCAAGTTCGACGCGGAGATCCTTCTCACCGAGCTTTGCCGAAAGCATGAGCTGCCACTCGTAATCGTCAGGCCCAGCGTCATCACGAACGATCGGGAATCTGGACGTGCTTCCACCTTCACGCATCTCAACGCCTTGGTTGAAGTGATCAGCCGCATTCAAGAGCACTATCAAATCTCGGACGGCCAGGTGGTAAGCAGCAGGATACGGTTGATGGCCGATCCCGAAGCCAGGCCAAATCTCGCACCGGTGGATTCGATCATTCCGCCGCTTTTGCGGATTGCAAAGGACCCCGCTGCGGCGGGAAAGACGTTTCACCTCTGTCATCCCAAACCACACTCGAACGTGCAGCTGATAGGGCTGATTTGCGAGGCCTTCAAGGTCAAGGGGAAGCTGGCGTTGGAATTTCTACAGCACATTCCCAAACCAATCAGCCGGACTGAGGAGATGATTCTCCGCTCCTTAAAACCGTATGCGCCGTATCTAAACAACCGCTGCGAGTTCGACTTGAGTCACTCGCGGTCAGTTGTGCCTGACTACGATTCTTACTTCACCCAACTGGATGTGCCCTACATCCGGAAGGTCATTGAGTTTCAGCGCCAAAATAGAAAATGACGCGTCCAGCCCGGACCTAGTCGCCCGTCTGCAAAGGTGCCCGCGCACGATCCAGGATCGCTGAAGCGCCGTCAGTGCTTCACACGTCCAGCTTCGTCCACTTCGCGTTCTTGGCGGACGATTCGACGACGGCCTGGATGAAGGCCATGCCGCGCACGCCGTCCTCGATCTTCGGGTAATCGTTCGCGGGGTCGTTCTTCGCCAGCTTCCGCTTTTCCTCACGGGCGCGGATCGCGTTGGTGAAGCTCTTGTAGATGTTCGCGAAGGCCTCGAGGTAGCCCTCGGGGTGCGCGGGCGGGGTGCGACCAGCGGCCTTGGCGGCGTCGCACAGGTAGCCGTTGGCGGCGCGGTAGACCTGCATGGGCTGGTCGGGCCACTTCACCAGCATGGAGTTCGGCTCCTTCTGGTGCCACTCGAGGCTGCCCAGCTCGCCATAGATGCGGATGCTGAGGTTGTTCTCCTCGCCGACGGAAATCTGCGAGCTGTGCAGCACACCCTTCGCGCCGCCCTTGAAGCGGAGCAGGACGTTCACGTCGTCGTCGAGCTTGCGGCCGCTCACGAAGCTGGTGGTGTCGGCGGCGAGTTCGGAGATCTGGAGCCCGGTGATGTATTCGGCAAGGTTCTCGGCGTGCGTGCCGATGTCGCCCACGCAGCCGCCGGCGCCGGAGCGCTTGGGGTCGGTGCGCCAGCCGGCCTGTTTCTGGCCGCTGCCCTCGATGCGCGTAGCGAGCCAGCCCTGCGGATATTCGACGACGACCTTGCGGATCTTGCCGAGCTTGCCGGTGGCGACCATGTCGCGGGCCTGCTTCACGAGCGGGTAGCCGGTGTAGTTGTGGGTGAGGCCGTAGAGGAGGCCGGTCTTCTTGACGAGCGCGGCGAGGGCCTTGGCCTCGGCGAGGCTGAAGGTGGCGGGCTTGTCACTCAGGACGTGGAAGCCGTTTTCCAGGGCCATCTTCGCCGGCGGGAAGTGCATGTGGTTGGGCGTGACGATGGCGATGAAGTCCATGCGTTCGCCGGCGGGAAGTTTCTTCTCGGCAAGGATCATTTCCTCGAAGGTCCCGTAGCAGCGGCCCGGCGGCAGGAAAAGGTCCGCCCCGCTGGCCCTGGAGCGCTCCGGATCGCTGGAGAACGCGCCGCAGACCAGCTCCACCTGCTGGTCCATGGCCGCCGCGATGCGATGCACCGCACCGATGAACGCACCGCGCCCGCCACCAACCATGCCGTAACGAATTTTTCTGCTCATGGGAAAAGGAGTTTTGAATCGAGTGTTGTGTTGCGAACGGCGGACTTTATATTGACGCGCGTTTTTCAAGTCAAACCTTGGGAACGACGATCGGCGAATTGAGAACGGCGAATCTTCCGCATCCGAGCCGTAGATTCACGGTTCTCCGCCCGCAAGTCGACATTTTGATCATGCTTGTTCACGTCCTGAAATCGAAGATTCACCGTGCCACCGTCACCGGCTCGTCGCTTCACTACGAGGGCAGCCTCACCATTGCGGCGGACCTGATGGAGCAGGCGGGGTTTTTCGCATACGAACGCATCCTTTGCAGCAATCTCACCAACGGCAACCGCTGGGAGACCTACGCCATCGAAGGACCGCGCGGCTCGGGAGCCATCGAGCTGAACGGAGCGGTCGCCCACCTGGGCGAGATCGGGGACAAGCTCACCATCATGAGCTTTACGGAAGTGGACGCCTCCAAGGCACGCGGCTGGCAGCCGACGGTCATCGTGCTGGGGGAGAAAAACATCGTCGCAAACACACGGGGGAAGTGAGCGGTCCGTGATGAGAGTTTGGTGAGTGGACAAGCTTCCCC
>Ga0172379_10006732_pt1 | contig 15226 bp, 17 predicted proteins | sample GrowelOW334metaG_FD_119756 | JGI IMG/M metagenome (GOLD analysis project Ga0172379, IMG submission 119756) | Groundwater microbial communities from an aquifer near a municipal landfill in Southern Ontario, Canada - Groundwater well OW334 metaG | ecosystem: Environmental > Aquatic > Deep...
AGACCATGATTATAATAATCAAACGGTACACCCCACTTAACTAAACGCTTAATTTGTTTAGCGGCCTGTTTTACCAATAATGTAACAGCTGATTTGTTGTTTAAATAAGCTCCAGCTGATAACGTATCTTGTAAATGCGCTTGCCAGGAATCATGTTTATCTAACACGGCCGCAATACCACCTTGGGCATAATACGTGTTACTAGCTGATAACTTACTTTTACTAACTAAGCCAACTTTAAAATTTTCCGGCAATAAATTAGCTAAATAAGTACCGGCTAAACCACTGCCGATAATTAACACATCAAATCTATTTTGCTCGATCATCTCGATATAATTCTAATGACAAATTCAAACTAGCGGCCGAGTGTGTTAAACTGCCTAGCGATATAGCGTCCACGCCTGTAGCTATGTATTGTTTTACGTTCTGTGCCGTAATTCCACCAGAAGCTTCAAATAAATATGGTTTATCTAAACCATTTTTTTTTAGCCATTTTAGAGCAAACTTAATCCTCTCCGGTGAAAAATTATCAAATAATATTACATCATAATCTAGTATTAATGTAATAATAGTTTTTAGTTGTTGCACTGTTTTTACTTCAATAATCCTGCTGTATTTTGATGAATAATAAATACCTTTTAATTGCTTTAAATTTGATAATAAGGCTAAATGATTATCTTTTACTAATACACCGTCAAACAAGCCTAAGCGATGCGTATAACCACCACCAACGACAACCGCCTTTTTATCCAAAGCTCCTAATAACGTTTTACGTGTGGCACAAATGAACGGTGTTTTGCTACTACTTTTACTAACATATTGCACTATCTGGGCTGTATGTGTAGCAATGCCAGACATGCGCTGGACAGTATTCACTAAAGTACGTTCACTAGCTAATAACGTTTTAGCCTTGCCACGTAATCTAGCAATAATTTTTCCCGGTTTAAGTCGCGTACCGTCTTTACATAATACTTTTACTTCAACGTTGAATTGTTTGGCTAACCAGGCTAATTCTGCACTACCAGCTAACACACCTTTAGCCTGGCTAACTAATACCGCTTCTACAATATTATTACGCTGTGAAAAATGTTTCGTGGTAATATCGCTAGCCGCATCAATATTAATAGTATCTAATAAAAAATGCTTTAGCTGTGCTCGATACCAAGGTTTAGTTGGCGTTAACTCATTCGAGTGATCGTAAATAGTTTTTAGTTTTTGGAGACGTTGATAGTGATTCATATATAAACTACCTCTCCCTATTTCCCTCTCCTAATAGGAGAGGGATTAAGGGTGAGGTAAAATTTTTAACATTTTATCTATCGATTTTTTAGCTCTAATTCTAATCCCTTCTGGAACGTTAATAATATGTTGATTATTTTCTAACGCTAATAACACTTTATCTAACGTAATCATTTTCATGTATTTACATACCGCATCCACTTTTAACGGTATGTATTGCTTGGTTGGTAGTGTTCGTTTCATGCGCTCAATAATACCCGTTTCTGTGCCAATAATAAATTCTGTGTTAGGTGATTGCTTAATTTCTTTCATCATGCCGCCGGTAGATAATATTTTCGCGTTATCTAATTCTTTATTGTTTAACATTACCAAACACTGGCTCACGCACCCGCATTCCGGATGTAAAATTAACTCCGCTTTAGGATGAACAATTTTTAATTTAGTTAAGTGCTCCTGCCGAAACCCAGCGTGCACATGGCATTCTCCCGGCCAAATGTGCATAGTTCTCCCGGTGATGCGCTGTACATAAGCCCCTAAAAACATGTCCGGACCAAATAATATTTCTTTGTCTGCCGGTATGCTCTGTACCACTCTTACTGCATTAGAAGAAGTACAACAATAATCTGCTAACGCTTTTACTTCAGCCGAGGTATTAACGTACATAACCGTTACAGATCCTGGGTGCTCTGCTTGCCACTGTTTTAATTGTTTAGCATTAATGGTTTCCGCTAATGAACAACCAGCCGATAAATCTGGCAATAACACTGTTTTATCAGGACACAGAATAGCCGCTGTTTCGGCCATAAAGCGTACGCCACAAAACACAATCACTTCAGCCTTTGTTTTAGCGGCCTGTTGCGCCAATTCCAATGAATCACCAATAAAATCAGCTACATCGTAAATTTCCGGCCGCTGATAATTATGCGCCAAAATAACCGCGTTTTTTTCACGTTTTAACTGCTGAATACGTTTTTGTAACGCTAAAATATCCATAAATATATTACATTATGAATACCAATTCTAGCACATTTTGGCAAGCAGTTAAATACTATTGTCAAAATATTATCGTGTGTAACGAATAGATCAATACAATAACAGATCACACGCGTTTTGCTCTAATTTAGTATAATAGATATAGTTGATATTTGAAAAATTCATTTCAGCTTTTGTGCAGTCATTCATGGCCATAACCTGTGTACCGTCTGGCTGTATAAATGTTATTATATATTTTGGCGTGCCCCATGAAAATAATAAATATTTCGATCTTTTAAATTTTAAATTTGAAATAATGTTTTTTATTATTTCATTATCCGTTATAACCTTCGTTGCTTTATTATTTCCATTTTTAACCTCTATACGATAGGTTTTAGATAATAAGCTACTATCTAAAAATTTAGGCGGCATTTTATATTCATAAAACAAATAACAACTAATGCCTAATAATAACATTAAACTGACTAAAGAAATAATTAATTTTTTCATATATTAAAAACAACGTTTTCAAGCCCGGTACTTATTTGTTCCTGTATACTCTCATGCACAAACTGTTTCCAAGCAATATCACCCTCACGAATCATGTTACGAATAGCGGTACCGTCGATCATAATTATTTTATGAACAGGCCTAACTGCACCATTGGCTTTTTCAAATAGATCTTTTACCCAATCGTTGCCCGTAAACACAGCCTCGTATTCACCTGCGGCTGCTTGTACTAATTTATTCACGTGCCTTACCCAACTGGCATCATCGTTAATATCTGGAATAGCAATAATAGTATAGGGTAGTTTGTAATTGGTAATTTGTAACACCTGTTTTATCATATTTTCACGTTCATTAAAAGAAAATGGATTATCTGGTTGTTTAGCATATTGAGAACTACCAATACCAATAATTACTTCTGCAAAACCAGCTTGTTCAATTTCATTAAGTACCGATAAATGCCCTAAATGAAACGGCTGAAACCGGCCGATAAACAGCGCGCGTAACCCACCGGGATAAACCCGGGGGTTAGCATCAAAAACCCCTGGCTTTAGGCCAGTGGGTTTTGGGGGTAGCTTAAGTTTATGCTGTGCGTTTTTATATAATTTTTTAACTCGCAATACATTGCTGTTTTTAAACTCAGCTAATGATTTATTTGTTTCTAAAGCAATTAAAATTTTATCCAGCTCTTCATATTTCATTCCCAAATCTTGTTCATCGGTCTGTTTGGGTTTTAAGCCGGCCGTGGGCGCTTTGTTAATAATTTGGGCTGGCACGCCTAACTGCTTAGCTAATTCCCAAATTTGGGTTTTATATAAATGCCCAATGGGCAACAAATCAACTCCCCCATCGCCGTATTTCGTAAAATAACCGGTGTCTAATTCTGATTTATTGCCTGTACCAACTACTAAGCCGCCTAATAAATTAGCTTGGCTATATAAAATAGTCATGCGAATTCTGGCCTGCAAATTAGCTTTGGTTAAAGCATGCTGTTTAATATTTGGTACGGTTTTTAAATATTGTTTTAATAAATTATCTATTTTTATTATTTTAAATTTGATGCCTAAAATTTTTGCTACTTGTTTCGCATCGTTAATATCTTGTTTGGAAGTAATAGCCGACGGCAAAATATAAGCGTATACATTTTTTTTATGAATCGCTTTAGTTAATAAAAACGCTACCACCGCTGAATCCACTCCCCCACTTAAACCCAAAATAGCCGGTTTGTTACCAAGGTGATGTTTTAAAAATTGAATTATTATATTTTCCATAAAATTATTCCCCCTTTAGGGGGTTAGGGGGCCAGGCCTACACTCCGCTACTCCCAAACCCTTTCTCTCCGCGCATTGAATCTGATAATTCTTTTACCTCTGTAATATTTCCATGTACTACTGGTTGCACTAATAGCTGGGCTATTTTTTTACCAGCTTCAGCAATATACTCTTTGTTGCTAGTATTATAAACCGCCACAATCACCTCACCACGATACCCGGCATCAATCACTCCTGCTAAACAAGTTAAGCCGTGTTTGGTAGCTAAACCAGATTTATCCCAAATTAAACCAACATTACCTTCTGGAATGGCCATGGCAATACCGGTAGGAATTAATGCTCGTTCATGCGCTGGAATAGTAACTGTTTTACTAGCATACAAATCCATACCGGCATCATGCTCATTGGCGTAAGTTGGCAAAACTGCTTCTGGAATTAGTTTTTTTACCTCAATATTCATCATAATAATATTATTTTTATAATAATTGTTTTATTTGTTTGATGATATCAGTTTGCACAATATCCTTTTCTCGATTTGTATCAATCACTCGCCAGTTATCCTGTTTAGCTAACTGTAAAAAATACTGCCGCACTTTGTAATGAAAGGTTAAGGCTTCATTATCAAATGAAGATAATTTTTCACCCTGCTGTTGTTGTTTGTGTTTACGTGCAATACCAATAGCTGGATCAACATCTAAAAACAATGTTAAATCTGTGGCTAAATAATCGCGCGCATAACTCTCTATTTGTTTAATTAATTCTGGATTAGCTAAATTGCGTGCACCAATTTGATAAGCTAAAGTTGAACCAGTGAAACGATCGCATAATACTAGTTTGCCAATTGCCAAAGCTGGTTTAATTACTTGTTCTACATGCTGGGCTCGATCGGCCAAAAATAAAAATAATTCAGCTTGAGCAGAAATGGCATTGGTGCCTTGAGAAAATAATAAGTGTTCCCGCAATTTTTTGCCAAACTCCGTGCCACCTGGTTCATGAGTAACTAATACATTAAAACCAAGCATTGTTAGTTGTTCCGCCGTTTTTTTAATATGCGAAGTTTTTCCGCTCCCTTCTCCGCCTTCAAACACTATAAATTTACCGGTTTTATTCATAAAATAATATATAAATAATATTATAGCGAAATCCCCCTCTCCTGGATAGCTACTTCCACCCTGCTATCATCATACCATCATTATAGCTGTTAGTTTGCGGCAAGCTGGCTACTAATTGATATTGTGTATTAGCATCCAATTGATAAATATTAAGCCAATTCTGACTGTTACTAGCCTGCATGAGTAATAAATATTTATCGGTTACACTAACGTCTAGTGCGCCATTATAATCATTAAACGGCATAATAGCATTAATTAATTCTTGACCATTACTATTAAACACTCTAGCTTCCGCAATTTTTTCACTACGAGTAGCAGTAATAATTTCAGCAGTACCATCTCCTAATATATTGCCGCTAGCTACATTAATACCGCCGGTATAGGCTTCGCCGAAAGGCTTGAATTGGGAAATAACCGCGCCGGTTTGACCATTTAAAATAGCCAAAGTAGTGCGCGCTCCTACGATTACTTCTAGTTTTCCATCATTATTCACATCGCCTGTGGCTACATCTAAATCCGCCGCTACTTCGCCATAAGGTTTTGCTTCCCAAAGTAATGTGCCATCTTGTTTAAAAGCTTTTACCATAGCCACTGGTATAGCACTAGAATTTGAGCCAACAATAATATCTTCTGCACCGTCACCGTCTACGTCACCAGTAGTAATTCGCGCGCTACCTTTGTCAAACGCGCGAAATTTTTGTTGGATATCTCCAGTTAATGATAGTATTTTAATCGCGGCTGGTTTTTTTAATGCGCCTCTACTAATAACAATACTTCTAACATCGCCATTAGCTAATAAAGCCATGTCATTATATTTAGTGCGTTTACTAATTAAAGGCTTGAAAGTGTTTAACACAGTATTACCGTATGATAATTGGTTCACTACCGCTTGAGTATTGGCCGGCCGCACAATTAACGCTAATGATTTAGTTAAAAACGTACTATCTTTATGTACCGTTACAATACTAATTGCTTTGTTATTAAAATTATCACGTGCCCGAGCTTTCACGGCTAAATCACCATCAGCATAAGCGCTTAAATCTAAATTAGTACCAGCGCTTAATTCTTGCCAAGTAATTTGCTTGTCTGTGCTAACAAAATATTTAGTTGTTTTAACGCCTGAACCTAAATCGCCAATTTTTGGCAATGCTAAACTATTAGCAATCCATTGCCCGTTACCTAACGGCCAAGTAATCACTGGTGCCCAAGTATCCTGCGTTGCACGAGCGGGAATATAGGTTTGCGGATCGTGCCACTGTTCTTTAGTAGTCTCATCATGCACATGACCATAATAAACCCACTGCCCAGTATAAACGCCTTTATGAATGCCAAAATGAATATGTACCTCCCAACCACCGTTTTCTACGCTATTACCTAATACGCCGACAATATCCCCTGCTTTAACTACTTGGCCAGGCTGTACTAAAATATCACTAGGTCGTAAATGACCATATAAAGACACATTTGGTTCTTCCCCTTCTGGTTGATGCTCAATTAATACCACTAATCCAAATTGGCTACGCTCTTGGGCTTCTTTTACTACTCCGTCAGCCACCGCATATACCGGATCGCCTGGTTGATATTCAAAACCGGCATCAACGCCCATGTGATAGTAATTATCGCCTATAATATCACCGTGTTGTGTGGTAATATTCCAAATTGGCAATGGAAAAATGTAATTGGTAGCGGCTAAAGCGCTGGTTGGGAATAAGAAAAATAAACAGATAAAAAATCCAATTAACACCCTACCTCTCCCTCTTTCCCTCTCCTCAGAGGAGAGGGATGTCCGAAGGACAGGGTGAGGTAGTACGCAAAAAAGGCAAAGAATCAATTTGTTTATATAAATCTGCAAATGTTCCATTATTTTGAATAATAACCTCCGCTTGCTTAGCTAAATTAATAATATCACATTCGGTAGCATCTTGCTCTCGCCGAACAAATTCTTCATAAGACATATTTGCCTCATCGGCTTTTTCGGTGCGTTGTTGGCTACGTTGATAACGGGTTTCTACAAAAGCAGTAATGTAAACTAAATGAAAATCTGGTAATAATTTAAACTGTTCATACTCAATGTTATAACGTAATCCATCAATCACCTTATAATTTGTTGTAGCCTGTGTTATTTTTGGTAATAACGTTTTCGCTAAAATATCATCGCCGTATAATTTTCGCAACGCTACACCTAATTGTACTAAATTATTACGCGTAAAAGGTTGTTGTAACATGGTTAACACATCCCCTAACACCTGTGAGCAACGAAACACTGTGGCACCGTATTGCTTAGTTAAATAAGCCGCCGTTGTACCTTTACCGGCTAGTTTTTCACCCGTTAACGCTATAATCATGGTTTATTATCAATAATAACAAATTCTACGTTCGCTTGTTTAAACATTTCTAATACGGTATCATCACGATAAAAATTTTTCGCCACTACTTTTTTGATATGCGCGTTTAAAATGATCTTGGCACAAATTTTACACGGACTGTGTGTAGTATAAAGGGTAGCCCCAGCGGTAGATGTACCGTGTACCGCGGCTTGAATAATGGCATTTTGTTCGGCATGCGTAGTGCGCACACAATGGCCATTTTCCATTAAGTGTCCGGCTTCGTCACAATGTGGCAGGCCATGTGGCGCACCGTTATAACCTGTAGAAATAATATAATTATCTTGCACCAAAACCGCGCCAATATTAGCGCGGTCACAGGTAGCTCGAGTAGAAACCACGGTGGCAACATTTAAAAAATATTGATCGCGGTTTGGTCGAGCGTTAAACATGCTTCTATTATTACATGGCTACACTAATTCGTAAACCAGGTCCCATAGTACTACATAACGTAACGCTCTTAAAATACACTCCTTTAGCCGAAGCTGGTTTGGCTTTACGTAAAGCAGATAATGTTTCGGTAATATTGTCTTGTAATTGTTGCTCTGAAAATGATGTTTTACCAATAGCTAAGTGTACATTGCCAGTATCATCGTTTTTAAAATTTACTTTGCCTTTTTTTACCGCTTGAATTAACTTGGCCACATCTTGGCCAACTGTTTCAGTTTTTGGATTCGGCATTAATCCTTTTTGACCTAATATTCTGGCAATCGGTGCTAATTGACGCATCATATCTGGCGTAGCCACCGCAACATCAAAATCAATTTTACTAGTTTGTTTAATTTTGGTAATCACTTCATTGGTGCCAATAATATCAGCCCCCGCTTGTTTGGCCGCCGCTTCACCGTTACCACTTACAAAAGCAATTACGCGCTTGGTTTTTCCAGTGCCATGCGGTAAATGTACCGAACCACGCACTATTTGATCAGACTTTTTTGGATTAATCCCTAAGCGCACATGCATTTCCACGCTTTCAGTAAATTTAGTTTTACTATTTTTTAGTTGTTTAACCGCTTCAGTTAAACTATAGACTACTTGTTTACTAACTTGCTCCTTAAGAGCCTTGTATCGTTTAGAACGTTTCATATTATACTTTTGTTACGTGGTACTAACGAGACTTCGACAAATCTCTCCCACAAAGACCCCTCCCTAACCCTCCCCTGCAAGGGAGGGAAAAATTAATTGTTAATTTATTTTCTCCCCTTCCCTCTTGAAAGGAGGGAAGGGGCTGGGGGAAGAGAGGTCATTCAATAGTCACACCCATTTGCCGAGCAGTGCCGGCAATAATATTTTTTGCTGCTTCAATATCATGCGCGTTTAAATCGGGCAATTTTTGCTCGGCAATCGCTTGTAATTGAGCTTTGGTAATTTTTCCTACTTTATCGGTAAGTGGTTTGCCAGAGCCTTTACTAATACCGGCGGCTTTTTTAATTAATTCAGCCGCTGGTGGCGTTTTTAAAATAAACGTAAACGAGCGATCTTCAAATACAGTAATAACTACTGGCAATATATTACCGCGCTGATCTTTGCTCTTATCGTTAAATGCTTTACAAAATTCCTGAATATTCACACCATGTTGCCCTAAAGCTGGGCCAACCGGTGGCGCTGGATTGGCTGCTCCCGCTGGAATTTGCAGTTTAATAGTTGTTTTAATCTTTTTCTTGGCCATAAATTTTATTTACCCGTAGAAACACGCCGCGGCGCGCCTCTACAAAATTTAAATATTTAAATTTTCTTAATTTGTAACGGATCTAATTCTACTGGCGTTTCCCGACCAAACATGGAAACCAGTACTTTAACCTTGCCCCGTACTTCATCCACTTCAGAAACCTTGCCTTCCATATCTTTAAATGGACCATCCACAATCCGTATCGCGTCACCAACCATTAAATCCACTGTCATGGTTGGTTTATCAATACCCATGCGCCGTTTTAATTCTTTCACTTCTTCTTCAGAAATTGGCGTAGGCGTAGTACCGGCTCCAACGAATCCGGTAACGTTAGGCGTGTTACGCACTACATACCAAGAATCATCCGTTACAATCATTTCTACCAATACATATCCTGGAAAAATTTTCTCGGTTACAACTTTACGTTTACCATTTTTAATTTTAATTTTCTTTTCGGTAGGCACCAACACACTGAAGATTTTATCTTCCATGTCCATGGATTCAATCCGTTGCCGTAAATTATCAGACACGTTTTCTTCATAGCCGGAATACGTATGTAATACATACCAGCGTCGACCTTGTGCCCCAGTTTGTTTTGGCATAAGTTACTTTAATTAAGCTGTTAATGAAATTAAATAATTTAAACCAGCGGTAAAGCCAAAATCAATAATCCCCAAAAAAGCCGCAATTCCTACACTAAATAACACTACTACTAACGTACTATTCATAGCTTCTTTACGAGTTGGCCAGGTAACTTTTTTTAATTCCGCCACGGAATCTTTTAAATATTGTACCACTGCAAATTTTTTCATAAATATTGTTTGGATTTTAAAAAGGCCTACAGGCCATTAGAATCAATATACTCTATACACTAATTACCTGTCAAGGAGCCTGAAGTTCAGGATCCGCTCCGATAACCCACCGGGATAAACCCGGGGGTTATCGAGTTATTTTATTTAGTAATTTGATAATCTTTACCCACACTTAACGTAACTAATACCTGTTCTTGTTCATCTCTTAATTTAATAGTACTGTCCCCTAACTTGGTTTTGCCAGGATCAACTAAGTTATTAGTTAATTTAACACTATCTAATACCGTTAATTTATAATTTACTGTATCAATATTGATAATAGTAACTAAAACTTTATTATCGTTATTTTTAGAAGTAACTACAGTTTCAATGTTATTATCTTGTTTGGGTCGTAAATTATACTGTTTTAAGCTGGTTTGTTGGTATTTAATGTCTTCAGAGAGCTTTTTGGAAGCCTTGATTTCACCGGTGTAGGGATTCATTAACTTAATGGATTTACCAAATGGTTGTGTAACCAATATCCAACCAGTGTTTTGATAAAGTTTGGCTTTGGTTTTGGTATCGGTGTCTATATCGAAGATGTTATATTTAATTACGGTACCGTCTAGTTTGGTTAATTTGATGTTACCGTTTTTGGCACCTTTTACGTCTGAGAAAGTAGCGGCAAATGTGGCTGGATCGTTGGGGTTTGGTTCGGTGGCTACAGGAGTAACGGTATTAGTATTGGTGTTAGTGTTAGTGGTAGCAGTTGTAGTAGCGGGCGGTACTGGTACTGGCTCAGTTTTTGGCGGAATAGTACTAGCTATACTACTATCATCAGTGTCTGTATTATCAGTTACATATCCAGCCGGAGCGCTATTAGAACAAACTTGCACTGGATTATTAGCATCCCCTAAATTATCGCCGTCGTTATCGGCATAATATGTAACTGTAGTAATCAAATCATCATCGTTATCATTACAATCATTTAAAATAGTAGCTCCATCGTTATCTTTATCAGCCGGAATAATGTTAAGTATATAATTACCTGCATAATCTTCCCATCCATCTACCACCACACGTACTGGCTGACCAGCTACTAAATTTACCGTTACTAATGAATCATATGAATCATGTGCCATATCATCGTTCACAGCTAAAACATTGGTATTAGCACAAGAATTGCCGTCTACTAAAAATAATACCGTATCAAAGTCGGAACCTACGGTAGAAACAGTATATTCACCAGTAGCTGGAGCTGTCCAATTATAAATATAGTCGTTAGCCTTATATCCATAAGAAAAATCATACGCATTATAATATTCATTAGAATAATACAAAAAATCATACATGAAATTATTACCAGAATTTTGTGTTGAACCAGATGCCATCGCTAAACCAGTGTTTGATAACAACTCACCATTATTTTCACAAACAATATCATCATAATAATCACAATTTTGATCAAAACCATCATCAGATACTTCTGTAGCACCTGGATAAATTGTCTCATCAAAATCATTACAATCATTAATATCATCATGGCCATCCGTATCTTGGTCAGTTGAATTAAAATTAATAATATTTAAATTATAATTACCTGCTTTATTTTCCCACCCATCAACCACTATTAATATTTTTTGATCTTTAGTCAAATACTGTTGAATTAATGAAGCGGTGTCGAGTCCTTTATCATCATCCACTACTAATAATTCATCTTCACAGGAAGTACCGTTTAATAAAAATAGTACCGTGTCAAAATTTGTAGCCGTACCATTCGTTGAAAAAGTATAATAACCAGTAGCTGGAGCTGTCCAAAGATAAATTACATCTTCAGCCGCTTTACCATAATCCGGATTTTTATTATTAACGTCTTGTGGATATACAAAATCATTGCCTTGACCAACCGTAGAACTAGTTATTAAAGGTTCTGCTGTATTAGTACCTAAATCAACATCATAAGTACAAGCCAAGGTAGCTTGACCAACTAAAAAAGTGCCTAATATAGCAAATAAACTAGTATATAGGGCTGTTTTTAATGATTTCATATATTTTTTAAAAAGATATATTTGTTAATAATAATTATTATAAGGTAATCCTTTCTAGCATAATTATATATTCTTGTCAATAGTTACATTAATAAGGTATACTTATTGCCTATGACAACAACAACCAATGCAACTACTTTTACTTTACCTTTACCACAACCCAAGCGCTTTTACCAACGCTGGTGGTTCTGGATTTTAATAATAATTTTAGGTTTAATTGGTATTGGCGCTTTTATCGGTTGGAACAGTTGGCAAAATCAACAGTTAACTTCGTATGATTATTTAAAAAACGCTACTACGGTTAAAAAACGTACTTTTAAAAAAACCATCTCTACCAATGGACAAATTACACCTGATGAATCACTTGAATTAACAACTACTCGCTCCGGCCAAGTAACCGATGTTAATGTAAAAGTTGGTGACGATGTTGAACAAGATGATCTTTTAGTGGAATTAGATAGCGGCGAAGATATTAAAGCTCCGTTTGATGGTAAAGTATTAAATTTAGCCACTTTTGTTGATGATAAAGTTTTACCGAATACTCCTGTAATAACTATTGGATTCCGTTCTAGTCATATAGAATTTTTAGCCTCAGAAGCCGAGGTAATTGATTTACGTGTTGGCCAACATACATCTTTAAGCGTACCGGCCTACAATAACGGTAAAGATGAATACAACGCTACGGTATTAACAGTGGCTCAGGAAAAAACCAGTGCTTTAGGTTCAGATCAAACCACTGGCGCAGCCGAAACCGGCTACTTAATTAAAGTTAGTGCTAATAATCTGCCAGCGGAAATACAGAATTTAATTGGTTTGAGTGTTGACGTGATTGTTGATATATATCAAGTGGACAATGTTCTATCATTAGAACCAGCTGCCGTGCAATATGATGAAGATAATAACGCTTTTGTCTACTTAGTGCCAAACCTAGATGAGAGTTTTATTAATCGAGCCAAGCAAAGCCCTGATATAACAACTTTGTTGCAAACTAAATCCATTACCGTTGATTTTACCGGCGATGATTATGTTAAAATCGGTAGTGGTTTGAAAGAAAATGAAAATGTTTTGCTATACATACCGCCGGCCACTAACTCTACTAGTCCGTTTTAAACATGCCTGTAAAAAACCCCTCACTGATTCAGGTAGCTGAATTAACAAAAACCTATTGGAACGGAAAATTAGCCGTTACAGCTGTTAAAAGCGCCAATTTAACTGTCGCTCACGGTGAGTTTATTGCCTTAATGGGTCCATCTGGTTCTGGTAAATCTACCCTCATGAACTTATTGGCCTTTCTGGATGCGCCAACATCGGGTACATATTCATTTAATGGCGTTGACATAGTTAATTTTAACGAAGATTACCGCGCGGCTCTACGTAATACTGTAATTGGGTTTGTGTTTCAACAATTTCATTTGTTACCTCGTACCACTGCTTTAGAAAATGTTATGTTGCCATTGTTATATGCCGGTGTGAAGAAGCCGGAAGCTCGGCAGCGTGCCTGGCAGATGCTGGCCAAAGTTGGTTTAGCTCATCGCTATACTCATTTTTCCAATGAATTATCTGGTGGCCAGCAACAACGTGTTTCAATTGCTAGAGCTTTAGTAAATAATCCACTAGTACTATTTTGTGATGAACCAACCGGTAATTTAGATTCGGCTACATCTAAAGATATCATGGTTTTAATAACTAAATTACATCACGAAGGCAAAACTATTATTATGGTTACCCACGAACCAGATATCGCCGAATACGCTCAGAAAAAAATTCATATGCGAGACGGAGTAATTATTAAATAAAATTATGTTATTTTTTACCCACGTTAACACTGCTGTAAAACAATTAACCTCTAACAAAGGTAAAGCCACCTTAACCATGCTTGGTATTATTATTGGTATTGGCGCGGTTATTTTTATTATGACTACCGGTGAGATTGCGAAAAATTTCCTACTTAATCAAATTACACAATTCGGCACTAATGTAATGGAAATTACACCGGCGGGCATTATTAGTGAAAATGATGACATTAGCTTTACCATGGATGATATCACGAAGATTAAACAATCAGCTGTTCTGCCGGAATTAACCCAAATTACCGGATTGTATCCCCTAATAAAAACCCTTACTTATAATGGAGCGGATCATAATGTTACTTTATACAGCACCACACCGGAAATGTTTTCTATTAACCATTTTACTGCTAGTGTCGGACGATTATTTTCAACGCAAGACCTGCGTAATAAAGCCAGAGTAATTGTTATTGGTGAACAATTTGCTAAAGATTTGTTCGGTAGTACTGCCAATGCCGTTAATAAGTTGGTAAAAATTAACGGCCGATCATTTACTATCACTGGCGTAATTCAAGATACCCCGTTTGGCGGTGGTTCATTTGGCTCTGAAATTGTTTACGTGCCCATTACCACTGTGCAGGAGTTAATGGCTCCCGCTAAAGATCGCGGTAAAATATCGTTTATTATGCTAGAATTTGCTAATAATACCGATGCAACCAGTTTTAAAAACCGTTTACTTTATGAAGTTAGACGAATAAAAAACCTGTCTGAAGCTGATGCCGATAAAATCACCGCCGTTAGCCGGCAGCAATTTTTAGAAATATTTAATACCATTTTACTAGGTGTACAATTATTTATTTCCGCTGTAGCTGGTATTTCATTATTAGTGGGCGGTATTGGTATTATGAATATTATGTTAGTAACGGTAAAAGAGCGTACTAAAGAAATTGGTTTACGTAAAGCCATTGGCGCTAATAATCGATCCATTTTAACACAATTTTTAATCGAGGCTGTCGTATTAACTACTTGCGGAGGATTAATTGGTATATTATTTGGTTTAAGCTTGTCTTTAGGAGTAGTTGAAATTCTTAAAATTGTTCAACCTACCTGGGGAGTGCATTTTGTGTTTGTGCCTAACGCGCTTATTTTAGCCTGCAGCGTTTCGGTGACTATTGGTATTATATTTGGCTTATATCCGGCTCTGAAGGCTTCTCGTTTACACCCCATTGAATCGTTAAGATATGAATAATACAGACCTCTGTCCCCCTAACCCCCTTCTCCTACCTCTATCCCCAACCCTTTCCCCTAATCAGGGGAAAGGGGGAAAAATAAATAACAAATTTATGAAAATTTACACAAAAACTGGCGACGATGGCACCACTGGATTATACAACGGTAAACGCGTGCCTAAAAGCCATGTGTTAATTGAAGCGATTGGCACAGTAG
>Ga0172379_10006733_pt1 | contig 15224 bp, 17 predicted proteins | sample GrowelOW334metaG_FD_119756 | JGI IMG/M metagenome (GOLD analysis project Ga0172379, IMG submission 119756) | Groundwater microbial communities from an aquifer near a municipal landfill in Southern Ontario, Canada - Groundwater well OW334 metaG | ecosystem: Environmental > Aquatic > Deep...
ATGGCTAGATTTTATGCTTCTCTCATTAAACCGTCAGCTCGTCCGCATTAACAGACTCGGTTGACGGTTTGCCTCCGGCCATTCGTTCCCGCATAAAATCAGCACAAGATTTCTCAATGGTCGTAACTTCGATACAATACAAATAAATGAAATATACTTTACAAACCGAAAGATCTGTGCAGAAATCTAATATAGATTATATTAAAGAACTCAACCCCGAACAACTCGAGGTTGTTTTAAAAGGTGACGGGCCTTGTTTAGTTTTGGCTGGTGCCGGCTCTGGCAAGACTAGGACGTTGGTTTATAGAGTCGTTTTTCTACTTGATCACGGCGTGAAGCCCGAAAATATATTGCTGGTAACATTCACAAATAAAGCAGCCAAGGAAATGCTAGAACGGATCTCGCTGGCCTTAGGGAGTGAAGCGCATAATATCTGGGGCGGCACTTTCCATCACATCGGCAATAGATTACTGAGGATGTACGGTGAACGGATAGGGATTGCTCGAAACTTCACGATTCTGGACAGTGAGGATTCGCTGACGCTGATTAAGAATTGCGTCCAGCAATCGAATCCACCTCAAGACAAATATTTTCCCAAGCCGCGCGTCATCCATTCGATAATTTCATTAAGCGTGAATTTATGCCAAGGCATCAGGGAAACGATCGAATCGCGTTATGATTATCTTAAGCCGGAATACATTGGCTATATCGAAGCGGCTGCGCGCGCCTACCATGAACGTAAGAAGCTGATCAACGCGCTTGACTTCGATGACCTTTTATCTAAATGGAACGAACTATTGGAAACCGATGCTGATTTGCGGCATCGTTTGGGAGAGAAATTCAAATATATCTTAGTCGATGAATATCAGGACACTAATTACCTGCAATCGCGCATCATCGCCAATCTGGCGCAGCCGCAGAACAATGTCCTCGTAGTCGGCGACGATTCGCAAAGCATCTACGGTTTCCGCGGCGCCGATGTCAATAATATTTTAGATTTCCCGAAGGTATTTAAGGATGTCAAGATCTTCCATCTGGACATCAATTACCGCTCGACGCCGGAGATCTTGGCGCTGGCCAATTATTCAATCAATCGCAACGAAAAGAAATTCGAGAAGAATCTTTCGGCGATAAAAGCCAAAGGCCAAAGGCCAGCACTGGCGGCTCTGACCGATAATTACCAACAGGCGGAATTCGTCTGCCAGAGGGTTCTGGATCTGCAGCGGGAAAACGGCTACGGCCTGAATCAGATCGCCGTGCTGTTCCGCTCGCACTTCCAATGCTTGGAATTAGAAATGGAATTGAATAAGCGGGGGATACCTTACCAGATGCGCGGTGGCATGAGATTCTTCGAGCAGGCGCATCTCAAGGACGTCTTGGCATACATGAAGATCTTGGCTAACATGAAGGATGAAGTCGCATGGCTGCGTATACTGACGATGCAAGGCGGCGTCGGTCCGGCGACTGCAGATAAGATTTGGCAGCAGGTCAGGGATTTTCCAACTGTCGGTGAAGCGGCGAATTATGACGTCAAGCTCGGAGCAAAAGCGCAAAGCGGCTGGAGCAATCTTAAGCGGACATTGGCCAGGCTGGGCAAGGCGGATAAGAATGATCTGCCGTCACTGGTGGAAATAGTCTTGAGTAGCGGCTATGAGGATTATCTGAAAGCCAATTTTGAGAATTTCAACGACCGCTTGGATGACCTGAAGCAATTAAAGCAATTCGTCGCCACTTATAGCGATTTGGAAAGATTCCTGTCAGATACGACACTCGCGGAAAATTTCAAAGGACAGACGGCGGCAGATGATGAAAATTCCGTGCCTGGCGAGCAATTGATATTATCGACGATCCATCAAGCCAAAGGTTTGGAGTGGAAAGCCGTCTTTGTTATCGGGCTTGCTGATGGCATGTTTCCGCATGCCAAGACTTATGACAAGCCGCAGGAGATGGAAGAAGAGCGGCGCCTATTTTATGTCGCATCGACGCGCGCGGAAGAGCAATTATATCTGACTTATCCGTTGTTCAGCCAGGATAACATTTTGCATCCGTCGCAATTCATCAAGGAGTTGCCGACCAAACTTTATGAGCGCTGGGATGTTGAAGAAGGCGGAATTTCCCTCCCCTTTACGAAAGGGGAGGATGGGAGGGGTTTTGATGAAGATGAGGTTAAATATATCAGCGAGGATGAGGAATATGAGCAAAGCCAGCCTAAGAAGCGCAAATTAATGGACTTTAACCCGAAAATAAAGGATTTGCCGTTTTAACTATTGACATTTTTTTAATAATTTGCTAGGCTATTAAATTAGCTCGTTCACAATTTCTGTTCTGTTAATGGTTTATTTAACCTACAACTGAGAAGGAGAATCAGGTCATGCCAGAAAAAGTGAAGCAAAAGCAGCGAATTTTAATTATGCGGGCTGAAGATGTTGAGGTGAAAAAGGTCGTTAAACTAAGACGTGAATCATACCAGGATGATTTTCGCCAATGGGTGGAAGAGGGGAAAAACCCCTATGGATTGGATAGACGGGAAGTGTTAGCAATTATGGAGGCCATAGAAGATCACGAAGGCGCTCAAGTTGATGAGGAAACTTTCAATTCGCTTCAATCTATTTCAGTAATGTTAGTTTCTGAAATGATAGAAGATTACACTTACACCCCGAGATTTACCTTAATAATGCCTGGATATCAGTATCGATTCGGATGGTACGCGTTCGATCGAGGTATATAGTGAAGTACTTTGCCCGTTTTCGCATTTGCGGAGGCGGGCTTTTTTTGACCAAAAAGTTTATTGACGAATGCGGCATCATATGATAAACTACCCAATCAATAAGGCTCTTTGACAATTAATAATAAACAATAGAAAAGGAGCGAGTCATGGCTAAATTGCCGCTGATCGGAAGCGATCAATTCCGTCCGCTGGGATTTTCCACGGGCAGCCTGTATCGATTTATGGATTCATATTCGACGGAAGCGATCGATCTGCTGGCGCAGCAAGGCTTGGAAACTATTGAGTTCATGTGCGCCTCGGTCAATGATTTGCATCGTTTGCCGGCTTTGATCGGCAGATTGAGGGAGTTTGAAGTCAAATCCATCCATATGCCGCTTGGAATCCAATTCGACAATACGTCGGCAGTGCACGACGTATTGAAGAGATTGGAAGAGTTCTATAATGAAATCGGAGCTTCGCTGGCCGTAATTCATCCCGAATCAGTCGATGACTGGAACATATTCGACGGCTTGGAAATGAAATTCGCCATCGAGAATCTCGATAATCGCAAACCCAGGTGGTTCGGATTCGAGCAGTTCGAAGTGTTCTTGGCGAAGCATCCCGATTGGTCGATGGTGCTTGACTTGAATCACTGCTTCACTTATGACGATAAGGCCTTAAGGGCTAAAAGATATATCGAGCGATTCGGCGATCGCATAGCGGAAATACATCTAAGCGGCTGCGATTCCGAAAAGTATCATTGCTCGCTTTACGTGTCTGAACAGAAAGAGATAGTGGACTGCTTGCCGCAAATCAATTGTCCCATCATTATTGAAAGCGTATTTTATGTCAATCGCGGTCCTGAATTGGAAATTGATTTCATTAAGGCGTGCCAAAATCATCTTAAATAGTCAGTGAATTTCACTTTTTGCATTTACGAAGAAAGGAGTTTGAATCATGTCGGATGTTAAGAAATGGGAGCTGACGGATATTGTTCGAATCACTGATCATGGCAAAGAAGTTACTACTTGCACTGGTTATGAGGTATGCGACGCGTTCGGTTTCGCTCGAAACAAAGGAATGCTTATAGCTTTATGCCGCAATTATCAAGCTAGGGACTCATTATTTGGATATTGCGGTTGTTGGCCAGGTGAAGGATGGCACAACGACGATGGAAGAAAATCCGCAAGAATAGCTCATTTATAACAGCCAGAAATGGCTGTTTTTGTATTGTTTGTTTTTTGGGCATATTTCAGCTATAATATTGTTAAATTTAGCAACAAAATATGGAAACATTTTCAATCATAGCCGTGCTGGTAATTTTTGCGCTTTTGGCAGTCATAATCGCCATGTTTTTCGTCTTCAGTCAGAAGCTGTCGAAGTTGGCGGAAAAGCCGGCAGATGATAAGTCAACGCTGTTATTATTTGAGCGCATTAAAGAGCTGAATCAGACGATGGAGAGCAATATAAAGGGCTTAAATCAGACTGTGGACAGCAAATTATCACAATCGACTCAGCAGATGCAAACGCAGTTCAATCAATCGATCGGCATAGTTAAGGGGATAACGGAAAAGATGACAGAGCTGCAGGAAACAAACAAACAGGTCATGGGATTTTCTGCCCAGCTGAAGAATCTGGAAAAAGTCCTGACCAGCCAGAAGCAGCGCGGCAATCTCGGCGAGGCTGCTTTGCAGTTGGTATTGGAAAACATCTTGCCGCCGACCGCATTCTCTTTGCAGTATAAATTCGATGACGGTGATATCGTGGATGCGGTCATTAAGACTAAGGATGGATTGATTCCGGTCGATGCCAAGTTCTCTTTGGATAATTATAATCGCGTCATCAATGAGGATGATGAGGAAAAGAGATTGGTATATGAGAAGGAATTCAAGAACGACTTAAAGAAGCGCATCGATGAGACTTCCAAATACATCAAGCCGAGCAAAGGCACGATGGATTTCGCCTTCATGTTCATACCGGCCGAAGCTATCTATTATGATTTACTGGTCAATGAAGTCGGAGCGATCAAGATCAACACTCGCAGCCTGATCGATTATGCGTTCAAGGAGCGCCGCGTCATCATCGTCTCGCCGACGACTTTCGCCGCCTATCTGCAGACAGTTTTGCAAGGCTTAAGAGCGCTCAAGATCGAGGAGCAGACCAAGCAGATCACTAAGTGGGTGGAGATGCTGCAGAAGCATATTACTGCGTATGACGATTATTTTAAGAAGCTGGGCAATAGCTTATCGACAACGGTCAATGCTTATAATGCCGCGGACAAGGAATTCAAGAAGATAGACAAGGATGTGGTAAAGATTACCGGCGTCGAAGGCGTAATCGAGCCGTTGCAGTTAGATACGCCAAAAAGAATTGAAGAATAAATAATATGATCAAAATAGGAATAATCGGCGGGTCGGGATTGGATGATCCGCAAATACTTACGGGGGGATATGAGAAGACAGTCGTCACGAAATTCGGCGAACCGTCGTCTGTTTTGACTTGCGGCAAGATCGGCGGCATCGATGTGGTGATTCTGGCGCGCCACGGCAAGGCGCATGGCACCCCGCCCAGCCAGATAAATTTTCGCGCCAACATCCAAGCGCTCAAAGACGAGGGCGTAACGCATATCTTGGCGACGACTGCGGTCGGATCACTGCGGGAAGAAATCAAGCCGGGCAATATTGTTTTCCCCGATCAGTTCATCGATTTCACCAAGCAGAGAGTCTCGACGTTTTTTACGGAGGAAGTCAGGCATACGCCAATGGCCGAGCCGTTTGATCATTTGCTACGTAGCATGCTACGTAACACCTGCGAGGAATTGGGATTCGAATATAATTCCGACAAGACGGTCGCTGTCATCGAAGGGCCGAGATTCTCTTCGCGCGCAGAAAGCCATATGTATCGCCAGTGGGGCGCGGATATTATAAATATGTCCACCTGCCCGGAAGTCATGCTGGCCAATGAGCTGGGCATTCCGTATCAGGCAATTGCCATGTCCACGGACTACGATTGCTGGAAGGATGATGAGGATTCCGTAACCTTTGAGATGGTCTTGCAGCGCATGGCGGAGAATGCGGAAAAAGTGAAACAGTTGATTATCGCGACAATTCCTAAATTGCATCCGATAAAATCCCGCATTAGGACGGTGCCGAATTTTCCGAAAGAGGGGATAATGTTTCGCGATATCACGACATTGATTCAAGATCCGGCTGGGTTGAAATTGTGTTTGAACGATTTTTATCAGCGCTATAAAGATAGGAATATTGATGTTATCGTCGGTATAGACAGTCGGGGGTTTATTATGGGGGGCGCTTTGGCGCTGATGCTAGGCAAGGGCTTCGTGCCTGTCAGAAAGAAGGGAAAGTTGCCGGCCGAAACGATCAGCGAGACATATGACCTGGAATATGGCACGGATACGATTGAGATCCACAAGGATGCGATCAAGCCGGGTGATAAAGTCGTGATTATTGATGATTTGTGCGCCACTGGCGGTACAGCTCTGGCCGCAGCTAAATTAGTCAATAATTTGGGCGGTGAAATCGTCGAACTGGCTTTCATCGTCGATCTGCCAGATCTCGGCGGCAGCAAGAAATTATCCGAGGCCGGTTATAATTGGTATAGTCAGACTAGCTTCGAAGGGGAATGATAGATAAATTATAAGAGTAATTTTAGGGTCATTGACAATTCTTAGTATTTTTGATAGTATATTATTGTATTCAAAAGTGTAAAATTTAGTCAAAATAGGCAAATGCCTAAGGAGAGTGAGTAATGCGTAGAAAGAAGAGTTTTTGGAGTAAATATGGCTTTACAAAAAGTCAAAAGGAAGAGATTGTGAAAGCATTAATTAATTCAGGCTATCTGCCCCATCAATTTGAAAGGATAATGATTCAGGCAGCCGATGGACCACACATTTTAAATATATATGGTTATAGCAATGAGGAATTTGATTCACTGTTAGAAAATCTAAAAGCAGGTGGCTGTCCTGAAGAACAGCTTGGATCTGCTATTACGAAATGCGCTATCAGGGATGGAAAGTTCTCTAAACATGAATTACTGCGTAAAGTTAGTTCGTTCAACGATTAATAAATGTATATTTAAGGTGATTCGATCATTTAGGCAGGTAACTCACATGGTTATCTGCTTTTGTATTTATGACAATTTGTGTTATAATGAGGCTAGATATGAAGCAAAATGCCATAAATAAATTGCGCCAATTCGCCGCCGCGCTGATGGAGGAATATTTTGTCTATGCTCCAATCATGCATGACGAAAAATTGACGGTCATGGAAGCGGAAAATTGCAAGGATATAGATTGGTCCGGACAGATCACACATAATCCGTGGAAAGAAATGTTTACGCCCCACACGGAGCGTCTGTTTGATTTGGAAAATGGCAAAGTTACCGCGACAAAAGGCGTTCAGCCTCTCGTGGCTTGCTTAGGAATGAATATTCTGGATTTGAAGGCTTTAGCGCTTTACGATACGGTTTTCGCCAATGATATTTATTATCAGAACCGCAGGAATCATATCGCGATTATTGGCTTTAGCTCGGATTGGCCTAATGATTACAAAAAATTCAAAGTCTTCTCCCATAATTTTGAGCAAGACATTTTAAAGCATGTTCGTTTTGATATTTTTATCGCTAAATTGAAGAGCGGTTTATTAAAATTCTATTCTGGTTCGCAGAAGGGTAGTGAGTTATTAGAGAAATACGGCATAAATAAATTCGATCATATCGAATTCGAAGGAGCCGTGCCGGAAAAGGGAGCGGATAAGCGGATGATCAGCCTGACGGACAAGGTAGAGAAATCATTCGATCATAGTCTGTGGAATACACTTAATGACATTTGTTTGGCTTGCGGCAAATGCACCATCGCTTGTCCGACATGCTTCTGCTTTAATTTTGTTGATCGAGTCGATCCTGAAAACAGCCGGCGCGATCGCGTGCAAGGCAATTGTTTTTATAATGATTTTTCCAAAGTTGCTGGAGGACATAAAGAGCTTGATACGGTCAAGAAGAAAATTTATTTCTGGTACGTGCATAAATTTGTACGCATTCCGAAGGAATACAAGTTGCCAGGTTGTGTTTCCTGTGGCCGCTGCGTCAAAGTTTGCCCTGTCGGCATAGATATTTTCAAAAATATCGCAAAATTGGAAAAGATTAAGTTTGATGTGAAGAAATGAATAATATTTACTTACCAAAAGTAATCAAAGTTATAGCAATCAGTAGAGAGTCGATTGATACTAATCTGATTCGATTTAAATTTGCTTCCGCGACTGATCAGAAAAGCTTTAAATTTTTACCCGGGCAATTCATGCAAGTCGGATTTGCCGGCTGGGGAGAATGCCCGATAAGCATCTGTTCCACCCCCACTCGCTCCTGCGAATATTTCGAATTGGCTATCCGCGATGTCGGCCAGCTGACCCATAAGTTGAATGAATTGGAAGTCGGCGATGAAGTTTTGGCTCGCGGGCCTTTTGGCAATGGCTTCGATGTCGATAATTTCGCCAACAAGAATCTACTAATCATCGGCGGCGGCTGCGGCTTCGTGCCGCTCAGGCCGATAATCGAGGATTTTCTGTCCGGCAAGATAATTTCGCGCAAGCTGCAGATTTTTTACGGCTGTTTGAATGAGGATACTCTATTATTTAAGAATGAATACGAGAAGTGGCGCAAACACGCCGAATTAGGTATAATTCTGGACAAGCCTACCGCCAAATGGCGGGGAGAAAAAGGCATGATTACCGAGTTGATAAAAAAGGGAGAAATAACGCCCGATACAGTCGTGGTCATGGTCGGTCCGCCGATCATGTATAAGTTCGCGATAAAGGAATTGCAGAAGAAGGGGATTAAGGATGCTAATATCTGGTTGTCTTTGGAGCGCAAGATGAATTGCGGCTTGGGCGTTTGCCAGCATTGCGCCATCGGTCCTTTTTATGTCTGCAAGGACGGACCGGTCTTTACATATAGCCAACTTAAAGGTATTTCCGGAGCTTTATGAATTTCTTAACTGCAAACTCAAAACTAAAAACTGAAAACTAGTTATATGATGACCGCATTATTGTATCTGTTAATTTTTCTTGTTCTCGCCACCGCCGCCTATGGCGCTTGGTCGGCTGCGCCTTATTTGCCGACACATAAGAAGGATGTGAATCGAATGATTGAACTGGCAGAAATCAAATCCGGCGAAAGGGTTTATGACCTGGGTTCTGGCGACGGACGACTGGTTTTCGCGGCTGCGAAGAAAGGTGCAGAAGCGATCGGCATTGAAGTATTTATTCTGCCATACTTGTACTCTTGGGTGACGGGCTGGGGCAAGAAAAATGTCAAGATTCTATACGGTAATATGTTTAATTACGACATCGGTGGCGCCGATGCGATCTTCGTTTTTCTGCTGAGCAAGAGCTATGGTAAGCTGGTGGAAAAATTCACCAAGGAACTTAAACCCGGCACGCGAGTCGTGGTCGGCTGCTGGCCGATCGAGCAATGGTCGGATAAATTAGTCAAGACCGACAAGCCGACGGAAAAAGATCTGCCCATGTATTTGTATAAATTGTAATAAGTAATATGTAATAAGTAATGAGAATAATCTAATTTATTAACTAACTAACTAACAATTCTATGTTAGGAATCGCACTCATCATCCTCGGAGCAATCTTCTTGCTCAAAAACCTCGGAATTCTTGCCGGAATTCAATGGGATATCATCTGGCCGATCGTCATTATCGCTATCGGCATCGCCATGGTGTCGAAGAAAAGAATAATGTAATCTATGTGCCTGACTTTGCCGGCTAGAATCTTGTCATTGGGGAATAATCGCGCGCTAGTCGAATCGAACGGCAAAGAATTATCCGTCATGATCGGTATTTCAGACAGATTGTCGGCCGGAGATTTCGTTCTCACGACCGGAGATTATCTGATAAAAAAAATCGATCAGATCGAAGCGGAAGAAATCATCGAGTTGCTCAAATCATATCCGGCCGCGCAGCGGGACAGCATGAATCCTGATTTAAGGAACGTGCTGGACCGCGCCGCAGCGGACGAATTGACGAAAAAAGATTTGGAATATCTCTTATCTCTGACAGATAAGAAGGATTTAGCAGCATTATACTCGGAAGCTAATATTGTTCGGAAAACAAATATTAAGGACCATATTTGCGTCCATGGCATTATTGAATTTTCCAATTATTGCAAAAATGATTGTTATTATTGCGGCTTGCGCAAAAGTAATACCGAGAAGAAAAATTATCGGTTAACTCCTGAAGAAATTATCGATGCGGCAGTCCAGGCGGTAAATAGTAAAGGTTATAAGATACTGGTATTGCAGTCCGGCGAGGATGATTATTTTTCTGAAGCAAGATTGGCCGAAATTATTTCCTCAATCAAGAAGCAAGCTAAATGCTTTATCTATATCAGTATCGGCGAGCGTCCGATCAATGAATATGAAACATTTAAGAAAGCCGGAGCCAACGGCATTCTGTATCGCTTTGAAACATCCAATCCGAAATTATACGCTCAACTTAGGCCGGATAAGATATTAGCCGATCGGATTAATCAGATACGGCAGCTGAAAGTATTGGGTTACATTATTTCCACCGGCATGATCGTAGGCTTGCCCGGGCAAAAAATGTCTGATTTGGCCGAAGATATTATTCTAATGAAGGAATTGGGGACATTTATGCCGTCCATGGGCCCGCTGGTGCCGACAAAAAATACTCCATTGCAGTCTGAGGGGACAATTGATTTCGAATTGATGCTGAAGGTGATTGCAGTTACCAGGCTGTACTTGAAGACTGCCCGCATACCAGTTACGACAGCGATGGAAACATTAGGCGGCGGAGATGAAGCGCGCAAGAAATGCTTTATGGCCGGCGCGAATTCAATTATGTTCAATCTGACCCCGTCATTGTATCGGGAAAATTACCGTATTTATGATAATAAATATTATGACGCGGAGAAGCGTTATGAAAAATGGGCGCTATTCAAAGGAGAATTGAGCTATAGGATGATTGAGGATGAATTACAAATTAAATTATAATATAAGTGAATATTCTGAGTGAAATTGAAGTAAATAATCTGCTATCCAACTCAAGTCTGCCAGATAGTGATGAATTGGAAGAGATTTTAGCCAAAGCTGGCCGCAAAGAAGGCTTATCTTTGGCTGACGCAGCACAACTGCTGCAAATCACATCAGAAAATGACAGAGATAAATTATTTCAGGCTGCCAAGAAAGTTAAAGACGATATTTATGGCAATAGAATAGTCTTATTTGCTCCACTATATATTTCTGATTATTGCGTTAATAATTGCTCGTATTGCGGCTTCCACGTTGATAATAAAGCGCCAAGGACGAAATTATCTTTGGATCAAGTGGCGGAACAGGTCCGCATTTTGGAAGATATGGGGCATAAAAGATTGCTGCTGGAATTCGGCGAAGATCCCCATAATAATACTATCGATTACATTACTGATGTTATAAAGACGATATACTGCACTAAATCAGGCAAGGGAGAAATAAGAAGGGTTAATGTCAATATTGCGGCCACGACAGTCGAGGATTACAAGAAATTGAAGGATTGCGGCATCGGCACTTATCAGCTGTTCCAGGAAACTTATCATCGCCCGACATACGAAAGAATCCATCAAGGGCCGAAAGTCGATTATAATCGCCAGATTACCGCGCATGAACGCGCTTTTGAAGCGGGCATAGATGATTACGGGATGGGTGTGTTATTCGGCTTATATGATTTAAAATTCGAAGTAATATCGTTGCTATCGCACATAAAATATTTGGAAGGAAAAATCGGCGTCGGTCCGCATACGATTTCCGTTCCGAGGTATAATTCCGCGGCGACCGTTGATTATGATCCTAAGCATCACGTATCAGATGAGGATTTTTTGGAAATGATTGCGATTTTGCGCTTGGCAGTGCCGTATACCGGCATGATAATTTCCACCAGGGAAACGTCGGAAATTAGGCGTCAGGCATTTCAAATCGGCATCTCGCAGACATCTGCCGCATCGCGCACTTCGCCCGGAGGCTATGGAGAGGGCAAGGAAAATTTGGAGCAATTCGATGTGCATGATCAGCGCACAGTGGATGAAGTTGTTGCGGATATCTGCCAGCTCGGATATCTGCCTAGCTATTGCACGGCTTGCTACCGCAATGAACGGACCGGATTGCGTTTTATGGAGCTGGCCAAATCCGGAAAGATCCATGAGTTATGCCAACCCAACGCCTTACAGACATTTCTCGAATACCTGATCGATTATGCTACGCCGGAAACAAGAAAAAAAGGCGAGGAATTCATTAATAGGGAAATTGAAAAGATCGAAAATGATGCGATGCGCCAAATAATACATAAGAATTTGGAGAAAGTCAGAAGCGGAGAAAGAGACGTATTTATTTAAAATCCAATGAAAAAAGATAAGATAAAAAAACAGCGGTTCGCCATAGTCAGCCTGACGTCATGCGAAGGCTGCCAATTCGTCCTGCTCGATCAGGGCAAGAGGTTTTTGGATTTCTTGAAATTAGTCGAGGTGGAGGAATTCCGCTTGATCGAGGACGATCCGATGCCCAGTGGCGTTTATGATATCTGTTTGATCGAGGGTAATCCCATAACAAAGGAAAATTTTAAATTATTGCGCGAGATGCGTAAACGCTCAAAAATTATAGTGGTCTTGGGAAATTGCGCCGCTTTGGGTGGAGTCTGGGAAATGAAGAATTACCAGCTGAAGAAAAAAACGATCAAATACGTCTATAAGGATAAGGGGCATATAGAGAATCCTGATATTCGTGAAGTAGATAACTTCGTCAAAGTTGACTATACGATTGCTGGCTGTCCGATTGTCGGCGATGACGCGATGGAAACGTTATATCAGCTCTTAGAAGGCAGGCAGCCGCAATTGCCTCAAGAGCCGGTCTGCAATGAATGCCAGAATAACGGTTATGAGTGTCTGTTGCAGAAAGGCGAGATCTGCCTCGGTCCGATCACTCTGGGCGGCTGCAAAGCAGTGTGTCTCAAGAGCAAGCAGGCATGCTGGGGCTGCAGGGGATTATTTGAGGGAGCTCAAGCCAAAAATCTGATGAATTATCTGCTAAAAAATTATACGCGCGAGCAGATTTATCGGGTTATGGAAGTCTTCGGCGCCCGCGATACTATAAATGAATACTTGGAGGGAGATAAAAAATAATTACGAATTACGAATTCCAAATTACGAATAAATAATGATAAATATGTCAACTGAAACATTGAAGCCAAGGACAGAGCAAGAAAATGGCAATCGTATGGAATTGCAAAGAGAATTATTGATCAAATGCATAACAGAGGGACTGCTGCCGGAAGAGCAACAGATGAATAACGATGATTTGGAAATAATCAAGAAAATATTCAAATTGGTAAGCGATATTATTGATAATCCGCAAGAAGAACATGAATCGATTCGCCAGGCATTCGAATCGCATGATTATGGGCACGCCTCCGATATGCTTTTGATTTTAGTGAAAGAAGAAATTGGGAAATAATTAACTATGAAAATAGCAGTCAATCACATCGGGAAAATGGAAGGGCATACCGATTTCGTCGCAGAAATAATGAAGGGCGACGTCAAATCGGCCAAAGTCATGACGACCGAAGGCGCCAGACTGATTGAGGGTATTCTGATCGGCCGGAATTTTTATGAGGCGCCGATTATCACTTCCCGCATTTGTGGCATCTGTCCGGTCGTTCATAAAGTCTCATCGATCAAGGCGATTGAGAACGCTTTTATGATCAAACCAAGCGAGCAAACTGTCCGATTGCGCAAACTGATGCTTTCCGCGCAGATCATCCATAGTCACGCCTTACATCTGTTCTTTTTGTCGCTGCCGGATTTTTTCGATATTACGAATGATTTGACATTTATCGGCGAGCATAAGAAGGAAACAAAAAGCGCTATCGCTGTACGGCAATGGGCTTTAAAAATAATCGAGGTTGTCGGCGGACGGGCAGTCCATCCGATCGCCTGCGAGGTCGGCGGATTCAAAGTTCTGCCGCAGAGAGCAGAATTACTGACTTTGATTAGCCAGTATCCCGAGGTTTTGAAGGACGCGCTGGTGCTGGTAAACATGGTGCTGCAGATAAAGCTGCCGAAATTCAACCGGCCAACAACATTTATTTCTCTTACTAATAATCATGAATACGCATACTACGGCGGGGATATTAAGATTCTGACGCCCGATGGCAAGGAAAGAGTAATTACGGCCGAAAAATTCACGAAGAATATCAAGGAAATCGAAGAGCCTTATCGCGCCTCAAAATCCGCGAGATTGGACGGCGAAGCCTTCATGGTCGGAGCTTTGGCGAGAATGAATCTTAATCATACTAAATTGCATCCGTTGGCCAAGGGGATTTACAAGAAACTTGGCTGGCAGATTCCCGAATATAACACCTTCAAGAATATAGTCGCGCAAGCGGTTGAGGTTGTTCATTTCTTGGAGGAAGCGAAGATACTTTTGGATGAATTGTCGATAGAAATGCACGAAGAAAAAAGCTTGATCAAGAAGCTGGGCCTGATAGCCGAGGCGAATCCTGCCGGCAAGGAGACATCCGGCTGCGATGCGGTCGAAGCGCCTCGTGGAACTCTCTATCACTCATATAAGATAGACGCTAACGGTATGCTGACCGATTGTCAGATTATTACTCCGACTGTGTCATATTTGAAGAATATGGAAGAGGATTTGATGCGATATCTGCCGGATATCAAGTCGTTGCCGGACAAGAAGAGAGCGATGAAGATACGCGCGCTTATCCGCGCTTATGATCCTTGCATCGCCTGCGCCACGCATTGATTTATGGCGATAATCATTTACATACTAGTTGTTTTTCTGGCCTTGCTTATCGTGTTCACTTCGATATTTATTGTGGTAATTGTGGTGAATATTTTATCTTTAGCGATTACAAAGGTTCCGCCAATATCTACCGACAAGAAATATTTCGCTAAGATTTTCCAGCAAGTCAGGATCACGCCGAAAACGGTAATTTACGATCTTGGTTGCGGCAGCGGAAATTTTTTGCTGGCAGCATCGGCATTCCGGCCGAAAAAATGCGTCGGGTTTGAATTGTCGCCAATGCCGTATTTTTCCGCGCTTGTCAAGTCGGCTTTCTGGGGTCGCGGGAAGATGAAGGTATATTTTAAGGATTTTTTTAAGACGGAAATTCGGGATGCAGATATTGTTTATGTTTATTTAGTTCCGCCGCTTTTAGGCAGAGTTGCCCTGAAATTGAAGCATGAATTAAAGCCGGGCGCAGTAGCCCTAGCGAAAGGACAGCCTTTTCCAGATTTGAAATATGTCGATAAGATCGTTTTGGATGATAAGTCAGGCTATCCGCTTTATGTTTATAAGTTTTAGTTCTTTCAATACTTTTCTTTAGAAGAAAAGTATTGCAAAAGAATCGCGCCGAAATAAATCATGGCTAGATTTTAAGCTTCACTCATTAAACCGTCAGCTCGTCCGCATTAACGGACTCGGTTGACGG
>Ga0172379_10006734_pt1 | contig 15222 bp, 11 predicted proteins | sample GrowelOW334metaG_FD_119756 | JGI IMG/M metagenome (GOLD analysis project Ga0172379, IMG submission 119756) | Groundwater microbial communities from an aquifer near a municipal landfill in Southern Ontario, Canada - Groundwater well OW334 metaG | ecosystem: Environmental > Aquatic > Deep...
CTTTTTTGTTCTTATCTTTTTTCCAACTCGAACCATAACTCCCCTTCAAACACGATAATCTATGCTCTCATAATGTTATCACATTTAATATCAAACAGCTTCCTGGTTAATTCCCATTTGGCGATTTGCCCTTCTGCCGTATATGGCCCAAAGAGCAAGTATAACCACAAATAGGATTGCCCTGTCTAACACGGCCGCTGCAAGTATTTGAGAAGTTGTTAGCCCAACGACTGTCGAAAATATGATATATACAGACTCCCTTACGCCCAAATTGCCAGGTGTTATATTAATAAACACGCTCAGAGCCCCGATCACGCTAAATAATATAAGGCCCGCGAAAGAAAGATGTATATTAAGAGAGTTCATTATCAAATACGACCCCAGTATTATCAATGTAGCGTTAGTGATTGTAAGCATAAACAAACCGGTCATAACCTTCTTGTTTGCCAAGATCAAACCCCAACCCTTAGTTATCTGCACAAGTATTTCAAAGATTGATTGAACTATTTTGTATTTATAGACAACACGCCTTTCTTTAATGCGTACAGAAAATGCCATCATTGAAGAGATTAGCAAAATTACAAAAAATACCATTAGTATCAAGAAAAACTGTGAGTAATTCTCCCTTACTATACACAAAGCAAACAACCCCAACAAAGCATTAACAAAAAAAGCAAATATATAATTGCAAAACATTATTGAAACGTAATTACTATACGCCAAGCCGTGATATTTTTTCAAATACATAGCCCTAAATGCCAAACCGCTGCCCGAAGGTGCAAAAAAATTACCAACCGTAGATATCATAGACACCCTAATGCTTTCCTTAAAGCCAATCTTTTTACCGAACAAGGCTATTGACCATTTCATAAATAGGCTATTAACGACTATCCCAGTTACATATATGCCTACCAATAACACTATGTAGGCTATATTGATGTTCAATAATATCCGGAAGTCCTCAATATGAGAAATAAAATACCATACAAAAAGCGCAACCAATAATACGGTGATTACCCTGCTGATTGTTTTTATATTAATTGCCATATTTTTTCAGATTATCGGTGATTATTTTTGATGGATTGGCTTTTTTACTAAAGGGCTTAATTTTAAATTTATTGTAGTTATCCATAAAATCATCGATAATACCTTTGTCTAACTTTGAAATAACAGCCGTGACGCCTAGACCTTCTTGCCTTTCGGTTTCATTTCTAAATATCAGTGTCGGCTTGCCAAGATGGAACAGCTCCTCCTGATTTCCTCCGCCATCAGTCACAACAAATTCGCTATGTTTAATCATCCTTACAAACTGTAAGTATTCAAGACGTGGTAATAGGGTGATGTTTTTATTCTTTTCCAGCCTCTTTCTTAAACCATCTAACTTGTTCAACTGCTCTTGAGTGGCCGGATGCTGAACCCAATATACATGAAACTTCTTCGCAATATCTTCTGTTCGGTCAATCATTTCACTGAATCGTTCTTCATTGAAGATGTTTTCATATCTGTGCAAGCTAACAACAACAAACTTCTCTTTGGGAATATCAATATCTGCAGATTCACACTTTTCAAGACCAAACCGCAAAACATCCATTTGAGTATTCTCGACAGTGTTAATCTTTTTCCCCTTATATTTCTTTAGATTGCCCATCGCCCATTCGCCAGGGCACGCATATATATCCGACAAACGAAAAGTGATAAGTCGATTAATCTCTTCAGGGAATGGTTTAAATATATTAAAGCTACGGAGACCAGACTCGACGTGCATAACCTTGCATCGATTTAATTTACCCAGCAAAGCACCCCACCAAGTCGTCAAAGTATCACCATGCGTCAATACTATATGCTTCTTGCCAGAATACCCACCAAGAATCTTTTTACCCTTTCCAAGCTGTAGTAAAGTTTTGCCAAACCAATACCACATTTTTTTCATCGTCTTTGCTTCGGTGTCCCAGTCAAAAAGCACATAATCGGCAGGTTTAATACCGAAAGTTTTCAATGTATTATCCATAGTGTCTTTATGTTGGGCTGTATAAACCCAGCGCCAGTCATAACCTCGCTTTTCACATTCCAACATAATTGGCGCCATTTTAAATAGTTGCGCACGTGTTCCAATAATAAAATGAATCATAGTTACTATCTATAATAACATCGCTGGATTACAAACAGAGGATATAAATATTTTTTTATATAAAACCAAACTAATAAAAAAGGCCGAGAACGTAGCTGCAGTGCAGCGTCCGTTCTCGGCAATGTTAGGAGAGATTGATAACCTCTATCCTATCTACAAACAACTCACTCTGTGGCGTGAAGCTCGTTATCGATTGACAACTGATCCACGATCGTAACGGGTTGTGGGCCATCCGGTCCCCAATCAGTCAGCAAGGTAGCATAACCACCGTTAACTTCATAAATCTTGCCGGTTAAATAACCCTGTACGAATGTCCCGTCTGCCGGATAAGGTAAGTAGGAATTCGCAAAAGTGTCAGCTGGTATTTCGACTGTTGTCGATGCATGGCTACCGCCCACGTTATCCCAATTTATTATGTGCAGGCCAGAGCCGCCAGCAATGACATAAACAGAGGCGGTTCCGTATTCTCTAACGTAAGTACCGTTTTTTGAATACTGGAGATAACTGTCGTTCACCGAACTAGTCGGGACAGTAACTACGGAGGCATTTTTACTAACACCCCCAATGGAATCCCAGGATGGAACATGAATCGCCATACCTCCGGCAATCAAGTAGACCGGGGCTGTTCCGTATTCCCTGACAAGTGTTCCGTCAAGGGAGTACTCGATGAATTTGGTACTCACCGAACCAGTCGGAATAGTTACCACGAGCGATTTTTTACTATCGCCACCAATGGAATCCCATGATATAACGTGAATAGCCATGCCGCCAGCGATCGAATAGACCGGGGCTGTTCCGTATTCGCGAACCAGCGTACCGCCGGCTGGATATTTGAGAAAATAACCCGAAATTGAGTTATCCGGCACAGTAACAGTTGGCTTTGACCCACCCATGAAAGCCCAGTCCGATATGTAGATAGTCGATCCACCAACCACAACATATGTTTTACTACTACCGTATTGCTTGATGCATGTGCCATTAGCTGGATACTTAGGCATTGAGTCTAGCTGTGCCTGAGTAATTGTTGTGACCGGCCGTGGAGTCCCGCCGTAATGAGTCCAGCTGGTAAGTGGTACGGGCGCACCGCCAGCCACCAAATAAACACTCGCCGAAGCTGCCGTCTTTACGAACGTACCATCCGCCACACCACTATTGCCACTGGGGTAATGTAGCCATCCTGTCACATAACCTTCAAGCTTACCGTTTGTCACTGGTATAGTGGCGGCTCCGCCATTTGCGGGGTCACCATTCTCTTCCATAGTCCCGACCTGACTTGAGGTTACACTAGTAACAACTGACGTATGACCAAGCAAGCTATACGGATTAGGGCCTATCGCTAGTATATCGCCGGGCGATGGAAGGCTGTTGCCATCATTCGGCACTTTCTTCAGGAGTGTACCAGGATAATCATCGACAATGTTATACGCAGCATTATCGCGAAGATAATATGTATTTATCCCATACGCCAAGTACATATAGCGCATTGAGAGCTCTACACAGTACCACTCGTATGCGCTAAAGCCTCCGGACTGGGAATATACGACGTTACCACCGTAATTAGGACCAGGGCCACAGGCTTTAACGCCATTATAAGATGCACCAAGTGCATGCGAGCCTGGATTGTAACCGGAGTCACAATCCCCATCCCACCACGAAGGGGCCGGGGCAGTAGCGTTTGACGATGTCGCGAACACAGCCCCAATAAGCGCCAGACACAGCGCGAGCATCATCGTTGTGGCAAGCCGGTTAATCCTGCCGAGCCTATTCGTTCCAGTTTTACGACAACAATTGTGTTGCATTTGCACACCTCCACTATTAGATGGTTGTAAAACATACCGGAGTGATATCGCACCATGCAATAAACTCCTGTTCAGACTGCAAACTTGTCAACTAGCGACATTAAACCTACGGTGATCTTGAGCGAACGTGAAAACGATTGTCCAATTTCCTCACCTCCTTTTGATACAGAGCATATGCACTGAATGTGCATATTTGTATATTTGTAAAAGTACATCATGACAAAAAAATATTAACCCAAGCTCCGATATATTGGGCGTTGCCCAGATATCTCATGCCCTATGGTTAATTTTATCTTTATCCTTAATGATATTGTAACATGTTTTAGCGATTCAACAACTATTTGCGGCCAGACGTGCTTTTATACCACTGCTCTAATATAAGTGGGCCCAGCAGACCCCTTGCCTTACTGTTTACTTGTTTTATAGACTGATTATCCCAATACCAATTGTCGCTACTTCTCATTATATGAGTAATAACTCCAGCCCCATTAACATATGTGATAAAAACTGCCGTTAGTAATAAAAACTTAAGAGTATACTTATTCTTCATAACATAATTAATGCCAAGAATTGAAAACAGCATAACAATAGGTAGTAGATTCAAAAGATATCTGCCCTGTATCCCGACCAGCTGATAATACTTAAAGTATTCCATTGAGTTACTGCCGTATAGAATAATCACATAAAAACAAGTCACGCTAAACAAGAACCAAAAACCTATATTCTTTTTTAAAATATCAAACTTATACATGAAAGTAACAACAGAAACCACCATTAGAATAAAAATAACCGTATAAGCTACAGGCATTGGATTGGCCAGTTCTCTGCCGCCACCAGATAATGAACTACCTGTCCACATTGAGTAATAAAGCATTCGCGAAACCCATTCCGTAGCATATTGAGGATATTGCATTGGCGTTCTTTCATCAATTGTATCCAACAGATTGCTTGCACGTAGGTTAATCCCATTCGTATTGCATCTATCCTCACTTAGTAAAACTTCACATGATGGCGACAGGCTGTGATAATAAACCACATTAACACCAAATCGTTCCATAAAAAACAAGCCAACGACAATAAGGGGAATTAGCACGGCTATCCTCATAGCCAGAGTAGATCGCTTGAATGACTTAACGATGTTTTTTATAATTTTTGATTTGTATTTTATAGATTGATGGACTGCAATAAAGATAAGGCCAGCTACGAGTATTGGTATGAACGACACCTTCACCAAGGCACCCAACATGCCAAACAAAACAAATAATCCATAATCGTGCCATAGTAATTTATTTCTAGAAATAATACCAACGCCAATAGTCACATATACAGCCGTTATTAAAAGTATGAGATTATCGTAATTAATGGTGGCCGCTACAAGCGAGGCAGACGGCAATAAAACAAAAAACAACAATGTGATGTTTGTAAAAACAGGCTTAATCTGCATTTTTTTATTAAACAAATGCCTGAATACAAATAATCCCGCAGAGAATAATCCTATATTAATAATACGCAATGCTATAATCTGAAGCATTACATCACTGGTAAACGATTTTACGATACGCAATGGAAAACTCATTAAGTAATGGTAGAGCAGATACGGACTTCGTTCCAAAGCGCTAAAGGTGTCAAGTTTAGTCGATTGATCATTTATCCACGGCAGCCACTGATTGCTAAAATAATCTATCAACCCGAAATGATAACGTTCGTCATAAATCATAGGATAGCGAAAGCTCAATGCAACCCACAACGCCTGAAAAACAAAAAGTGCTATTACGCCCCAAAAAAAGTATCTACTGCCAATAAAACCAATAGATCTGGTGGTAATTTTTTTTAGCCATTTATGCATGCTACCAATCAGTATAGCAAAACCTAGAATTGGCCACAGATACATTAAGGGTCTATAATTAAATATATGAATAATCAAACTATCACCATACTTGGCGCTGGTTACGTTGGGCTGACAACCGCCGCGCTACTCGCACACTCTGGATACAAAATATATCTAATTGAACCAAATCAAAAAAGACTATCTGTAATAAAAACAGGTAAATCGTTTTTTTACGAACAAGGGCTAGATCCTATTATTAAGTCCGCAATAGATGATGGCAACTTAGTACCAACCGATTCATACAAAGACAGCATTCCAAATAGTAATGTCGTCTTTTCATGCGTTGGTACACCCGACAACCCAGACGGTAGTTCCAACTTAACTTATGTATTTGGGGCCGCCGAAGAAGCTGCAAAATATATGAAATCAAACACGATTTATATACAAAAAAGCACCGTTCCAGTAGGCACAGGCGAAAGAATTAAAGAAATTTTCTCAAAATTAAAGAACAAGATTGATTACGTCTCGAACCCTGAATTTCTCCGTGAAGGCACTGCACTGTATGACACTTTATACTTTGATCGCGTCGTAGCTGGCAACGATAACAAAAAAACAGTCAAGCAAGTACTGGATATTTATAGAGAGCTGGAAAAACACCGCGACAAAATTGCAAAAATTGCAAAAATCGATATCAAGCCACACCAAGGCCAGTACATCTCAACAAGCCTTAACAGCGCCGAATTAATCAAAGTTACATCTAATGCCTTCCTGGCGCTTAAAATATCATTTGCTAACTCAATTGCAAAACTAGCAGATAAAGTAGACGCTGACATTATCGAAGTCATGGACGCAGTTGGCGCCGACAAACGTATCGGACGAGCATTCTTAAATGCTGGACGAGGATACGGTGGAGGATGTTTTCCTAAGGATGTTAGCGGTTTAATATCGAGTGGAATCCAAAACGGAGTTCACCTGGATATCATGGAAGCGGCTCAATCATTAAACGAAACAATGCCTGGATATATTGTCGAAAAACTACAGGCAAAGATTGGCGGAAACCTACAGGGCAAAAAAGTAGCCGTCCTTGGATTGTCATTCAAGGCGGGCACCAGTGACGTACGCAGATCACCAGGCGTATTACTTGCCAACTCCCTAGACAAAGCCAGGGCAAGAGTAACAACATTCGACCCTCAGGCGAATGGAGAAGCCGCCGAAGACCTGCGCAAAAGCATCATTCAGTGCCAATCTATCGAAGATGCTATCAAGGACGTTGATGCAATGATTGTCGCCACCGAATGGCCAGAGTTCCTGAACTACAGTCCATCAAAATTAGCCAAAGCAGCAAAGAATGGCAAAATATTTGTCGATGCTATTAACAGATTCTCTAAAGCCGATATAAAAAACGCTGGCCTTACTTACATTGGCGTTGGTCGTTGACATATCTTCGAATAATAGTTTCTTGAAAAAATGTTATAATCATATGTAGTGCTAACGCTAATTGGTAACAAATATGAAAACAACCCAAAAAACAAAAAAATATAGAAGTATAACCATCGCAGCAATCGTTTCAGCGATAATTCTTGCCTCTTCTTCCTACTACGTATTCGCTCTTAACGGGAATATCTTTGGTTGGAGAATCAACCAAACCACTAATAGCCAAAATACTACGGACAACGAAGATATAGACATTTCTACTCCCGCCACAGAAGATCAAATAGATACTGGCCAAATCATTAAAGATAACACCATAAAAGACAGCCAAACCAAACCAGAACCTTCAAACCAAATACAGATAAACGCCTCGGCCGTACAGAATACATCCGGGTTGCACATTAGCACTATAATACAAACTTCAACCAGCTCTGGATCCTGTAAATTACAATTAGCTAAAGATACTAAAGTCATTACTAAAGAAGCCTCTGTGCAGGCTTTATCGAGCTATTCAACCTGTAAGGGATTTGATATCCCCTCTCAAGACCTGGAATCTGGAACCTGGACAATGTCAATCATATTCACAAACGGGGAAAAAACCGGGACCACAACATCGGAAATAGTATTGAAATGAAAAAGCAGTTTTTAAGTATTACCAACAAATCACTAAAAAGTAGGTCGTTAAAAGCGTTACTATTAATTTTTAGTATATCGTTGCTAATTACTCTCAAGACATCAGCTTTATCGCCTGGTGATTTCAATGCTGGTTATATAATCAGTGACAATGTATTTACAAACAAGTCCTCTATGTCAGTCAGCCAAATTCAAACGTTCCTCGATAGTAAAGTTACTACCTGCGACACAAAAGGGCTACAGCTGTCAGAATATGGCGGCTCAGATTTAAACGGCGACGGCAAGGTACAGCGGTGGGAGTGGGGTAAGGAAAATTACAATCAGACAGTATTTGTTTGCCTAAAAGATTACATAGAAGACGATAAGTCAGCGGCTCAGATAATTTATGACACGGCCGTCGAGTTCTCTATCAACCCCCAAGTACTAATTGTCCTATTACAAAAAGAGCAAGCTCTCGTGACCGACACCTGGCCGCTAGATATACAATACCGCAGCGCAACGGGATATGGCTGCCCCGACACGGCAGACTGTGACGCAAGGTATTACGGTTTTAAAAATCAAGTAAGATGGTCTGCTTATATGTACCACGCCATTATGACTAATGATCTAGACTGGTACGCACCCTATACCCTAAAAGAAAACTATATACAATACAACCCAAATACCTCCTGTGGCGGTAGTGTGGTAGACATAAAGAACCGCGCAACCCAATCATTATATAACTATACCCCCTATCAACCCAACGAAGCTGTCCTAGAGTGGAAACTCGGTGACGGACCTTATGTTTCTTCTGCCTACCCGGGCTGCGGTGCATTTGGAAACGTTAATTTTTATACATATTTCACCGAGTGGTTTGGCTCAACCATAGGTGTCGATATATATGCAATTCGCTATGATACCACAACCAGCAAGAATGGCGAGCAGGCGAAAATAGGGTTTGGCCTTTCTCAAAAACCAACTAGTGATGTAACTCTTAAATTTTATGTTAATAGCCCTTCCAATGCCAGGATTGTCAGTGAAACTACTTTGGTCATTGGTAAAGAGACATGGAATATCCCAGAAAGAAATATCATTCAAATAGCAGGGATAGACAATGCCAGCCTGGTGGGAAACTTTGAATATTATCTCAAACTAGCCGCTCGCCCATCTTCCTTGGATAAAAGATACACCGTATTAGGGTCAGACTCCGTTTCAATCGCATTACTGCAACAGGACACGACTAATGACAATGACGTCTACCAATTAAAGTCTGCCGACTCAGATAAATATACTATCACCGCAAGTGTCATTGAAAAAAATGCGCTAATAGCCGAAGGCTGGACAGATGAGAGTATAGCCTTTTCTTTTTGCCCGGCTGGAGAGAAAACAATCGTCAGAATGAGCAATGGCGCAAATAGTAGGCTAGTTATACAAAACTCTGCCGCTCAAAAGGAAGTTATCGAACAAGGCTACCTAACCGAAACCCTATTGTTTAGTTCCAGCTCCCAAGGCACCGATCCAGTTTATTGGCGATACAACGAAGCTACTGGTGAAAGTTTATATACCACTAGTGAAACGGAGGGCCTAGACGCAGGCTTTACTGACAAAGGCATAGCTTTCTATGGTTGCAAATCAACAAATTTACCAGTCTATAGGCTCTTCAAGCCTAATGGTAGCCACTTCTTTACCAGAAGTGCCACCGAGAGAGATAAAGCGATATATGATCTTAAATATAGATACGAGGGACTAGGCTTTTACTCATGCTCATCAAATTACAAGCCAGTATATAGACTCATAAGAGAGGCTAATGGGGTTCGATTATATACCGCTTCAGCAAAAGAAAGAGACAAAGCCATTGAGTTAGGATACAGGTATGAGGGCATTGGCTTCTACCAATGCAACCTTGCCTCAAGAGAGGTGTATAGGCTATATAATATAGAGACTGGCTATAGATTCTATACAATTAGCGCCAGCGAGAGAGATAATGCCGTTAAAACCTACGGCTTTACGTATGAAGGCGTCGGATTCATGGCGGAATAGTTTGGCTACTTGATTTTGTTTTTTAACTGAATAAGTTTTGACTTAACGCGACGCTTTAGCGGCCTATACTTTTTTTTGATTGCTACGATTAAATGAGATAGCTGTCCGCCCATAGCAATATATTCCTGGTCAATAATGCTCTCTGTATAATCCCTGACAAGCCTACGATATTTTGGATAACGTTTGTCGATAATGGCACCGTTAATTTCAAGTAACTTGTTTTTTACCTCAAACGAAAAGCTTCTTGCCTCAAGATGATATACGAACGCCCTATTACAAATTGCATTTTTATATCCTTTTTCGGATACCCTCATGCAAAAGTCAGTCTCTTCGCCATAACCCTTGCCAAACGCTTCATCAAAAAGACCATAATTATCGATTACGGATCTTTTAATCAAAATACAGAAGCCATGTGCGACCGGGGCGATATTATATTGAGGCAACCGACCCTCTAGGCTTTTGAAAAGCTTATATGCATCCGTCGGATTAATGCCTTTTTGTTTGGCGCTGATAATCGGGATAGTTGCGATAGTTGCATTATTCGTTCTAGGCGACACAGAAGCGATTTTTGCATCACTATGCAAAACGCTACACATTGCTTCCAAGAAGCCCTCTGTGACGACCGTATCGCTGTTTAATAACATAATATCGTTATCTGACTTGTCCAATTCAAATACCGCCCTATTACAGTTCTTTAGAAAGCCCAGATTATATGGATTACGATAATATTCAAAGTTTTTTACACCTTTTATTGACTTCTTAATATAATCTTCAATTAAATCCGCTTCAGGCCCACAGTCATTCACAAACAGGACTTTATTATTGCTTGAAACGTTTTTGATCAGGGATTTAATACAGTTAGAAAGAGATGGCCAATCGCCATAAACAGGTACTATTATTGTCACATTCCTTTTTTCTTGCGACATATTATTTTCCCGCCACTTTTGCATATAAGCCACGAATAACAATGTAGACTTTTTTTGCTCTTTGGCGCATTTTTTTATAAATCAATCTAGAGATAGACATTTCATTCATAGAATTAATATAGTCATACGCAATCGCTGGATAATCTAGCCATCTGTGAGTATAATTTATGACCACAGTTTTCTGCAATTTCTTATCTAGCATCTTTATTATCTGATCGTACAAATAGCCCGGGTTATTTTTGCCACTCATCATAATTTGAGTTTTCTTTATTGCCTCTTCGCCGTGCTTTTTTATCAAATTTTTATTATTTGCGTAAATTTCAATTTTTTTTGCCAAATCATTCACGTCACCAACTTTATACAGCAATCCGCTCACCTTATCATCCACGATCTCGGGAGTTGCCCCAGAGTTTGCCCCCACAACAGGTGTTCCAATAGCCATATATTCAAACGTAACACGGCCAAAGGCCTCTTTATTTGAAGCCATGATACCAACATCAGCTTTTTTTACATAAGCCAAGGGATTCTTTTGATACCCGACAAAATGAACCCTGTTCTTGATGCCGTAACTATCAATCTCGTTCTTAAGCTGGCTCATGAAATCCTTTGGACCATCTCGACCCACAAAAACCAACTCAATGTCATAACCTTTTCTTACTAACGTACCTACGGCCTTAACAGAGTCAAGATGTCCTTTGCTGGGTGTGATACCGCCCGAAGTCAACACAAGCTTTAGACTATCGTTACTTACGAACGGGTTTTCTATAATTTCGTTAGCCCTATTTCGTAAATCATCTAGGTTAAAAGGGTTATATAAAGTCACTATCTTTCTACTATCTATATAATGACCAACGTATTCCGCTAGGGTTTTAGAATTAGATACTACCAATTCCGATAGATTACCTATATCAGTAAACGTTGGGCCCGCTCCAATTTCAAAATCCCTACCGTGATCAAGGTCGCCATATTCTCTGACGAACCATACATGCGGGATACCTTGATAATATGCAGCAAATGCAGCCCAAGGCGCCACAATTGAATTTGTAATAACATAATCGGGTTTTACTTTGACTATTATTTGCTCTATTTCTTTGATAGCACGAGCATTACGAAGAGACGTAATAAATAATCTTTCTTTATCGCTATCTTTTGGTAAATTGCTGTCATTCCAATATATGTAATCCACAGCATGGTACTTATATTTTCTTTTTTTCAATTCGTTAACATACGAGCCTAGAGGCTTTCTTAAAATAAACTCAACCTTCAGGTCTTTATGTTGACTCTTCCAATAATCTATGACATCTAATATAGACCTCTCGGCACCTCCTACATAATCAGATACGTGCGATAAAACGAGTATTTTCACTTCTTCTTGCTCCTTTTTAAGGTTGGTATGAATATCCCCAGCCCATTTTTGATGCTTTCTTCGGAATCAGGCGTCCATTTAACAACTTCATACCCATCTTTTTTGTAAAATAACTCATCATCTGCAACAGGCACGCCAGACCATCTATCTAAAAACACCTGACGGTTTTGCATCACATATTTACCTCGACCCCTTGTTTTACCTTCATCATGCAAAACGACTGCACCCACTTCACAATAACAATAACTGCCTGGATCATCTTTTCTTAGCCTGAAACATAAATCTATATCCTCTTGACCATTGATAAACACTGGGTCAAAGCCTTTTATACCTGCAAATTCCTCGGACCTAACCGCAATACAAGCTCCCGTAACAGCCTGAAGTTTTCGACTCTTAACTGCAACTTTGTTTCTCTTTGACGTATTTGCGTAAATGCCATAGCCAAGACTACTTTTTTCAGAAAAGACGACTCCAACACACTGAATAGTGTTATCAGGATAAAACAAGGCTGGTTGAACAGCCTTGACGCTCTTTTTGCTGAGTGGTTTGACTAGATTATCAATCCACCCATCGCTAACATACGTGTCATTATTTAGGAATATAACAATATCACCCCTGGCATAGCTAAAGCCAATATTATTACCTAGTGCAAAATTAAGATTCTGCTTGTTGTGTATTAATATCATCTCGCCATATTTTTCTTTGTACTTACGCAGACCCCTAATAGTCGAGGCAGAAGAGCCATTATCGACAACTATAAGCTCAAAATTAGTCTTATTCCTTGAACCGTAAACAGAGTCTATGCATCGCATAGTCATGCCCAAATTATTGAGTACAAGGACAACTATACTTATTTTGGTTTTATTGTTTGATTTATACGGCAGGTTGTCCCAATTAATGGATTCGTTAACATCAACCAGTTCTTTTCTAATACCAAGATAATCCATGGCTGATAAATCTTTTTTGCAAACATCAGAAACGATAACATTGACTGGTGGATTTTGCAGCAAAAAATTCCTTAACGCTATGCTAAAAGGCTTAGTTAAAAAAGCTAGCCTCGAGAGAGTTTTACGTAATATTGATACAAAGAATACTAGCCACTTTTTGGGATTATTGATATTCTTCCTGACTTTTTTAGCATAGTATTTTATCTTACCGCCAAAATCGTCGGGGGCATTAAAACTATCTGTTGGTTGTCTTTTTGATTTATTCAAAGGCTATATCCACTTTTACTTACTTCATACTGATTATACCAAGATAGCCAATATCAATCTACATTAGCTTTTTTAGCTCTTTATACATTTTCTTAGCCAATACTCTTGTGGACCTATCATTTTTGAGGTATTTTCTGATCTTTTTTAAATTGTTTTTTCTATATTCGGCATATTTTTCTTTATGCAGCAATAGATCTTCGAAAAAGGCATACCAATCATTAGCACCGTAACCTACTCTAACGATAAAGTTATCGATTTCTGGATTTCTATAAGGTTCGATGTCAGATACAACAGGTAGCGTACCTTGGTATAAATAATCCAAGACTTTAATGTCTGACTTGGCTTTGTTAAACTCGCTATTCTCAAGCGGAGCTAACCCAATATCAAATGGCCCCTGTTGCATAAACCATTCAACAAACCTGGGGTACATCGACAAACCTTTAATCACTACAAGCTTTTTTATCCATTGCCTGTCAGGAAGATTAGCAGCCACGCCTATAACGTTTAGCTGCAACCTGCTGTTATATTTTTCGTTTATCTTGTCCAGGGCGGGCAGAATCATTTGAAAATCTGCATCGTGCGTTCCAGTACCCATATATATCATCTTTATTATTTCATCACCTGGATCCATTACACTTTGACCTATTTTGCCCCAAACTCTTTTGTCCAGGGTGTTTTCAAAAACAACCGTCCCGTTGCCAATTTCTTTCGCTAAATCTTTAGTCGAAGCCCAAACCTTATCCGCATTATTAAAAATATGCTGCAAAGCCTCGGTTAGGTTTTTTTGTATTTCATACTGTGGATGGTTTTTATCAAGCCTCGAAAACGCATCATCAGTGTCAACAACAAGTTTAATCTTTTCCTCTTTTATTAAACCTACAAACTTCCTGGCATCACCAATTGAGTCAAATGCTGTTCTTTGCACTATACATATATCAATAGATTCAACAAAACCATTGATTGCCTCCGATGGAGAATATATGTATAGATTAACCTTTTTGCCTATCAAACCATAAGATAATGGAGATATAAGCCGTATAAATGCAGAGCTGGTTGGATGTTTATCTATGCCCCTAGCCACTATCGATACATTTATTGAACGTTTTCGATATCTCAACGTATACAAGTTTGATAATAGATTACTGAGTACCCGCTCTTTGGTATGAGGTATCATTTTCGAAGATTCCTTACATATTTAATAATAGACTTTGGTATGAACAAGATAGTGCTGCCTACTTTATAATTCCAAGAATTAAGTATTTTTAATTTATCAGTCTTCAAATCCTTCAGCTCCTTGCAAGATGAGTCTTTCTCATTCTCTATGACACTAATTTCTTTTTCCTTTGATGCGACTAGTTTCTTTAATTCATTAATCTCTGACGAACTATTCAAAACAGATTGACGCACAAAACCAGGAAAATTATCTGCAATCTTATGGATCAGTTCTTCATCGCTAGAGTCATCGGCTGCGATAATAGAGTTAGTATTTCTACCGGCATTCTTCATAATAATATTTTTGTATTTTTCATTATCACCAAACATATCCAGCAACCTTTTATAAAGCATCAAGTGCATTATGCCATTCTTCTTCCAGAAATTTGTCTGGTCGCCAATGGCGCCCCACCAAATACCGCCGGGATGCCTACGATAATCGGACATCACTTGGTTGATAAAACCTATCTTACCAAACTTAGCGTGATATATATGCAAATACCAGTCCCCGGGTATTACATCTACGGCCATGCCTTTGTAATCCTGCTTTCTATACATCACCGAATTTGTTTGTATAAAATTAGCGCCCAAAAGTGATTCAAACGTAAATCCGTCTGTCATATCTCGAGGAAAAATATAGTCTTCCTTTTCTTTGTTTTCAAAAAA
>Ga0172379_10006735_pt1 | contig 15222 bp, 11 predicted proteins | sample GrowelOW334metaG_FD_119756 | JGI IMG/M metagenome (GOLD analysis project Ga0172379, IMG submission 119756) | Groundwater microbial communities from an aquifer near a municipal landfill in Southern Ontario, Canada - Groundwater well OW334 metaG | ecosystem: Environmental > Aquatic > Deep...
CTTTCATCTATGTCCTGCAAACGGTCTAAGCCGGTAAGAATTGATTTGACCTTTGTGTCTTTTATCGGCGCGGTTTCCGTATGGCCAAAGGGATCGTAGATCAAAGACGCGGACAAAAGAGCGCTGTCTTCTGAGTATAATTTTAATTTTTCGCGTACCTCCTTGTTTATTTCTGCTTTGTGGCGAATGCGCGCTTGCACGACTCTGCTAGAGGTTTTAATTGCCGGCATATTCTGGATAACATTATCAAACGCGTATTTTACATAGCGTCAGTATTTTGCACGGTTGTATCTTCTAAATGGTGACCCTAACCGTACAATCCGTCAAGTGGACGAATATGTTGGCTAGAATCCCGTTTGATAAATTCTCGCGGCTTTGCCTTTCGCCCAGAATGGACGCTTGACCATTACCAAACGTCTGTCATGCAAAAAGAACTGCTTATATGCGCGTAAAATATCCAAATGCATGCGCCATCTCTGGATTGTTCCGTGTAATATTCCGTGTTTGCTTTCTTTGACCGTCTGATCCAATCCAGGGAGAACCCGATATTTTATGCTTGAACAAAAATACGAAGCAAAGACGTTCAGTCCGGCTTCGATCCTATAACCTTGCTTGTAATAATCCGGAAGCTTGCGCCACAATGATTTTGTGAGCGCACGTTGCCCTTCCAAAATAGGAATATATTTATTTATGCGATGAAGAGAATATAGCGTCCTCGGACGCAGAGCAATCGACATTTCCGTCTGCCGCATCAAAACCGGCATAACCGTTTCTGTCACGATTTTTTCGCCCAATCCTTTCAGATCCGCATCGCAAAAAAATATGCATTGGTTTTTTGCATGTTTAACGCCTATATCCATCGCTTTGCCCTTGCCTTTATTTTTAGCGAGCCTGATGTATTCAACCTGATAGCGCGAAACGACTTTATTTGTTTTATCGCGCGAACCGTCGTCAACGACGATTATTTGATCAACACATTTGCAATCGATTAATACGTCTAAAATGACGCCAATGCGCTTGGCTTCGTTATAAGCCGGCACGATGGCCGTCGCAAACAAAGCGGACATATATCGCTTGCATCAAGTCGTGCATAATTAACATTTGGCATCTATTTTAACCTTATTACCCATCTGTTATAAAAGCAAGCAAAAAAAAGAGCCTCCGAGAGCGTCGGCGGCGTGGGATCAGTCTGCTCTGAACAGGAGATAAAGTGCGGTTCCCATGTCCTGCACTTCGATGGGTTTTGGCAGTGTGCCGTTAAAACCCTTGAGGATGTAATCGTCGGCATTTTCGCGGAACATATTCCCGCTTGTTGCGATGGCGAGAATGTGCGGATCGGTGCAACGCAGCTCGTGCAATACATCCGTGCCGCTCATCTGGTCCGGTATGAACTCGTCGAGAATCACCGCGTCGAAACGCTCTCCGTTTTCGTAAGCTTCGCGGAAGACGCGAACAGCTTCTATGCTGTTAGTTACGATCACGGGGTTGTATCCCAGGCATTCGATGTAGGCTTGGTAGATCGAGATAAGCATGTCCTCGTCGTCCAGTATCAGAATAGTCCTTTTGCCATTGTTCATTGCCTAGCTCCCTCCCCGATGAATGTACGAGATGCATAGGTTTTTAGATCTCGTGCACAAGAATGTCAAATAAAAAAAATCTGAGAGTTTCGGATCAGGCCTGCGGCCATAGTTCGTGGCCGATGAGATTGCATAGTTCGGCTGTGCCTGCGAGCAGCGTTAATTGCTGCAGAGCGGTGTCGACGTTGTGCGGCGAGAGTTCGAGCGAAATGCGCGGGCTGTTGCCGCAAGTACTCAATGAACATTCATGTATGGCTGGGACGGAGAGATACAGGCTTTCCGGCCCCAAGAGTTCCGCACTGCACGTGCCTGCGATGCGTCTGCTTCTGCCCATGCGCCCGTGAGCCGCCTCCATGACCGCGGAAACTTTTTCAAGATGCAGCGTGTGCTGAACGGATAAATGCGTCCACTGAGAGGCTGCGGGGGACAGGCTCAGGAAAATCGGAAATTCCCGCGGTTCTGTTTTGATGTCCATCTCCAGCACGGCAACCTGAAGGTTCTTGAGGCCGCCCAGTTCGCTTGCCATATTCAGCATCTTGAACAAAAGACACATTGTTGCCGCGGTTGCCAATCCGGCCGCAGAGCCTTTTATCAGCGCGTTGCCGTCTGCACCTTCAGGAAAGATGACGGGCAGGCGACAGCGCCACACGTGGCCGTCTTCGTGTTTCTGGCCGGTGCACGAGGATCCAAAACCCCACGCGCCAAGTTGGGAGTTGTTAAACTCGGGCGTGTCGGCGATTCCGTCGAACCATCTTTTTAGAACCGGCTTCTCGTCGACCAATGAACGGACGAAGTGAGCAGTCTCGGATGAAGCGATTACGCAAACGGAGCAATCTGAAGCGTCAAAAAGTACTCTGTACCACGCGATGACGTTTTTATCTAAACTGAACATGGTGCCCCCCCTTTGTTGACTAACAAAATTCAGTGTAGTCCTAACCAAAAATTTAGTCCAGTTAGTTTTTATGTCGGGCGCGGTGAGGTTTTATTGGTATCTGCGACAAGGATAAAACCTTGCCGGGTTGATGCCGCACTAAAAACAGATAGACGATCCAAGTCAAAAATATCGGGGTTGCACCGATGACAATTGTCCAAGTCGAACCGACGAATCCATATAAAAGTCCGGCTGCTATCGGACCTATCGCCCAGCCCAGATCTTGAAAAAGATAAATGACTCCGGAAATTTTTCCGTCATTCGCATGATTTTTATCCAGTGCATGCAACCATGACCAGAGCGATATTTCCGACATTTCATCACCGGTCGTCGCGACGAATCCCAAAAGCAAAAACAACCATCCGAAATTAAAGCCCAAAAGCATTCCGGAAACGGAAAAAAGTAAAAGTCCGCAAAATACTAAAAGACGTTTGTTGAATTTGTCCGCCAAGTTTCCCAGCATGAAACCGAGAACGACAATTGCGAAATCAAAAATACCCAGGCCAATGCCCAACATCCCGGCGTTAATTTGATGTGCGATTACGAGGGGCACGACAAACCAAATGACCGAGTAAAAAATCGAACCGGTCAGATTGGTCAGCAACAACATGCCGCTCGCCGGATTGAGTGTTGAAATCGTTGCAAGCAAAGTCGGTAAATAGTTTCTGCGTATAAAATGATGATGCGATGGGTGTTTGATCTCCGCATGAACAGAATTAACGTCCTTTGGACTAAAGACGAGCGACAACAAGGCCAGTAAAAGCGGTATGAAAATTATCCAGCCAATTTGTAGCGGCGCTAGCAAAATCACAAACGGTAACAAGGCGCTTGAACATACGACGCCAAGCGATCCAAAGATATCGCGCATCGAGATCATTCTGCCGGAGTTTTTCTTGTCCGCATGCGAAAGAATGTAAGCGCTCACGCCCGGGCCAAAAAACAACCAGCCGAACGTGCTCATCAACAAACTAATCAAAAACGTCACCTCCGTCAAACCAAACATGTAGCTGACGGCTGCAAATAAAAAAATGAAAGTCGTAAGCTTCAATAAACGTCGGTAGCCAAAACGATCCAATAAAAATCCCGCCGGCACATCCAGCACGAGTTGGATCAAAGATCCGCCGCCCATTAAAAGACCGACAAGCCAAAGCGGCATTAACCTTTCGCCGAGAGGGGAGATGAGCGAGTAATGCAACCCGCCGCTTAATTTAAAGAAAACAAGAAAAATCCAAAAAGGCAAAAATTTCCACAAAACATTCTTTGTTTTTTTCATAACATGCGAATATTTTAGCATGCGCGGTATGGCGGCGCCACGTGAGCCGTAAAAATAAAAGCCGTGCTTTTATTCACGGCTTTTACGTGGTGCGACCGAGACGATTTGAACGTCTGACCTCCTCCTTCGCAGGGAGGCGCTCTATCCAGCTGAGCTACGGCCGCAAAAACAATTATGAATTAAAAATTATGAATTATGAATTACAAGCACAATCATTCTTAATTCTTAATTCTTAATTTCCTTTTATATCCTAAGCAGTCGGCCTACAATATCAGAGAAATGCTCATCGCGCAAGACCAAGTTCTCGGGGAGATATTTGAGCAAATGCTCGCGGATGGCAATTGGGTCCTCGTCTTGCAAAAAGACCTTTAACCTGGGTTTTGGGCTGAATTTGCGCTCAATATAGAGGACTTTTGTAAAAGGGGGATGATAGATGATGGAAAAGTTAAAAAGCTTGTCAAAAGGCACAAACTGGCCGTCCACGACCACTCCATTCTGCCCGATCTGAATCAGAATGCTCTTGGGTTTGTCATTGCCCGCCAAAATCAAGACAACCGCGCTGATTAGCATAATCAAACCAAACAAAAAATTACCCGACCAGATGCCGTAAACAACGCAAGCCAGCGTCACCAAACTGACAATCAAATACCAGTTGGGAGTCCTCGGATGATGCTCATGCTCCGGCGTTTCCCACACAAAAAGATCCTGCGCTTCGGCCAGCTGTCTTAGAGTCTCGGGCGTGTAGGCCATATTGGGGTATTATAACACACTTGACGTTTGTAAACATGGCACGTTTTTGTGGTGCGTTGATGTGCGGCATGCTAAACTGTTTTCATTATGAATGAAAAAATACCCCCATTTCAACCACCGGTGGAAAAAAGTGAACCCGAGAAACAAGAGCTTACGGCCGAGCAAACAGCTCAAGATGCAATAGCGTTAGAAGGTTGCCCCCAGATCACAGCCGAGCAAAAGGCGGAAGCTGCGAAACAGTTAGAAGATTATCCCGAAGCTATAGTTGCGCCGGAGGATCGGCAGGAATCCGGACCGGAGATTGCAGAGTTTGAAACTTTGGTAACCGCTTTCGAAGCGGAACATTCAATCGAGGCACTGATGGCGATCGTTGACCTCACGCCGACCGAGGCCGCCGTCCATCCGATAAGACAACATGCAAGGTTGGCGCTCATCCCCATTGTTGCTAAGTTGAATGAAATAGAGAAGTCATCAAATATCAGCGCGGCAGAATTTGAAAAGCTGAAAGCGCAATATAAGCGCCTATTAAGAGCCGTTGGAATGATCAATAAAAATAAAGTCGATCATAACAGATAGACATTAGTTGAATTAATAGAATTCTTAAAAAGCAAAACGCTCAGCAAAAGCTGAGCGTTTTACGTGGCGGAGAGGGCGGGATTCGAACTCGCGGTGACCTTGCGGCCACGCCGGATTTCAAGTCCGGTGCATTAGACCACTCTGCCACCTCTCCTAACATTAATTCAAAGAGCAAAAAGCAAAATTCAAAATGTTGGTGGCCTTCGGCATTATAATATATTGAACATCCCAAAGGGATACCTACATTTTGCTTTTTGAATTTTGAATCTTGAATTATCCGCCAGTTTAGCCTAAAAGCCTGCGGTTGTCGAGGGGTGTCAGTGAGAATCCTCCTCAAACAGTCCCTTTATATCATCCCAAGTAAGCGCGCCTAACGCCTCGCCGTTTTCGGCCATCAGGGCTTCGAAGAGTTTGCGTTTGCGGTCTTGCAGGGCGAGGACGCGCTCTTCGATTGTGCCTTTGGTGATTAATTTGTATACGTTGACGGTTTTTCGTTGGCCGATGCGGTGCGCGCGGTCTGCGGCTTGGTTTTCGGCCATTGGGTTCCACCACGGGTCAAACAGGACGACAGTGTCCGCTGCAGTCAGAGTCAAGCCCACGCCGCCGGCTTTGAGACTTAATAGAAAAACATGTGTGTTGGGATCTTCGTTGAAAATCTTTATTTGTTTTGCGCGATCGTTGGTTTTGCCTTCAATCGTGCAATGGCCGATTTTCTTTTCGTCCAAACTTGCTCGGATAATGTCCAACATGCTGGTAAACGCGCTGAACAAAAGAACTTTGTGTCCGCCCTCAATCGCCTCGTCGATAATTTCCATGGCAGTCGGCATTTTGCCGGATAGATCAGGATCGCGTTTGGCTTGTTTTAAAACCAGTGCAGGATGATTGCAGATTTGGCGCAGGCGCATCAAAGCGGTAAGAATCTCTATCTGCGAACGCTTGAATCCTTTGCGTTCGACGGCTGTAAAAACGTCGCGGCGCACGGCCTCCATTGTTTGTGTGTAAAGCACCAACTGCTCGGGAGTAAGCGCGCAGGTGCGAATTTGTTCGATTTTAGGCGGCAGGTCTTTAAGCTCTGAAGTTTTTGTTCTGCGCAAAATAAATGGTTGTATTTTTGCGCGCAAGGAATCAATCGCCTCGTTGTTTTGATTTTCTTGGATCGGGCGCTGATAGCGCGTACGGAAAGTTTTTTTATCGCTTAAAAAACCGGGCATTAAAAAATCAAATATGGACCACAGCTCGTGCACGCCGTTTTCAAACGGCGTTCCGGTCAGCGCCAGGCGATATGCGGCGCTCACGCATTTATCGGCCTGCGCAGTTTCGCTTTCGCTGTTTTTGATATATTGAGCTTCGTCCAAAATGCAATATTTGAATTCGATTTTTTCACTTAGATAAGTTTTGATGTCGCGTAAAAGCAGGGGATAGGATGTAATGATGACGTCCGTGTCTTGCACTTTTCCGATGAGGGACGCGCGTTCCGCTGCCGTGCCCTGAACGGCCATGACGCGCAGTTGGGGAGTAAAGTTTTTCGCTTCGGCAATCCAAACGTCAATTAAAGTCTTAGGACAAATGACGATTGACGGGCGTTTAGGCTCGTCCGTTTTATTCGTCATGGACAAAAGAGTCAGCGCTTGCAAGGTTTTGCCAAGCCCCATGTCATCCGCGAGAATTCCGCCAAAGTGATACTTTTGTAAAAACACGCCCCACTCAACTCCGCGTTCTTGATACGGGCGCAAAACTGATTTCAAATCTTTAGGCAGCTTGACTTTTTCAACCGGTTTTCCTTCGTGCGCCTCATCCACAAAAGTTTTTACGTAACGGTCCATTGTCGTCAATCTGCTTGCCCCTATGTTGTCTATGAGATGCAGCATTTCCGGAACGCGAAAAAGTTTGGTGCGAAAAGCGCCGTCTTTTGTGGATGATGCGCCTTTTAAAAAATCCAACCAGGCGCTTACATCGCCCAGGTTTCCGAGATTGACGAACGAGCCGTCATCTCGTCTGATGTAAGATTTACCTTGTGCCACCATCTCTTCCAACTGTTGCAAACTGAATTTGAATTGCGCGCAGTGCCAATCCACTTCGAAATCCAAAAAATCAATTCCAGAAGACGAAGTTTTCCAATCGGTTTCCACGTCCTCCTCGTCGATGAACATCAAATGTTCGGCTGTAGGGTCGATCTGCACTTCGTATGCATTGGCCAAATCTTCAAAATTGTATTTAACGAATTTATAGATCACGTCTCCCTGCAATTCAAAAATTTGATTTCGACTCGGCTGAACATTGCAGGCGTGCCGCAAATTTTGTTCGCAAAACCATTCCGCATCCCAATTCCTATCGATATGAAAAACAACTTGTCGGCCGGTCGCTGTTTCTTCTCCGTCTTCAGCGTCTCTTGCAGGCGTTTCTTCCGATCCGACTATTACGGCATGCGGACCGTACAAAGCCTCCGGTTTGATGGATAAAGTGTCGGTTTTGCGATCGTATGCAATGGATATGCGGATGCTGTCCAGACGGTGCATACGCAAAATGGGTTTGTTCGTTCCGTTGCTTTGCGAATGATGATCAACACTACCATCCACGCCGGATTGCATTTGCGCCAAAGCGAGTTTGGATGCGAGTTGTTGAATGACTTTGTCCGTCACGTCCGCATGATTGGTTTTTAAAAATCGCGCAAGCAATGCCGTCATCTCCGGAGTCGGTTGAACGGTCGGCGTCGGTTCCGGCATGTGCTTGGCGTATTCCATAAAAGCAAATCCAACCGCAACCGCGTGTTTGCACATCCCGCCCCAATCGTAAGGGCAGGAGCACGACCAGACAATGACTGCGTTGCGGGCAGGATCAAGGTCGACCGATGTTCGATAACGCCTCGTTCCATGAACGGTCGCCATAACGCGCAACGCAGTTCCGCTTGTTGGATCTACTTCCAGTTGCCGAACTTTTCCCTCCTCAAAATACCGCTTTCCGCGGCTCAATCTCTCTTCATCGGCATGCGCGCGCAACGCAAGGGCGGTAAATGGCATGGTAAAGTAGCTTATCACAATGTTGATATATTTGATATCTTCGACATTTTTTGTTTCAAGTCCAATTAAAAAAATCAGGCCGAGTGGCCTGGGGCGTCGCTCGATAGGGTAGAGTCGACGGTCAAGAAAGGGCGAGCTTAAGGATTTTGGAGATGGCGAGGATGAGTGCGGCGGTGAAGATGAAGTGGGCTGCGATCCAACGGGCTTTCATGTGCACTCCTTGTTCAGTGGTTTGCACAAAAGAATAGCAGAACTTTTTGTCATCGTCCACTCGTTTGTAAAAGAAAACATCGGATTATTTTTATCATGTGCTCATTTGGAAAGAATGACTGAACTTGCAAAAAAATCACCCGCCTGAACAGTGGTGTTCAGGCGGGCTAGGTAACAGCCGCCGGGTTCAGCGCCAAGCTGCGCGGCGCGCCGGATGGACGACGCGCGGCGGCTGTGGCTGGTGCTCCGCAGGAATGGGAGCGATCACGCTGATGAGAGCAAGGCGGAAGCCGGGTTTTTGCGCCTTCGGCGGCTCGCTGACTACGTTGCAGTAGTACCAGCCCTCGGTGATTGATTCCACGCTCTGGATGTGGCGGTGGGAGCCGCTGTAGACGACCGTGCCGGCATCGTCTCTCATGCGTACGCCCCAACTCTGGTGCTGCTCGCTCCAGCTTAAACGCAGCTTGAGCAGAAGGCCTTGCTGGGCGTCTTCCTCGCGGCGTTCGATCTCCTGTCGGCGCGCTTCCTCGACGGACGCGGCGACCAGTTCATCAACCTCGACTTTGCCGGCGGAGCGGAGGTTGTCCGTGTCCACCATAAGTCCGAAGCGCGGGCTGTAGTCGTCGGTGCATATCAGAGTGAAGGCCGTCTTGTAGTTGATCCGGATATGACCTATCTCGCGGGCGTTGGGACTTCGGCCGTGCTCCCAGGTTCCGCAACGCGGCAAGCAATCCTTGCCGGCGAACAGGTCCTTGATTGCTTGAGGCAAGTCCTTGTCGTACTGGCTCCAGTGCTTATCCTGGCAGTTGCAGGAGACCGGAGCCTGTCCGTAGACGAGCAGCTGCTCTAGGAAATCATCGCTGTATGTGACGACTGCGTCGCAGAGCGGACACTTGGACAAGTGCTTGGAAAGCACGCCACGCGCCGTCTCCAGCCAATCGTTTTCCACCATGCGGTCCCAGAGATGCTCGTACAGGATATCGAGATCCTGCAGCAGGGTCAGTGTCGCCGCAGCCAGCTCGTCGAACTTGGGGACCTCGGAGATGTAATCCTCGATGTCCCGACCGATGACGGCGTACCGACAATTGTCGAAACGTTGTCTCGCTTCCGGCAGGTAGTGTGAGAGCTGCCGGCAGACAAGCGATTTCTGCAGCTTGGAAGCTGATGTGAAGCTGCTCTCGCAGTACTTTTGCGCCTCACCTTGCGCGAGACGCTGGCGTTCCGCGACTTGCCTGTCGGCGAAGTACTTTTGGTGCTCGGCTTGCTTTGATTCGGCTTCTTCACGCGTCCCGCAGAACCGGTAGTACGCCGACCGCCACTCGAAGTGGAAGTAGGCGTACTTGAGCAGTCGCTCGTGGCAGTGCGGACAATCGCCATAGTGGCGTTCCAGGATGTCCGGGAAGGTCTGCTCCAGAACATCCTTCTGGAAATCAGGAAAGCGCGGCGTCTCGTGAAAGTCGGCATCCCAGATGGAAGCATGCAGCTTATCGCACACGTCGTCTTCCGTGCAGATGATCCAGCCTTGTACATTGAGTACGCGATAGACGGTGAACGGCGCGCCGTTCACCGGTGTGATGACTCTGGCATTGGGCGCTGGGATCAACTTTAGCCGCAGCATTATGCGTACGTGGCGTGCGTCTCCCATGAGCCACGCTTGACCCTCAGAGCTTTCAACCCAGAGATCGCAGTTGGCCTGGCGCAACGCGGTCTCGCGGTCCAGATGCCAGATCCAGTGTGAGGTCGAGGCTGGAGAAAGGAATGGACCGGTGACGCCATAGAACATGGTCTTTACGCCATAGGCGTAGACAGGCTGCTCTTCGTCATCCAGGCCAATCTCTACGGTCTTGATGGGTTCGGTCGGCGTGGGCACGAAGTCTTCGCTTTTCGGTCCGGTATGAGAGTAGTAGAATCGTACCAACATGCTCTGCTTGTCCATGAAGCCCTCCTTGGGCGGTCTGTGAAGCCGAGATTTCGGCGGTTGTTAAGATAAGAAGAACGAATGCTGCAATTTAGCAAAAAAAGAGGATTTTGTCAATCCTTGGGAGCGTGCTATCTTATTGAAAGAAAGGGTTATTTTTACCCGAAATATGCTCGCCTGGCAGGATCCCGTCACTTACATCCACGGTCTTACCGCCCAGCAAAGGCGGGTTTTGAAAGCGCTCGAAGTCGAGTCTGTTGGTGATTTATTGTCGATCTTGCCGCGGCGCTACGATGATTATTCAAATTTGGTAAAGATTTCCGAGTTGCCGATCGGCGAGCCGGTGACGCTTAAAGTTAAAATCAAGACGCTCAATAAGATGCCGACTTTTAGGCGACGCATAGTCATCATTAGGGGAGTACTGGAGGATGAGACCGGTTCGATCTCCGTCACTTGGTTTAATCAGCCGTGGATGCTTGAACAATTAAAGTCCGGCGACGAGATTTATGTTTCCGGCGCGGCGCGCAGACATCCGCGATTTGGTTTGGGTTTTTCGAGTCCGCTTTGGGAGCCTGCGACTGCAGAAACTTTGGCGTCCGGCAACATTGCGCCGGTTTATCCGTTGATCGGGCAGGTAACGCAAAAAACTTTGCGCAAAATAATGAAAGCCGCTGTCGACGACTTGAACGTTGTGGAAGATGTGATGCCGCCAATAGTCGTCGAAGAGAAGAAACTGCCGAGCCTGCTCGAGGCTTTGCGTCTGGTCCATCGTCCATCCTCGCAAGAGGATGCGGAACGCGGCCGCCGCCGTTTTGTTTTTGATGAAGTTCTTTTCTATCAACTAGCTTTGCGGCTCGCTCGAAATCTCGCGGATCATGGAGGTGCGCCGCAAATAAAATTTGACGAAAAATTTGCAAAGAAGTTCGTCGCCGGTTTGCCGTTCGAACTGACCGCCGATCAAAAACGTGCAGCGTGGGCGACGTTTCAGGACATGACGCTCACGAGGCCTATGCGCCGTCTTGTGCAAGGCGACGTCGGTTCCGGTAAAACTGTCATAGCGGCTTTTTGTGCGGCAATGGTTTATCGCAGCGATCTTTCGACGGCGTTTATGGCGCCGACGGACATTTTGGCGAAACAACACGCTTTGACTTTGCAAAGATTTTTTAAGCCTTACAACATCCCAATCTTGCTCATCACTTCGTCAACGCGATATGTCGTCGAGGGCGGGGAGGGGGTCAAATTGACGATTAAAGAGGAAAAAGAGCGTTTGACCCGCGGAAGAATCGTGGCAGTTGGAACTCACGCGCTTTTGGAACGCGAGCAATGCCCGTCCGATCTTGCGCTCGCGATAGTCGACGAACAGCATCGTTTTGGAGTTGCGCAACGCGAGGCGCTGACTGTTCTTGAGCGTCCGGACGCAGTAGTACCTCATCTGCTTTCGATGACGGCGACTCCGATTCCGCGTTCGCTGGCGTTGACGCTGATGGGGGATTTGGAAGTTTCTGTCATCCACACAAAACCCGCAGGACGTTTGCCGATCGTGACAAAAACATTGGTCGGCGAAGCCGGACGCGAACTGGCGTATCGCGCCATGAAAGATGCGATCAAGCGCGGTGAGCAAGCATTCATCGTCTGTCCGCTTATCGATCCGTCCGACAAGTTGGGTTCCAAAAGCGTTGAAGAGGAACTGCGGCGTTTACGCATTGGACCGCTTAAAGACGTCAAACTTTTATCTCTGCATGGCAAGATGTCGGCCGCGGAAAAAGATCAGGCCATGAATGATTTTAAAGAAGGGAAGGCGGATGTTTTGATTGCGACGACTGTCGTGGAAGTCGGCGTCGATATTCCGAATGCAACGATCATGCTCATTGAAAGCGCGGAACGTTTCGGTCTCGCGCAGTTGCATCAACTGCGCGGACGCATCGGCAGGTCTGACAAGCGGTGCACGTGTTTTCTTGTCGCGACAGATGATGATGCAAATCTCTCGCGTTTAAAAGTCCTCGAGCGCTCGAACGATGGTTTTGTGATTGCGGAAGAAGATTTAAAAATTCGCGGCAGCGGAAATGTTTTGGGTTACGAACAAAGCGGCAGGGGAATATTCAAATACGCGCGTCCTGAAGATGTTGCAGTTATGGCGCAAGCGCGCGATGTCGCCTCTCAAATTTTGCAAGACGATCCGTTACTGCAAAGTAACGACAAGCTCCGCGAAAGCGCAGAGTTTATAAGAAATACGGCGCATGGGGAGTGATGCCCCTCTATTCGACGCTCATTTTGATTATACTGCGCGCCACCTTCCCCCCGTCAGACGAGGGAAAGGAGTTAATGAGTTATTCTGTAGAGACGCAAAATCTTGCGTCTAACTAATTAACTTAATAACCGCCTTTCCCCTGTTCGACGGGGGAAAGGCTCCCCCACAATATTATCAAAGTGAGGGCGTGGATAGAGGGGGATTCGGCCGGCCGGCGCTCACAGAGCCTCTCTCACCGTCTTGCACTGTACGGCTTCTATTCCGCTGATTGTTGCGGTTTTGATTGATGGACAAATGACCGTCGTGAATCCCATTTTGATTATTTCTTTTATTCTCAGCTCCGGCAGCGCAACCGGTCTAAGCTCGCCGGTGAGTCCGATCTCGCCGAAGTATGCCGTCTTTGCGTCGAGAGGTTTATTTTTGACGGCGCTGGCAATCGCCGCAGCCAAAGCCAGATCAGCCCCCGGATCACGCACGGAAAGTCCTCCGGCGACATTTGCGTAAACATCTTTGTCGTAGACTGATACGCCGGCGTGTCTCGTTAAAACTGCGAGCATCATGCTGAGTCTCGCCGCGTCGAATCCTGTCGACTTTCTAACTGGTGCGCTGTAGCCTGCGGCTGTCACGAGCGCTTGAAGTTCAACCAGTAGAGGTCGACGCCCTTCCAGCACGCAACCGACCGCAGAGCCGGGAACTGCAGTATGCGTGTCCAAAAGCGCCAGCGATGGATTTGTGATGATATGCAAGCCGTCTTCGCGCATGTCGAAAAGCGCCGTTTCGTCTGTCGAACCAAAACGATGTTTGATAACTCGCAAAACTCTAAAGCGATGCAGTTTGTCTCCTTCGAGAGAAAGGACGGTGTCTACAACATGCTCAAGAACTCGCGGACCCGCGATCTCACCGTCCTTCGTTACTTGTCCGACAAGAATGACGGGAACGCCTGTTTTTTTTGCAGTTTGCGTCAATAACGCAGCGCAAGCTTTAACCTGCGAAACGCTTCCCGCTTCGCCCGAGGCTTGCTCGGTAGTCAAGCTTTGTATCGAGTCGATAATCGCAAGGTCGGGTTTTTCAGCATCCAGCGTTGCGGCGATTACATCCGCGCGGGTGTCATCAAGATAAGACAAGCCTGACGGAGTATTTATAGACAAGCGTGAAAGTCGAATATTAATTTGCGTCGGAGATTCTTCGCCAGTCACATAAATCACTTTTTTATCTTTAGAGGTCATCGCGACTGCGACCTGTGAGAGGAGAGTTGACTTTCCCATACCTGGCTCACCGGCAATAAGCGTCGCTGAAGCCGGAACAAGTCCGCCACCCAAAACTTCGTCCAAGGCTTCAAAGCCAGACGATAGACGATAAACGGTAGACGATAGTTTACCGACTTCTGTAAAAGATTTGATTTTACCGGGTGCGGTCTTTAGTCCTTCGTCTTTAGTCGTTCGTCCTTCGTCAGCCACGACCGGCTCCTTCCCGATCGACCCCCAAGCTCCACAACTTAAACAACGCCCGGACCATTTTGGCGATTGGGCGTCGCAGTTAGAGCAAACGTAAACGGCGGTTATTTTGGACATTGCGCCTATTGTGTCGCAGGGGAGGGGATTTGTGAAGCGGAGTTACTTGGCGGAACAATGATATTTCGCATCAAATCTAGCGTAGGACGCTATGGCGTATCTGACATGTGAGACTGTCCAAATCGTAAAACATTGATTTCCGGTCGTTGCGCATTTGCCGTGGATGACTCCGTTAGATTCGATTTTGTAGCCCTTGGTTGGGGCGTTGATTTTTGATTCATCCACAGGCGAGCAGTTGTGATTGTCTTGCGGGCAGCCGGCACCTCCGGCTGCTGCTACGGGCAAGCAGGCGGCAATAATCGCCGCGTCCGCTCCCATGGATACCGCTTGAGCAAGCGTTAGATTTTTTTGCGGTATGCATCCATTTGCCAATCGCCATCTTTGAATGTTTGCCGCGCCGATGCCTGCATTGGCCACCGAATCTATGGTGGCGGTTTTTAGTTCAAGGCCAGCCAAGTATCCATCCATTTGTGAGTTGTTGATCAGCAGTTCGGCTTTGATTGGCATGCTTTCATAATTAATACTCGACCCGGCAGAAACGGGCAGGTCGGTACCGATATCCGGCCACTGGCCGGGGAAAGCCGCGCGTAATTTCTTATCAAATGATTGGCCGTCCCTGACAACCCTTGACCATCCGCTGCATGCGCCAAACATGAATGACTTTTCTTTTTGATTATTTGGCCAACCGTTCCATATCTGCCGTAATCCCGTTTCGTGCTCGCAGAACGCCAGAACATTGCAGTGGTCGGCACCCGCCATTCTTGCACCTTCGGCGATAGCTTCTTCACTGCTCTTGGGTCCGGTACCCGGTGCTGCATCGTACATGGGTTCTGTGCGAACGGAAAAGAGATCAGAATTGATGATCGTTAAATGCAGCGCGTTCATGCTTGCGGCATTCGGATTTACATTCGATAAGATGACTACCGCGCCCAAGGTGATGACTAAGCCGATGATTGCGTCGGTTAAAATCTTTTTGCCTTCGCGGACTTTTGCGCCTGTGCCGGAGATGATGTAAATAAAACCTCCGTACATGATCATAATGGCCGTGGCGATCAAGCTGATGCCGATCAAAAGTTTTTGAAAGGCCTGAACATATTGCGCAAAAATCGGCACGATGATTTCGTTCTCGTCTCTGTAAGGTGCAAAAAAAG
>Ga0172379_10006736_pt1 | contig 15219 bp, 18 predicted proteins | sample GrowelOW334metaG_FD_119756 | JGI IMG/M metagenome (GOLD analysis project Ga0172379, IMG submission 119756) | Groundwater microbial communities from an aquifer near a municipal landfill in Southern Ontario, Canada - Groundwater well OW334 metaG | ecosystem: Environmental > Aquatic > Deep...
TATCTAACCTGGTACAACACCGAAAAACCTCATCGCTCTATTGGAAAAATTCCACCACTTATGTATTTTGTAAATAACTTTATTGATTCAGAAAAGTCCAATATGTTATGGACCGCGACAGACAATTGACTTTTTCGCCAAATTATGCTATAGTTAATTAATCGGTGATAAAACTAGATTAAATGGGGACAAATGAATTTACGAAACGTCGCCATCATTGCTCACGTTGATCATGGAAAAACAACGTTGGTTGATGGCCTTTTAAAACAATCAAAAAACTTTCGCGATAACGATTCGATCATGAGCCAAACCTTAATTATGGACTCAAACGATCAGGAACGTGAGCGCGGCATTACCATTTTAGCTAAAAACACAGCTATTATTTATAATGATGCCAAAATTAATATTATCGACACTCCCGGCCACGCTGATTTCGGCGGAGAGGTTGAACGAACTCTTAATATGGCTGACGGTGCCCTTCTAATTATTGATGCACAAGAAGGTCCAATGCCTCAGACAAAGTTTGTCCTTAAAAAAGCCCTCGACCTAGGTTTGAAGGTAATTGTAGTTATAAATAAAATTGATAAGCGCGATGCCCGAATTGACGAAACCATTAATCGTACTTATGATTTATTTTTAGATTTGGCTTCATCCGATGACCAACTCGATTTTCCAATTTATTATGCCATTGGACGCGAAGGCAAAGCTTGGAAAGAATTACCGGTTGATTTCAATGAAGAAGCAGACCTATCCACAATTTTTGAGGCAATCTTAGAACATGTTCCTGCTCCAAAAGTAGAAGAAAACGGACCCTTACAGCTGCTAGCAACTTCGCTCGATTGGGATAATTTTCAAGGTAAATATGTTATTGGCCGAATAAATCGCGGCGTAGCTACGCCTGGCTTAAATGTCAGTTTAATTAAAAGTGATGGCACTAAAGAAAATACGAAAATCGATAAAGTTTACATTAACCAAGGCCTCAAGAGAGTAGAAACCGAAAAAGCGGCCTCAGGCGACATTATTGCTATTACCGGCATTAAAAACGCACAAATTGGTGATACAATCGCCGATGCATCCTGCCCGGAAGCTTTACCGACAATTCAAATTGAAGAACCAACCTTAAAAATGGCAGTTTCAGCCAACACTTCGCCTTTTGCCGGCCGCGAAGGTCAGTTTGTAACCGGACGCCAATTACTCGAAAGAATTGAAAAAGAACTACAAACCAATGTAGCTCTTAAATTTGAAATGGGCCCAAACAACGAATTTATTCTATCGGGCCGTGGTGAATTACATTTATCCGTTTTCATTGAAACCCTACGCCGTGAAGGTTACGAAATGGAAGTTGGTAAACCGCAAGTTATTACTAAAGCAATTGATGGAATTTTATACGAACCGGTCGAAGAATTAACAGTGGATGTTGACACCGACAAAGTTGGTGCTGTGACCGCAGAAGTTGGCCGACGCAAGGGTGTCCTTTTGCATCAAGAAGAAAACAGTAACAGTTCGTCTAGACTAGTTTTTGAAATTACAACTCGTGGCCTAATTGGACTACGTAATCAACTTTTAACGTTATCGCGCGGTACCGCCGTTATGAGCTCAATTTTTTTGCGCTTTGATCCGCTCGGTAGCTCAATCCCCAAGCTTCGCAATGGCGTTCTAATCTCTTCTGAAGCAGGTAAAGCTGTAACTTATGGTTTAAATATTGCTCAAGGACGCGGTATTACCTTTATTCCGCCACAAACCGAAGTTTATGCCGGCATGATTATTGGTTTAAATGCCAAAGAAGAAGATATTGAGATTAATGTCACTAAAGAAAAGAAGCAGACGAACGTTCGCTCGTCTACTTCCGATTTCTCTGTTATTTTAACACCACCAACAATTTTAAGTCTCGAACAGTGTCTTGATTTTGTTGAAGACGATGAACTTTTAGAAGTTACGCCAAAGGGCTTACGTCTTCGAAAAAGAATTCTTAACGCCACTATGCGCGCTAAAACTAAAAAGTAAACTTAGCTAGCTTTCTCTCCAATATATTGTTCTATCACTCTCGGAAAAGCCTCTTCTAATTTATAATGAGTCTCTTTTTCTTGTTGGAAAATTTGTTCAGCCATCAAAATTAACTTTTTTTAAGTTTTCAAAGCCTTTATTTTCATTTTGGCTCTAGCATAAAAAAGCTTTATTACGAGACATTTTATGATTTTTATGGTATAATTATAACTCCATCTCCCTTAGAAAGGAGTCAAATGTACTCAAATTACCCAAAACATTTTTGTGAACACATAAGAATTGAAATAGCTGTTTCGCAAATCCAACACGATCTTAGAAAATTGTTGCCGTCTATAAGTGAAAATGGTTGGTTAAAAATAGACCAGGATATTGCCGAGTGGCCGAGTGGCGAAAAATTCGAAATTGATTCCATCCATGACTTTTGGAATTTTTTTGGCGGGTTTTCTCGCGGACTCAAGATGAAAAGTCTACTAAATTGGATTACGGCCCAAAATGTTGAATGGACAAAAAAAGATATTAGAACAAGCGAGGCAATTATCACTTGGGATTTTGTCGGCTTAGAATTTATGGGGAAATCACCGTATTTAGGCAAAGACATCACCAAAAAATTATCAGACCCAAATTATAAGTCAATTAAAGAAACACTAATAAAAGATTCTGATTTCCGCTCGCAACGTTATGCTCCCCGCGATCAATTTCCAATTATCGTAGTTGAAGATTTTGAAGGAAATATTTTTAACCCTTTAAAAGGTTACTATTGCCTTGAGGGAAACCGTCGGGTAATTAAAGCATTACTAAAAAATGAAGAAACTATTTCTTCATATGTTGGAAAATTTAAAAGCGGCGCCGCACGATGGCCAGAAAATTATTGGTTCCGCTCGGATATTTTAAAAGATTTAGTTTTTTTAGCCCACTACTATAATCTTAAGGATCAAAAAAAATCGTTTGAAATAACCAAACTTTTTTATCAAATAGTACTGAGGGATTTTGAAAATACCCGTAGCGCTACCGTAGAACGAATTTTTAAATTTATCGAAAGGGATGAAAAGTTCTTAGTTGAACTCTTAACGGAGGAGTATCATGAAGATCGGGGCAATGAACCATCCGCGAGGTGATGTTTACAAAGAAATCGAATGGTTTTCAAAAAATGGTTTTGACTTTATCGACTTTTCTTTTGAGCCGCCACAAAACCACGAGTTTAAGACTAATGATATTAAGACTGCCATAAATGATTCCGGCCTGGAAGTAGTCGGACACACCAACCCTCATTTACCGGCTATTTATCCAATTCAAACAATTAAAGATGCTTCGCTGGACGAATTAAAAATAGCAGCCGACTTTTTTGCACTCATTGGTGCACACAAAATGAATATTCATACTTTCTATGAAGGAGCCCTTCTAACCGATCAAGAAAAAATCGAAGCCAATATTGCCTTGCTAAAAGAATTAGTCAAACATTGCCAAGGACTCGATATTGAACTAATGCTCGAAAATGACTTTGTCGGTTTTATTGACACACCCGAAAAATTTAAGCTTATTTTAAATGAGATTCCTGATTTAAAAATTCATTTGGACGTTGCCCATGCGAACATTAACCAAAGTTTACCGGAAACATTAACCGAATTTTTTAATATTTTTAGAACAAAAATTATTCATCTTCACCTTCATGATAATAACGGCTCAGCTGATGAACATCTGCCAATCGGCTGCGGTGAGATTAATTGGCTTGATACTTTACATATAATAAAAACGGGGGGATTTGATGATACTATCACGCTTGAAGTTTTTTGTCCTGATAGACAATATTTATTATATAGCAAAGAAAAAATAAAAAATTTATGGAATAATATATAATAATTCCAAAAAGACTCAATAAGAGTCTTTTTTTGATTCTTCCATTGACTTATTTATTAGGAAAACTAAATATTGAATTTATCAGCAAAACTGCCGATTATTGGTAATGGTTCTTTTTTACCGTTTAAGGCATTCATTAAACCTATTACAAATAAAACGAACAAGAGAATCCAGCCCACAAATCCAACCATCCAACCCAAAAATGGAATCCAGGCTACAAAACCAATCGCAATACCAGCCAAAAACAAAACTAAACCTTGCTTAGCATGAAACTGAGCGAAGGGTGAATTTTTGGCAGCCAAAAGAGGGACTAAAAACAAAATACCAATGTAGGCAATAGCGGCCATCGCCTTGTTATTTTCAACATCCTTGTCCTCTGTCATAGAGACTCCTTTTTTTATTTATTTCTATTTCGATTATACCATTATTTTTTATTAAAGATATACTTGGCACATAACAAGATGCCTGAATATACAAATCGGAAAAGCTTTGATACAATAAAGCTAAGAACTTGAAAGGAATTAGAATGAAACAATATTTATTAAGCATTGCTGTCTTCCCAGTTAGGTCTTTCCGTCGACTTTATGATTGGACAATGGCTTGGTCAAAAAGTCCCAAGGCGCCCTGGGCATTATTTATTATTGCTTTTTGTGAAAGCTCATTTTTCCCAATTCCCCCAGACGTGCTTTTGATTGCAATGGTTGCTAGTGACAATTATAAATGGTTTAGAAATGCCCTTATCTGTACGGTTGGATCGATTGTTGGAGCGCTTCTAGGATATTTTATTGGCTGGGGTCTTTATGAATCGATCGGTAAACCAATTATTGATTTCTATAATTTCCAACCACAAATGAATTTAATTGGCGAAAAATTTGCTGCCAACGCTTTTCTAGCAATTTTCATTGCCGCTTTTACGCCAATTCCTTATAAAGTTATTACTATTAGTGCTGGCCTATTTGGCTTGCCATTATATATTTTAGTTATCGCTTCAATAATTGGCCGAGGAGCAAGATTTTTTCTTGTCGCTGGTTTAATTAGAATCTTCGGTACCAGAATAACCACTCTAATCGAAAAATACTTCGATTGGTTTTCAATCGGTTTTGTAGTACTTTTGGTTGGTGGATTTTTAGTAATTAAGTATCTAATTTAATAAAAGGGAACTCAATATTAGCACTGGATTACTTTTCCGTCGCGCATTTTTATAGTACGATCACAAGCTTCTGCCACCTCGGGATTATGTGTTACTAATAAAAAGGTAGTTTGAGTTTGCTGATTAATTTCACGCATCATTTTGATGATTTCTTCGGAAGTGGCTGTATCCAAATCCCCAGTTGGTTCATCGCCAAGAATTATTTCTGGTTTATTAATAATAGCTCGCGCGATTGCTACCCGCTGTTGTTGACCGCCCGAGAGTTCGCTTGGCGTGTGATTAAGACGATCTCCCAAACCAACCTTCTTCAAAGCCTCTACCGCTTCTTTAAATGTAACATCCTTTGATTTTCCAGCATAGAGTGCTGCTAGCGAAACATTTTCAATCGCGGTCATAGTTGGAATCAAATTAAAACCCTGAAAGATAAATCCTAATTCCTGACTTCTAAGCTTAGTAAGTTGAGCTCTTGAGAGCTCATCAACTCTTTTATTGTTTAGCCAAATCTGACCACTGTCAGGCTGATCCAGACAACCAACCATATGCATAAGAGTTGATTTACCGGAGCCAGAAGGTCCCATTACTGCCACCATCTCGCCTTTATGAATTTCACAAGAAGCACCACGTAAAGCATAGACAAAGTTATCTTTGCCTAGAGTATATTTTTTCTGTAAATTATCAACTTTAATCGCGATCATTAATACTCCTACTCATACCTTAAAGCCTTAATCGGATCCATTCTTGCAGCATGCCACGCAGGGTATAGACCACTAAATATACCCAAAAACAGAGAAAAAGCTACCGAACCAATCAAAAGTCGTGGCGTCATTAAAAAAATGGCCATATTGCTCGCTTCACCAGCCATATTCAATAAAGTTGCCGAAGCCCATCCGAGAAATAAACCAATTAGACCACCGATCAATCCAATTGCTGCTGCTTCAGCTACGAATTGCCAAAGAATTGCCCAATCAGAAGCGCCTATTGCTTTACGAATCCCAATTTCACGAGTTCTTTCCGAGATTGCCATCGACATTGTGTTAATAATTGAAAGTCCACCGACAATTAACGAGATTAGCGCTACCCCAAAAATAATAGCATTAAAAGGTTTCATTGGCTCAACTACCGCTTCCTGAAATGCTTTTGGACCTTGCGCCTTAACACCGCTTACTTTTTTATTAATTTTTTTAGCTAGTTGATCCGGATTAACACCAGGTTTAGGAAAAACTACAATCGAAGTGGCAATTTTACGTTGATCAATATTGTTTCTTACTACTTCTGGTAGGTCTTTAATATAAATCTCTTGAGCATCAGAAAGAGTCATTGTTACCATATTATCTGGCGCAGTTAAAGTTTTTTCCATTATACCCACCACCTCAAACTTTTTATCGCGTACTATAACTTCCCCACCCAATTTAGCGTTAAGAGTTTTAACAATATCTGAACCGACAACCACTTTGCCTTGATCGGATTTATTGAGTTTCCTGCCCTCACGATAACTAATTTTAAAAGTTTCAAACCCCTCGTCTCGTGAATCGGTTCCACCAATAACATTAGGCATCCCTACGCTCATTGCCCCCATTTCTTTATCCATTAGCATCTCAACACTGGCCGAAGCTCGCGCCACACCATCAACTCTTTCAAGCTCAGCAATTTTATCAATTGACAACGGTTGAGAATTAAAAGTGCCGCTCGAAGCTTCGCTAACCATTACTTTATCACCGTAATATCTCACGCCGCCTTGAACTAAAATTGTCAGTTTTTCAGCAATTGAACCCATCATAATCAAAGAATAGATCCCGATTACAATACCGAAAATCGTTAAAAAAGCACGTGCTTTTCTTCTAAAAATATTTTTGAATATTTGCATTTTTTATCCGAGGACTTATTAATTTAAAGAATCTTGGCAGCTTTGTGAAGGCTTATTTTTATCTAAAAAGTTGGTAAGAACCTGATCGCCTTCGTTTAAACCGTCTCTTACTTCGGTTTGCGTATCCGATTCGTCTCCAACCTCAATTTTAACTTCAGTTGTAACACCATTTGCAAATTTTTTAACCATATTTTTACCGCCGCTTTCTTCAATCGCCGTATTTGGAATAAGTAAAATTCCCTGTTTTGCTTCTGGCATAATATCTATATCGGCTGACATGTTCGGCAAAAGGTTATTAACTTCACTATTTAATTCAAGAGTAACTTCGTAATTATCGTTAGCTGTTGTCTTGTTATTGATAGCTACAACTCGACCCTCAAATTGCTTATTACTAATTACATCAAATTTCACAATCGCTTTTTGACCAATCTGGATAAAAGGCGCTTCAGACTCTGTTGCATCAGCTGAAATTAATGGTTTCCCTGTTGTTTCAACATTAGCAATTTTAAAACCTGCCGTACCAGTTAATCCTTGAATAATTGTTCCTGGAACAACCTTTACGCCTTTAATTTTACCGCTAATCGGCGCCTTTATAACTGAACCAGATAAATCGTAGGCAATTCTAGCAGCACGTAAATTAGCCGACGCCTCGTCCAAAGAGACTGAATAGCTCCTTTGCTTATCTTGGCTCAGAGAAAGCTGTTTCCTGGCTAAATCGATATTTGTGTCAGCATTAGCCAAATTTTGTTCAGCATCAGTCAAACTTTCTTTAGCAGCCTTTAACGTAAGTTCGGCAGCTTTCAAATCGTATACGCTATATTTACGAAAAGTTAATGGATTAGATGAACCTTTATAGATACCGTCTTTTACAATTCTTAGTTCATTTTCCGCATTTACGACCGCTTTTTTTGCCGTGTCTACCGATGATTGAAGACTAGCTTTACTTTGTTCTGACTCAGTTAAACTTTTTTGAAATGAATCATTATCAATATCGCGCGAAGTTTTTCCGTTAAGCGCCGCCTCGTATGCAACTTGAGCACTCAAATAAGCAGCATAGGACTTAGCTTGAATCTGCTGACTTTGCTGATCTAGTTCAATTAAAGCGATTTTTTGACCGCTTTTGACCTCATCACCGTCTTTAGCATAAACTTCTTTTATAACTCCGGTTGCTGTTGTGGTAATATCGGCCGTATTAGAACTAGAAACCCTGCCAGTAATACTATAAGTACGACTCAAGTCGCCTTTTACAGTGGTCGACAGATTGCAGGCCACCGCTTTGCCTTTACCGGATGAAAAATTAATTGCAAAACCAATCGCCACAATTAAAATTACGGCAAAAATTATCCAAAAGCTTTTTTTGTGAAAAAATTTAGGTTTGTTCATAATTATATATTAGCTCGTTATTTATAATAAATCAAGATTCCAAAAAACATTGCTTGAATTAAGTTATCCGCTGCTTGACAGAACTGTTTTAATTCTTTACGATAAGAGGCTAGTTCAAATATAACCAAAGGATAAATAATGTATTATAACCCGGAGTTAGTAAATACTTTAAAAAGAGTTTTAATTCTGATAATAGCGATGGCGGCTAGCTTTTTAATTTTAACTTTGCTTCTGTAGATTATTATAATTACTAATTTTTTTAAGATTTAGTATTTCGTTAGCTTTAAAATGTTTGTTCATCTTTATAAGCCTAAAAGCTTATTAATTCTATCTTTATCAAATCCGACTACCACTTCTTCTCCTATCCATAATTGCGGCACGCCTATTTGACCAGAACGTTTAATCATTTGATCGGCAGCTTTTTGGTCAAAAGTTACATCCTTGTTCTCAAAGATAATATTTTTCTCTTTCAAGTAGTTCTTAACCATCACGCACCATGGACAAGTTAAAGTGCTAAATACGATCACTTCTGACTGTTCATTTTTAGATTCTTCCATTTTTTCCTTTCTGGCTTTCGCCTTAAATTAATTCTTTTAATGATTCTAATTTTTGAGCAAGCTTCACGCCTTTTTCTGTTAAAGTGTAATTTTTTCGACGGCCACAACGAGCCTCTTTGATAAACCCTTTTGATTCTAGAAAATGTACATGGTAAGAAACTAGATTTTTTGGAATACCTAGTTTTTCAACTAAATCACAGCCACAAATATTTTCCTTGCAGCCCAAAAGGATCAAAATTATTTTGAGGCGATTTTCGCTGAAAACTTCAATTATTTCTTTAATGTTTATTTTTTTCATAAAATTAGTTCAATCTATATTGAACTATACGCTAAGATTAAAGGCTTGTCAAACAATACCCTGCACGAAAACGCAGAACTTAATTAAAGACTAAATACGTGTTAAAATAAATTAATGAATATATACGAAATATTAATCTTATCTGGTGGTGTAGCCATGGATGCTACCGCAGTCGCCCTAGCATGCAGCGTCTCTAACTCGAAAACCAGAAAACGCCTAATAGCCAAAATGGCGCTTTTCTTTGGTATCTTTCAAGCCGCAATGCCTTTAATTGGTTTTCTATTGGGTTACGGACTTAAAAATATCATTCAAGGAATAGATCATTGGGTTGCATTTTTTTTACTTGCCATTGTTGGCGGAAAAATGGTGCTAGAACAAGAAGAAAATGAGAATCAAAGCATCTATACCAACAAAAAAATAACTTTGTTAGCTATTGCCACAAGCATTGATGCGCTTATTATTGGTGTAACTTTAAGTTTTATTGAGGTAAACTTGTTATTAAGTGTCACGATTATCGGTTTTGTAACATTTTTATTGTCATTATCAGCTGGGTTACTAGGCAAAAGGCTTGCCAAGCTGAATCCCAAAGTTCTCACAATCGCTGGCGGAATTGCAATAATCCTTATTGGCCTAAAAATACTAACCGACCATTTGTTCTAAAATAACCTTAAATTGATTTTTAACGCAGATTTAATCATTATTTATTAAAAAAATCTCTAATTTTTGTTTCAGTAGAGCAAGCGGGAATGTTGGAGTTATAAAGCATTTGAATTAACTTGTCCTCGTTAGCGGTAAAAGATTTTGCGCAATGCTTAGCAGACATTAACGTACAACTTACATCACTTCTATAATGGCCGCCAAATCCTAGGGCATGAAACATTTCATGATTAACAGTATAGTCAGGCAAACTTTCCAGCATCCCTACTTCTTCCCCAATCTCAACAACCGCTCCATCAATAAAACAATCATTACCCGAACCAAAAGCAGCTGAACCTGGCAGCCCTTTTCTACTAGCATCCTTGAATTGGATAACAAAATTCCCGCCCGTTGAAACTTTCTCCATCTTCACTGTCTTGCTGTTTTGGTTAAAACGCTTAATGAATTCATTAATTAACTTTAAACTTTCAACATCACTTTCTCCCTCAATTTGAACTTTTATATCTTTATTCCATCTTTGCAAAGGTACTGTCTTGCTGCCGTAAGTTGTAACTTCAGTTATAAAATAATTCACCAATTCATTTTGGGACATTACGGCAAAACCTTTTATTCCCGATGTTTTATTTGAGTTTTTATTAACCGAAAGATCTTTTATGATTGAAGAATTTTTAATTGCTGGAAAATTCTTAGTGCCAAAAGAAAACATTGCAACTGAAATAAAAACCAAAAGAAAAAATATTCCTAAAAAAATCCAAGAACAAGCTTTACTTTTAGGTTTTTCGTTTAATGTTTGGTTAACCATATTTATCTTTTTATTAATTTCCAAGTTTCCGTGCCAGAGTAAGTATAGCCACTCTGGGAATCTGAAGTTGTCTTGGTAGTGGTGGCACCGTCTTTTAGATCAATTTCTATATTATAGTCCATTATTTTACCACCCTGATAACAACCATTACCCGCAAATACACCCACATTTGGAATTGTCACTTGATTGCTACAATTTTCCGATGAGTTTTTTACCGTGAAAACTAGTTTCCCATTAACTATTTCTCCAGAAATATTTGATTTTCCCTGAATATTTCCCGATGTAGTTGCTCTCTCAACGTTTCCGCCAGCATTAAAGATTATGTCGCTTGTAGCTGCAAATTTTCCGCCTTCATAAAGAGGCATAGTAAAATCAAAATCACTTGTACTAGTACTATTTATGTTTGTAGGTAAAAGAGTGCCGGTAATATTAGAATTCTGCGTCATTTTTAAAGTCCATTCGCCACCATAAGTTTTGAGTTCTTGAATTTCTGTGGGGCCGCGACGCTGCAAAATCATTATTGGTTTTTCATCTTTTTTAATCAGATACCAAGCACTAAATCCACCAATAGCTAAAATTAATAAAATTAAAATCCAAATGATTGCTTTTGTACTCCAACTTTTTTGAACTTTGATAGGTTCTTCCATTGGACCTCCTTTAAATCTTTTATTATATTTTATCAATTAGTTTCCTAATATACAATTAAATTTTACTTCTGCCTATTGACTTTTCTTATGTTTTGACATATAATATATTCTTGTAAGAAATTCAGAGGAGGTTGAAATGATAAGTTCAGCGATTTTGACAGGCATTGCTCGACCTGTAACGAATGGTCCAGGATTCGGGATTCCAATATTTACTACCTCAGGCAATATCAATGATCAGTGGCTAGCGCAAAATAAAAATTGCGCCGAGGATGAGGTAGTCGATGACTTTTCCCCAGTCGAAACTATCGAAGACAAATCATTCATCAGGGAACCGCCAAATAAGATGTCAATGACACTTAAAACGCCTTGCCTTTACGCTTTTGAGCTTACCGATGGTACGATTCTTATCGGGGATAAATTGCAGTTGTCCGAGCAATTAAAATCACGTATCAATGAATTCAAAGAAAAACCATTCGTTCTGCTAGACATTGCTGAATTTATTGGCGATAATGAACTTTCCGCTCAAGCAAAACTTGCTTGTGACAAAATTGTTCAGGACACAAGAGAATCCCAATAACAACCCGTGAAAAACGGAAAAGCCCGTTAATCGCGGGTTTTTCGTATCAAAAAAAACAGGTCAAAAATATTAAACTTTTTTTAATATATCAAACCTGTTTCTGTGTTCAAAACACCACCGAATAGGGAACTTTGGCAGCAGCTAGTCAACGACATACGCACGTTTTCTCAAGAGTTTGGTTTAGAAATAAATTTTGGTTTTAATATCTTATCATACAACAGATAAAAGAATGGAATACCCATATTGAATTCTATCAAAGAGTTTTCTATTAAGATCCAAATTGATCCTGGGCGAATATTGTTAAGTAAGAGTGAAAATTCCATCATAAAATGAATCATAAAGCCGACTAAAAATAAGTAAGTAATTTTTTTGTAATCGTATTTGAAAATAAATAACAACGAATAACCAAAAATGACAAGAACAATTCTTAGAAATCTTAAATTTGACATATGACGAGTAACTTCTATATTTGCATCATTAATAGAAAAGTATTGCGATAAATATCCAACCAAAATCCAACCAATTAAAACCAAAGCTGTCCAAAAATATTTATTTGTTTTCTTTTCAAACATTAAAAAAACATAAGCGTATTCCACACCATAAGTAAGAGAAAACCAAAACATAAAAATAATCGTTTTTATTGTCAGAGAAAGACTTGGTAGGAAATTCACTGGTAAAGAAATTTCTCTAATTCCGGTGTGATACCAAATTCCCCAGTCAATAATAAAATTAATAAAAAATCCACCTATAAAAAAAGCGGCTAAGGGAATCCGTTTTTTCTTCCATAGCAATATTAGAATGAAGATTATAACAAAAATAAGGTCAAAATAGATATAATCGACACCAAAATTTCTTGTCACATCATACATATTTTAATTATACCTTGATGATACAAAAAAACCAGCCGTAAAGAGCTGTTTTCTTGTATTGGCAGGGCGCATTCTATGCCGTTCGAAAAATTATATTGGATTTAGACTTTGAGATACCGAAGTTTAAGTCGCTACCTATTGACGTTTAACCTGAAATATGATAAAGTGATTAGGTTTAGAACATTAAAAATTAGTCCGCAGACTCGATTTATTTGTCGTGGAAAACGATAGCTAAATCGAGTCTTCGGACTCCATTCGGTTTGGCAGTTTTCCTTAAGACTGCCGAGAGTCAGTATTTCGTCGCTTTGTTAACAAAACGCGTTAGATTACTGACGAGGGAGTATTGAAAATGTTAGAGTTGCTCGCTCGAGTTGTGGATGCGATTTTATCGATCCACTTCACGCCGGCCACAATTATGTGGTGCACTGCAGGATTGATTCTTGCGGTCATATTCTCCTGGAGGATTGGTATTTGGCTTAAAGCGAGAGTCGGAGACTATCGGTACAAAAAGGGACAAGCCAACCTCCAAGCCAAACACCTACAAAGACTCTTAAAACTCAAGGTGAAATGCGGTTGCGATAATATTTATTACATCAAGGTTTACTACTTGATTCACGGTCGCATGCGTTCAGCGCTCGCAGAAGATTTCTTGAAGCTCAATTTCGGTCAAGACGCGCCGATTTGTTGGCTGGTTCGTGTTGTTTGTTGGGATGACCGAAACTTTTACGAATTGGGCTGGCGTGGCAATACACTTTGGACAATAATAGACCTTGGAAACCCATTACTGATGGATTCCAATGGTCGGTATCAACTAAACACATATCTTACACTATTAAAAGAAAAACATTCAGATGCAAGCTGTATCTCGCTATTACAATTTGCCAATAAACACGACGGTGTTCGTGGCTATCGCCGCTATTGGGCAGCGAGCATGGTTGCAGCAGCACTCCGTTTTTCTAAAAGACTCCCAAATATCCGAAGAATAGTCATGGAGGCACGCCAGATTCTAATCCTTCCGGACGAAGACCTGGATGAATATTTCAAAGACACCGATATGCCTCACTTCGGATTACCGATTCCATCAATAGAAGAAGTATTAGCTTCTCCTGAATAACAAGCCAGACAAAGCAAAAGAGCTAGACCTTATTGGTCTCCAGCCTTTGCGGTCTGGCTCTTTTGTTTGTTAAATTCGAGTATATTTTAGAAGTCTATAAAAAAACAGGCCTAAAATATCAACCTTTGTTAATACCTTGAACCTGTTTTTTCTCTAAAATCATTCCCATTTTGGGAAGTTTGGCAGGGCGCATTCCACGCCGTTCGAAAAATCATATTAGACTTAGATTTTGAAATACCTAAGTTTCCGCTGACAGAAAAGATAAATTCAAGAATTTAATGCACCACTTTTCATAAATTCGATTAATTTTTCGTTTGGCGTTTTGTAATTTAATCCTTTTCTTGGTCGGTTATTTAATCGTTCTTGGATCTCGCAAATTTGGTCGTCGCTGATGTTTTCTAAGTTTGTTTTTCGCGTCAGATACTGTCTCAATCGGCTGTTCATATTCTCAACACCACCTTTTTGCCAGGCGGCATAAGCATCGCAAAAGTAAGTTTTGATGTTAAATGGTTTCCTTAATTCATAGTGTTTTGCGCCCTCTGTGCCATTGTCGAAAGTAATGCTTTTAACGAAATTATCCGGTAATGAATAAATAGTTTGTTCTAATGCTTCTTTTGTTTGCGGCGCACTAAATCCTTGAATTTTGTGGATTCGAACGAGCTGTATTGCTCGCTCATATTGTACTGAAATTGTATGTTTTTTGCCTTTACAAACCACGGTGTCCGATTCTAAATGGCCGATTTCTAAGCGATTGTTAATTGCCTCCGGACGTTCATGAATCGAGACTCTTTCAGGTATAGAAACCTTTCTGGGCTTTCTAGAATAATGTTTTTGCTGGTCGTAGCGTTTGTAACGAAGCTTGTGATAAAGCCATGGCTCGACTTCGTAGATAAACTGATAAATCGACTCGTGGGAAATCGTTAATCCTTTTAATTTCGGTGGCGGATGATTCTTTAAGCGTCCGGCAATTTGTTCTGGTGACCAATCTTTTTCTAAACATTTTAAAACGTAGTCACAAAGTTTTTCGCTTTTTAGAAGTTTTCTTTTATTGGTTTTCTTTGCTCGCCTTAAACTAAAATAATCAGCTTTAGATGAATCATATTCGAAATGCGGACTGCGGTTTCTTTTCAATTCTCGAACGATCACTGAATGGTCTCTGCTCATCTTCCTAGCAATTGCTCGGATGCTTAAACCCGCTCGTAAATGATGCTCGATTTGTTCTCGGTCGTACTTTGTGAGTCTTCCCATATACCACCTTTCTAGACATTTTAGTGTACTAGAGGTGGTGCATTAAGTATAGAATGTACAAAACGCTTCCGCCTCTGCAAAAGTTCATTGACATATTGGACTCTAGAAAAGAGTCCAAATGAAACAGATTTATCTGGAAAATGCTTTCAAGAAGGGGTATAATCGGTTAATGAATTATATCTCCAACATCGCTCA
>Ga0172379_10006738_pt1 | contig 15211 bp, 18 predicted proteins | sample GrowelOW334metaG_FD_119756 | JGI IMG/M metagenome (GOLD analysis project Ga0172379, IMG submission 119756) | Groundwater microbial communities from an aquifer near a municipal landfill in Southern Ontario, Canada - Groundwater well OW334 metaG | ecosystem: Environmental > Aquatic > Deep...
ATGGACCTGCCGGGAATCGAACCCAGATCTCCTCGTTGCAAACAAATATATCCTTTTAGTAACCTTTTATAATGAGCTACTTTCAAAAATAATCTGTTGTTTATGTTTAGTACTTTTAACCATTGGAATCCCGACTTTTTCACCTAATTTTTGTATTTTTTTGTTATTCATCACTTTCTCTCTGATAAAAAATACTTCAAGGTCATATTTTCTATCAATAAATCTTTTATTTCTATATGCTAGATTTAATCTATTATTTGGAAAAGGTCTACCAGTTGGTTCTTTTCTAAGCCACTTAGGAATTTTATAATTATCTTTAACGAATATTATAAAATCGAAATCAGAATATAAACTTCCTCTGAATCCAGGAGATTTATACCTTCCGAAGCAATTCTTAACTGAAGAGCCTATAAGAACTATTTTTATTATGTTAGCGTCTGGTAAAAACTTAGATTTTAATTTTTTAATTGCTTTTGTCCTAAGGCTTTTAACAATCTTCTTACTAAAAATATCTTTTTTTGGCCTCTTTTTTAAATGGTCTTCCATAAAGCTATTGATGTATAATTACTTAATAAAATATGCTTTTTTCTTAAGAAATACTTATACTCTACCCCCTCTCATTTATATTCTCGCCAGATACTAATAGCTAATAACTAATAGCAGGACTTGTTTCTCTAACAGTTGGGATAATTATGTTTGCTGTTTCTGTTTCAGAATCAGTTGTTATTTTAAGCTTAATACTTGCCATGTTTCTAAAGTTCATTGCCTCTGCTTTTAGCTCTCTTATTTTGCTTAATACTATAATTTTAGCTAAAAGCTTAGATAACACTTTAGAGGCATCTGTTAGCTCAAGGGCAACAAAATTTTCATCTTTATCAAAATCAATTACAAAATTACCAATTTCGACAGCACCATTTGATTTAGAGCCATCTAGATAAATGAATAAATCATCATTTTCTTCATCATAGTCAAATTTAAATTGTTTCATTTTACTTGCTTATCATCCCTTGCCATTTCCTGTTTATAATAATTATTGTGACTATAATAATCTTTCCGTTTATTGCGAAAACATACTTATGGCTTAGGTCTTCCGAATAGGCAAAATAGCACTCATACTTTTTTTCATTGGGCTTTTTAGCAGGTTGCTCTTTAAAATAAACTAATTTGTCTGGATGAACAATGTTTTCTTTAACTTCATCAAGTTCTGTATGCCTAAAATCAGCTCTCAATAGTGCATGGTCAGTTATTATAATATCATTCTTTTTGTACTTTCTAAGCTTATTTTTAAATTCTTCAATGTCCATAATATCCTAATATTATGCAGGAATAAAAATCTATCTATCCTAATTTTTTTAACCCAATTTAACATTGAATGGACCTGCCGGCTTAAAGAATTTTCCACATTTGAATGAATTCTTAGGGCCGTCAGTTCCTATCAACTTCATTTCATTCAGTTGATTTTATGGACCTGCCGGTGCTCAAGAATTAATAATTCTTGGTAAGTTATTTTCTTGCGAATTTAACTGAATCGAACACTTTATCTTCGTAAGCCACAAAAACTAGGTTTTTGGGCGCCAAAAATTATTAAATTTTTGTGCGAAGTAAAGTTGCCAAAATTTCATTAGAAATTTTTAGCACCTACAAAACTTTGTTGTTCTAGTTTTGTAAGGGTGAGATTCCTCAGAAGCATAATATTATTTTGAAGAAATAATATATGGACCTGCCGGGAATCGAACCCAGATCTCTTCGTTGCAAACGAAGAATTCTAACCATTAGACTACAGGCCCTCTTAATCTTTCAGGCATTATGATTGCTTGAAGATAATCAAATTAAAGATTGATAATTTATAAATCTAACAGGTTATAAAGTTTGTTATTTTTTAGATCAATGTTAGTATCAAAATATGTTAAAGTTTAAGTCATCTTAATCTGCATGGCATTTAATTAAAGCTTATGGGTGATCTATTTATTTGCAGATTTTAGCAATTAATTACACTATACCAGATTTTTTCCCATAAGTTCTATTTACAGGTAGTTATATAGTACTTTAATCTGTTAGGAATGTTATGTCCTGACATATACCTACAAAATTTGCTTCTAAATTATTATTTAAGGTAGTTATATATTACTTGTACTTGCCGAAAAGACGTGCACCGAATAAAGGGGCCTATTTAGCCATCTAATCCTTAGTTTTGGATTTAAAATGAGATAAACCCCCTTAAAGGGGCGTATATACTAGTAAAGATTATAGGATCAAAATCCGAACCGTTTATAAATTGGAGTTTAATACTAATTTCATGAAATTATTTCATGGTAGCAATAATATGGCTCTTTATGTAGAAGATTTGAAAGATGCAGCCATTAAAGAAATTGATAGCCTAACACAAGAAGACTTTGAGAATACTGAAGATTCCTTAGAAATAATCATAACTTCAAAACATCAGATACCCTTAATAACTTTAGGTGAAGCCTATCGAAAAAATGTAGGGGAGATTAAGAAAGACATAAGTAAAGATAATCGTTTCTGGATGGAAGTAAATCCTACATACAAAACAGCAACTTTAATAGAAATACATGTACCTTTTGAGGGTAAGGCCGGATTTTTGAGTATACAGCCCTCAACATGCCAAATGAACTATATTGAAGGAGAGGTTACTTATAATGAAATAATCTTACCTTTTAGTTTCTTTCCAGACATAGATAAATCAGAGGCTTTGAGAAAAGAGATAGATTCTGCATTAGATTATGTAAAAAAGCAGACTATGTCAATGAATAAAGACATTGAATCATTCAATCAGAAATTGCCAAGCTTAATTTCTTCTCAGATTAAGAGAAGAAAAAGTATACTGGAAAATCAAAAGAAAATAATGGTTGAAATAGGTATACCCGAAAAAGAGATTAAGATGAAACAGATAGGTTTCGTAAAGCCTATAGAAAAAAAGTCAATTAAAATACAAAATATTGTAGCAGTTAGTGATGATATTGTATTAGAAAATGAGATTTATGAAGAAATTACTAATTCTATAAATAGTTTAGGAATTAATCTTGAGCGAGTTAATAAAATTGTTAGAAGTTTGGATGAAGAATCTTTAAGAGATATTTTATTTGTAGCCCTTAATTCCTCATTTAGAGGAACAGTTTCAACTGAAGCATTTAATAAATCTGGAAAAACAGACCTCTTAATAAGACAAAATAACAAAAACCTTTATATCTCTGAGTGTAAAATCTGGCGAGGAGATGTTTATTTTAATGAGGGGATAGATCAATTGTTAAGTAATTTAACCTGGAGAGATTCAAAATGCAGTTATATCATATTTTCTAAAAATGATGATCCTAATAAAGTCATATCAAAAGCTCAAGAATTACTTTCTAGACATCCAAATCATGTTAGCCTTATAAAGAAAATATCTGAGAGCTGTTATTTGTTTAAGTTTAAGAATAAAAATGATCCTAACAAAAACCTTCTTCTAACATTGCACCTATTTAGCTTAAAGTAATCAAACTGTTATCAAGTTTATCAAACTTAATAATTGGTTTTTTAAGCTTTAGTAAATTATTTAAACTAAAAAAAGATTCATTTTTTATGAATAAATCATTAGTATTAATAACCTTCTTTATACTTGTGTTCTATGGAGTTACCTTGATCTCTGCTCAAAATGAAGTCAATAATACAGACAATAATATTTCTATAGTATGTGGAAATAAAATGTGTGAACTTAATGAATCTCTTTCTTGTCCAGAAGATTGCGATAATTGTAGCTCTGACCTACAATGTGATGATGGAAACCTTTGTAACATAAACAAATGTGAAGGCACTCCAAAAACATGTACTCACAACCTAAAAAATTGTGATGATAATAATCCTGCAACAGATGACAAATGTGTTAATGGTGAATGTAAAAATATTCAAACAACTGTTTGTAAAAGCGGTGATAACTTTTGTCCAATTGGTTGTAATGAAGGAAATGATGGTGATTGTCCAAAAATGGACCGGTGTAATTCCAAATCAGATTGTGATGATAATACTCCTTGTACTACAGATTTATGTGAGGGAAATCCTAAAACTTGTTCTCATACTAAAGAAAATGGGTGTTCCCTCGGAAATCAATGTTTAAGTTATGGAGATAGAGAAACAATAGGAGGCATCGAACAATATTGTAATAAGATGGGAAGTTGGGAAAATCAAAAATCAATAAATAGTATCTGTGATGAGAGTTATGAATGTATGTCCAATAGCTGTAGTCAGAGTAAATGTATGCAACCAGCCAAAGAACCAAGCATTATAGAAAAAATAATTACTTGGATTTGTCAGTTATTTGGAATTTTTAAATAAGTAAAATATCCTCTTTTTTCAGGAGAACTTTAAAGAAAAAAGTCTTTAGTTTTCATTTTTCTTTTTAAAACATTCTGGACAAGTGGTAAATGAAGGCCTTTTATCACCCTCCTCTTCAAATTCTTTAATGATTCGTCCACATTTAATACACCAAATATGTTTGGACTTACCTATTACCCATTTTATCACAAATTTAACTATCTTTCTACCCATGACGAATCCAATAATTATAAGAATTATAATTACTATTGCTGGAACTACAACTGCAAATAACTTATAGATAAAGCTAGTAGTTTCTTCAGCACCCCAGAGTTCCTTTGCTGCAAAGATTATTGTTGCGAAAGCAAGAACCCAAGTAGCCCACTTTAAACCATTATTTGCTTCCACAATCTTTCTTTGACTATATATATTATCAAATGAAAGAGCTATTTGTTTTAATTCATTATCATCCTTTGGATGATAAACCTCTTTTATCTTGTTGAGTCTTTTTTGATAATCTTCTAACAGTTCTTCAAAGTCTTTATCTTCTCGTGAATATTCTTTACTATTTGCATAATCCCATAACCAACCCATAATCTTGCCTTTGGATGTCATTTTTTCTTTTTTTTTACAATATACGCTACTATAACAAAAAGGGTTAGTTCTAAAATTAAGAATAGGAGCTTAAGTTGCCATTGAGTAAAATAATACATAAAGTATACACATACCATACTCGCTACTACAAAAAATCCCAATAACATTGTTTTTATGTTCTTTTTAACTATCATAAAGTATACAAAAAACAAACCCAATAGATAAAGCAAGATAAACCATGCACAAAGAACTGTGATACTCATCCAACCAACTAAAGAGGTCAAATTGATCTTTATGATATTTGTTGTAGAGGTTAATGTGGCTAAAAATATTCCTCCCATTATAGATCCCAAAAAACCAATGTCGTAATTTACTTTTATTTTATTGAAATCTTCAATTTTAGCTTCATTATTTTGACGTTTACTTACCATAACACTTAGATAGAAGAGGTTATTTATTAAGATATTGATAGTTGAATAATTAATGTTGTTTGTATACTAAAAGAAATAGGCTAACCTCAATTAAGTTTTTAAGCTGGGAACACATAAGTGGTTTATTAGGTGAAAATGTCAATAATACTCCAACTTTTGATTAATGGACTGATTGCAGGTGCAATCTATGCTTTAGTTGCCTCTGGATTCTCTTTGATTTATTCTACCTGCAAGTTTATTCATTTTGCACATGGAGCTGTTATTGCTTTTTCTGCTTATTTTCTTTATTTTTTATTTGCAATTTTAGGTTTTGAATTTTACATATCCATTATACTTTCCATCATCTTTGCTTCATTGCTTGGTTATGGGCTTAACTTGATTGTTTATAGAAAACTAAGAAAAAGAAAAGCAAGCAACTTTGTTTTATTAATATCCAGTCTTGCTTTGCTTATCTTGCTTGAATCTTTGATATTAATGTTTTTCGGAGCAGATGTTAAAACAATAGGTTTTATTGAGGTTTCCAAAGGAATAGATATTTTTGGTGGAATAATAACTCCCTTACAAATTGTAATTATTGCCGTTTCTGTTTTACTTTTGATTTCTTTATTGCTTTTTATGAAAAGAACGAGACTTGGAAAAGCAATGAGAGCAGTTTCTGATAATAAAAATGTTGCTGAGATTGTTGGTATTTCTTCTGAAAAGATTTACACTTGGAGTTTTATTATTGGTTCAGGAATTGCAGGAATTGCAGGAATTTTAATTAGTTTAGAACAAAATTTAGAGCCAACAATGGGTACGGGGTTAATAATCAAAGGTTTTACTGCTGCAATTATTGGTGGAATTGGAAGTATTCCCGGAGCAATTTTAGGAGCATTCTTACTTGGGTTTGCTGAGAATTTTGGTGTTTGGTTTTTACCATCTGGATATAAGGATGCAATCGCATTTGTTATCTTGTTCTTATTTTTACTGTTTAGACCTAAGGGAATTTTAGGAATAAAAAAAGAAGGAGATAAAGAACAACAATGAAAATAAAATTTTCAAATAGTCACTACAAGAGGTGTAATCTCAGATGATTGAAGCATATCTTATTCACCTGTTAATTTTAATAGGAATTTATCTTATTTTAGCCATATCTCTACAGCTCTCAATTGGTTACACTGGTTTGCTTAATCTAGGACATATTGCTTTCTTTTGTATTGGGGCTTACACCTCGGCCTTGCTTGCTTTAAATGGATTTCCTTTTATTGTTTGTTTAATATTTGCCGGGATTTTAGCCATGCTTTTTGGTTTTTTTCTTGCAATACCTACCAGAAAAATCAAAGGAGATTATCTAGCCCTAGCAACTTTAGGTTTTGGATTTGTTATTTATGCTATTGTTTTAAATTGGTCTAGTCTAACAAGAGGACCATTAGGAATTCCAGGAATACCAAAACCAACTGTTTTAGGAATTTCTTTTTCTTCTAATCTTGCATTTCTAATTTTAACAGTGATTATTGCACTAGTATCCTACTTTGTTATAAATAGAATTGTTAAATCTAAATTTGGAAAGGTGATGGAAGCTGTTAGAGATGATGAACTTTCAGCAAAAGTTTTAGGAAAAAACAGCTTTAAGATTAAATTTTTAGTTTTGGGAATTTCTGCATTTTTTGCAGGAATTGCAGGAAGTTTGTATGCCCATTATATAACCTACATTGATCCCTCTTCTTTTACAATTATGCAACTAATTCCTATTCTTTGTATCATCATAATTGGAGGAATGGCTTCAATGAATGGAACATTATTTGCTACCATTATCCTCATATTACTTCCCGAGCCATTAAGGTTTATTGGTTTTCCATCATCAGTAGTTGGACCAATGAGGCAAATTATTTATGCACTAGTTTTACTCATAATTCTACTGTATAAACCTAAAGGAATTTATGGAAAGGTGGAGATGTAAGAGATTATTTTTTACTAGCATTCCAAAGTATTTCAAAGAATTTTTTATAGGAATCTGAAATTTCTTCCCCCCTAATTAAAATAGCTATTGGTTGTTTACTCCACATTAACAATAAAACTTTATCTTCAAAAATAACTGTAGTAGATGGGAACACAAACTCACTAGGAAGATATCTATTCTCAAAAAATGATTCTGAGGTTTGCTTTCTACCCCTAAACTTACTGCTAATTAAATGTTTTACCTTTATTTTATTTAATTTTAAATGAGAATACCAAGTGTCATAATAATCTGGAAAGTTTTCTTTAAATCCCCAGCCAGAGGCAAATAAATAAACTTCTGTTTTTGATTTAGTAACCTCTGAAATTACATTCTTAATGCCCTGTTTGTCTTTGTAAATTGTGGCCTCTTGTGGAGACTTGCTTAATTGTCTTTGAGACTCTAATTCAGATATAATCCCTTTAATTTTGTTCTTTCTTTCCTCTTCTATCTCTAGTATTTTTTTAGGGTCAGTAGCCTCGTAATGTTTTCTTTTCCCCATTATTACATAAGAAACCAATCCTTTTTCTTGTAGTCTTTCTAGAATATCATAAAGATTTATCCGATGAATTCCTGTTTTTGCCAAAATATCTGATGCTGATGCAGATCCAAGTCTAAGTAAAATTAAATAGGTTTCTGCTTCATTTTCTGTTAATCCAAATTCCTTCAAAACTGATTTTACATTTAACATAATTTTATCTGGGTTTGCAGATTATTAAATCTTTCTAAAATAGTAATGTACATTACAACATATTTCTTTAAGGGCCATTTTTGTAACATTTCTATGAAAACAAAAAAGAAAGTGTTAATTATAATTGTAGTAGCTCTTATAGTTATAATTGTATCAGCAGGATTTTTAATTAAAAATGGAACTATTGGAAAACCGGTTTTAGGCAAAGAAACAATAAAAATCGGTTTTACAACTGCCTTATCTGGAAATTATGCATATATTGGAGAGGATGTTTTAAGAGGAGTCAAAGAAGCAATTGATGAATCAAATAATAAAGAAGTCCTTAATAGGAAAATTGAACTATTAATTGAAGATAATCAAGCAGACCCTAAAACTGCTGTAACAAGTTATCAATTGTTAAAAAGTGAGGGAGTCAATGTTGTTTTTTCTTCGTTTAGTACAATTACTGAAGCTTTAAGCCCTCTTGCAAATCAGGATAAAACAATATTAATGTATGAAGCTCTTCCAACAACCTATGCTGAAAAGTATAATTATACATTCAAAGTTTATTCAAATGCTAATCAGGAAGCAGAGGCTATTACTAATGCAGTTAAGAAATCTAATGATAAAACTGCCTTTGTGTATGTAAATAATCCTGCAACAATCGCTCTAAGACAAATATTTGTACAAAAAATGGGAAATATGGAAGAATATAAATTTGAAGTGAATGATGATGATTTTAGAACAATAATCTTAAAATTAAAAAGTAATAATGTAGAAAATGTTATTCTTAATGGATATCCAAAACAGATACTTGCTTTCATAAAACAGTCAGTAGAATTAGACTATAATGTGAAAAAGATATTTGTAACAAGTGATGGAGGTTCAAAAGATGTTGTAGATAATGTAGAATCTTCTCTTAATAATTCAAAAATTGAATATATCCTAGTTGGTTACGGACCTCAGAGTAAAGAGATATATTATGTTTTCTCGTATGATTCTGCCAAAGTGTTAATTGAAGGAATGAAATCTTGCCAGAATTTAGGAAAACGGGCTGATGATCCTGAATGCTTAAAAATAGAATTACAAAAAGTAAAAATCAATGGAAAATCTGGGTTTGTAGATATGAACAATTCAAGGATTGCACAGATGTCTCCTCAACTTTATACTGTCAAGAATAAAGAGCTTGTTCCATATGCAATTTGACTAAAAACTTAAACTGTTTTTTAACCCCAAAACTTATTAATCTCCTTTTTCTTTTATTATAAATAATGTAAAAATGTTAAAAGTTCAAAATCTAAAAAAGCATTTTGGTGGAATAAAGGCTGTTGATAATTGTAGCTTTGAAATTAAAAAGAACAAAATAACCGCACTGATTGGTCCTAATGGAAGTGGAAAATCAACAGTTTTTAATCTTATATCGGGAGTATTAGAAACAGAATCTGGAAATATAATCTTTGACAAAAAAGAAATAACAAATCTTTCTCCTGATAAAATATCTAATTTGGGCATTTCAAGAATTTTTCAACAATCTAGACTGTTTAATAATTTAACAATTAAAGAAAATATGGTCCTTGCTTTGAATAATGATGACATGAAATTTTGGAAAAGTTTTTTTAGTAAGAATAGAATTAGCAAACAGAATGAAGAAAAAATAAAAGATATTTTGAAATTATTCAAAATGAATGAACATGAAGGCAAATATGCAAGAAACCTAAGTTTCGGGCAAAAAAGATTAGTTGAAATATCCAGAGCAATAATCAAGCCACATAAGTTACTCATGTTAGATGAACCAGTTGCAGGAGTTACACCTGCTCTGAGAAAAGAACTTTCACAAGCATTATTAAAACTAAAAAAACAGGGTGAAACTATTTTTGTTATTGAGCATGATATGGATTTTATATTAAACCTTGCTGATGAAGTTATTGTAATGGATGAAGGAAAAGTTATTGCAAAAGGAAAGCCAAGTGAGATAAAAAATAATAAGCAGGTCTTGGAAGCTTATTTAGGCGATTAATTTAAAAATGCTTTTTTCTTAGAGATAATATGGCTAAAAAGAGGTTTATGGATTACTCTTGGAGTTATTATAATTATTGCAATAATTGCTATTGTTTGGTATGGTAATTCTCAGTCAAAAGAAACAATAAATATTGGATTTATTGGTCCTCTAACTGGCGGACCAGCATTGTGGGGGCAGGGATCTTTAAACATGATTAATCTTGCAGTAGAAGAGATAAACAACAAAGGAGGGATTAATGGAAGGCCAATTAGAATTATCTCAGAAGATGGTAAATGTAATCCTAGTGAGGCAGTAACAGTTGCTAAAAAACTAATTGATGTTGACGGAGTAAAATTCATATTAGGAGGTCATTGTTCTCCAGAAACTGTTGCTATAGTGCCCATAATTAATCAATCAAAAGTCTTTTTACTAGCAGGAGTAACTAGCACAGATGATGCTGTATCTGGAAGTAAATATGCCTTTAGAACCAGCCCACCAACAATTGAACAGGCAAAAAAAGTTGCAGAAATAGCCTATACTAAGTATAATTATAAAAAAATCGCATTAATAACTGAAGAAGCTTCTTACCCTAAGAGTTATAGTAATGATTTAAAAAAAGAGTTTAAAGGAGAAATTGTTTCTGAACTAAACTTTGTTCCTCTTGAAAAGGATTTTAGAACAGGGTTGGCAAAAATTAAAGATGCAAATCCTGATGCAATTTGGATTGCTCCACAAGATCCAAATGAAGCTGTACTAATATTGCAACAAATGAAAGAACTTGGAATGTTAAATATTCCGTTGTTTGGAAGCACAACATTTATTGATAAATCAGTATATAATAACTCAGGTAAACTTTTGCCAAACAACTCATGGACTGTCACATTATTTGCTGATCCTGAATCTCCAAAATCTAAAGAAGTACAAGAAAAATACAAGGCAAAATATGGAACAGACGTTCCTTATAACCTTTATTATGTTTCGGCAGCATATGATGCTACTTATATGCTTGCAGGAGCATTGGATAAATGTGGTGAAAATGTTGACTGTGTTCAAAAATATTTTGAGAATATTAAAGGATATGAAGGTGTTGCAGGAACATTTACATTTAAAGAAAATGGCGACCCAGTGTTTGATAGTTGGAAAGAGATGAAACTCGTAAATGGGACTACAGTTTTAGAATAATTTTATAAACTTCTTTAATGTGTTATTCTTATTATGTTAAAGATAACAAATCTTAAAGCAGGTTATGGTGAAAATGAAATACTTCATGATGTAGATTTAGAGGTGAAGTCTGATGAGATTGTAGCGATTATCGGACCAAATGGAAGTGGAAAATCAACAATTTTAAAGAGTATTTTTAAGATTGCTCAAGTCATAGATGGCAAAATAACCTTTAAAGGTAAAAATTTAAACAAATTAAAGACGTATGAATTAATATCAGAAGGAATTAGTTTTGTTCCTCAGGGAAGACAGGTTTTTAATGATTTAACTGTTAAGGAAAATTTAGAAATGGGAGCGTTTATTTTTAAAGATAAAGAGATAATAAAAGAAAGTATCAAAGATGTTTTTAGTAAATTCCCTGTTTTAAAAGAAAAGCAAAATGAATATGGTTTCACACTTTCAGGAGGCCAACAACAAATTTTGGCTATTGCTCGTGCTTTGATGCAAAATCCTCAACTTTTACTTTTAGATGAGCCTTCTTTAGGTCTCTCACCCAAAGCAACAAAAGAGATTTTTGATATAATAAAAAAATTAAATAAAGAAGATATTTCTATTTTAATTGTAGAGCAAAATGCAAAAAAAGCTGTTGAGATTGCAAATAAAACTTATGTTTTAGAAGATGGGAAGATTGCTTTGCGTGGTGGAAAAGAAATTTTAGTAAATAAGAAAATTAAGGATATTTATTTCGGTTGATTGTATTTTAATCACTCATTAAGTACTTATTTGTTATTTTACATGTCTTTTGGTTTCTTAGGTTTATCAAGTGCAGGAAATATTTGTATCCATTGATGTGCTGGAATTTTTTCTGTGAATTGCCATAATGCTTTGGTAAGATGACCATTTTCTTCTTGCATATCTTTCATTTGTTGTTTTAATAATTCAGTTTCTTTAATTTGCTGTTGCATCTGCAGCTCAAGCTCTCTCTTTTTCTCTGGTGGTAAATCCTCAGTTTTAATATATATCTTTCTTGCTCTGTCTTTTATTTTACTTTCAGAAAGATCATTGTAAACTTTCTTCATGCTTATTGAATGGCCCATTTGATTGGCTGCATCATCATCTTTTAAGCTGTCTTCATTATACAAAATTGTTGCTATGCTGTGTCTGAGCAGGTAGGGATTAATTTTCTTCCCAAGAACTTTTTCTGATAATTTTGTAAGTCTATAATATGGAGTATCTTCACTTATTGGTTTATTTCTTCGTTTTTCAATTGGACTGGGAAATACCCACTTGCTTTCGTTGCCCTGAAGTTGTTTTAAATAATAAACAACATCTTCCGGGATAAACTTCAAAAAGGATTTATTATTTTTCTTAGAATATACTTTAATAAAAGCTCCTTCAGACTCAAAGGTTACTTGTGACCAAAGAAGTTTACAAACTTCAACCGGCCTAAATCCGCCATAAAAATAAACCAGAAACCATACTTTCCAAAACAGGCTATGTTCTGCCTGAACAAGCTTTTGAACATCATCTTTGGTTAGTATATCATCTGGATCATACTTTCTGGGCACGGGCTGATGTTTACATATTCTATTAAGATTTCTAAATCTTAAACTCCAATCAGGGTAATACCACTTTAAAAATTCCTTAACTAAATCCTTGATGTAATTAGTATATCCCGGCCCATAGGGTATAGTCTCACCTTTTTTCTTGTATGTTTTATATGAATTGAAATGGTTGATCAGATCTTTTTCCTGAAATGTCTCCTTGTCTTTACCTACCACTAGAAGAAGCTCACCAACAATTCTTCTAATATCTTCAATCTTCTTTTCTGACTTAACTGTTATACGTTTGTAGTCTATGTATTCTTTTAATGTGGGCATTTAGAAATTCGCACTATTGGCTTTAAATAGATTATTATAGTTCCTGAAAGAATTTCAGGAACCAGACTACAGGCCCTTTATCAAACAATATAATTAATGCTTTTAAATGTTTTTAGGGTAAATGTTACTCGTAAGAATAATCCCAACCCGGTTGCCAGGCTTTTCTTTTTCTCCAGTCTTCTGCAAATGCCTGTTTCCAAGTTTTCTTTTTTATTATTACCTCTAAAGCAAGTTGAGGAGCTTTGTGGGCTACAATGGCAATATGTTTGCCATTGTAATTCTTTTTTAGAAATTTCAAAAAATCTTCGATTCTGCTTTTAACATCCTCATAACTTTCACCGTTTGGAAATCTTCTTGTTATGCATTTTTCTTGCATTGGTTCAACAACTTCTGAGGGTTTTGCATTAAAATCACCATAATTACACTCCCTTAATCTTTTATCTTTAATTATTTTTATCTTACTTTTGAATGTTAGTTCAGCGGAATGAACTGCTCTCTTTAGATCTGAGCAAAAGACAAGATCAAATTTCTTGTCTTTAATTTGGTCTATTAATTCTATTGATTGGTTTATGCCTTTATCAGCTAAATCTACATCAAACCAACCTGATGAAATATCTTTTTCATTATCTGTTGTTGTGCCATGAACAAAATATGTAATTTTAACTGACATTTGAATTGATTTAAATTAATTTTTTCTTGTTTCATCTAAAAAACATTTTGAAAGTAATCTGTCTAAAGAATCATCTGCTGCTATTTGTATAAATTCTTGGGGTGAAACTGCATAAAAATCCATATTTGACTTACTTGATGTGAAAATTGGTCTTCCAGACTCAAATACTTTAGATATAGGAATCCATAACCATGTTTTAAAATCAAATGTCTCATTTGATATAACATACCAGATATTCAAATTAAATTTTCTTTGAATTGAAGAATAATTTTTTGTTTCTTCACTATCAATAGGATATGTTTTATAATCTGGGTTTATGTTTTTATATTTAACATCTACAAAAATAAAACCTAAGTTAGGTATTAAAATCAAGAAGTCCGGTCTTTTTCCACTAAAATATTTTTTAAATGCAAAAGACAATGTTTGAGTATCTTGTTGTAAGTACAGATAAGGAATATTATGCTTGTCAAGCCATTCTCTGAATCTTGTCTCAGCTTCATTTCCTTTTCTTTTATTTTCATCTTCAATTTGATTCATTAATTATCAAATTAAACATTCCTTATATTTCTTTCTAATTAATGTTAGTTAGAAATTTAATTTAAATAAAGGTTTTTTCAAGAAATATTAAAATATTATTGCGCTTCGTCTTGGTTTTCAGGTTTGTAATAATCAATTAACCTTCTTGGAGTAGCACCTAATACTTCAAGTCCTAGGGGCAATGTTGACAATGTTTTTATAAGACCACGATCAATAAAAGTATAATCCCCACTTAAACCTCCGAGAGCCAATTTACCCAGTCCTGCACCAAAACAGTAAAAACACCATTGCTCGCCATTAGGTAATATTCTTGTAATGTCTCTTAAGTGTTTCATTTTGATTTTTAAAGAGTTTTAATAATTTTAATGTTATCCCACTTTTCTTTTTTTAAAAAAAGAAAAGTGTATGCGAAGCAATCGTTGTAAATTATTATGACCAAATTTTGATTTTAGATTTATAGGAGGTGATCCAACTGCAGGTTCCCCTACAGTTACCTTGTGACGACTTAACCTACCTTGTCTTACAAAATTTCGTCCCTAATGAGCCTCAACAATGCAAAACTCGGTTGGTTTGACGGGCAGTGTGTGCAAGGAGCAGGGACATATTCAACGTTCGTTGCTAACAAACGATTACTACAGATTCCGGTGTCATGAAGATGGGTTTCAATCTTCAATCTAAACTGAGCTGGATATTAAGGATTAGCTTCTCTTTTCAGAGTTGCATCCCATTGAATGCAGCATTGACGCGCGCGTGTAGCCCAGGGGATTCGGGCCGTACTCACCTAACGTAGCCCGCACCTTCCTCTGTGTTACCACAGCAGTCTGTATAGTGAGCATATTATTCATAGCAACTATACACGCGGGTCTCGCCTGTTACCTGATTTAACAGGTCACCTCACGGCACAGGCTGACGTCGGCCATGCAACTCCTCTCAGCGTGTCAGGTAAGCCCTTTAGACTGACCTTCATTCTGCTGTCGCTCCTG
>Ga0172379_10006739_pt1 | contig 15210 bp, 15 predicted proteins | sample GrowelOW334metaG_FD_119756 | JGI IMG/M metagenome (GOLD analysis project Ga0172379, IMG submission 119756) | Groundwater microbial communities from an aquifer near a municipal landfill in Southern Ontario, Canada - Groundwater well OW334 metaG | ecosystem: Environmental > Aquatic > Deep...
AACGGGAAAAAAATAAATCCGGACAGTCTCGTCTACCACTGGAAAAAAAATGGAACCTTGAACGAAACAGCCTCCGGTTACGGTAAAAAAATTCTGCGCGACTACGATCAGACCTATGCCCGTCCTGGTAATACCTTAAGTGTCGAGGTTTATGATACCAACAATACCATTTTTAATTCCGGTCAAACCTACATCAACCACGAAAACCCTGGACTGGTTTTTTATCGCGTCGACCCAGCCCTCGGTCGAATTTATCACAAAGCTCTGAATTCTAATTTTTCCCTGACCGGCACGGAAGTGACAATCGAAGCCGAACCTTACAATGTCTCTTTCCACAAAAAATCACCAAAATTGATCTACACTTGGCTCGTCGGCACGGCGGAAAGTCCCGTAGACAAATCAACGATTACTTTGACCACCTCAGACAAAGAGTCCGGTCAGGTTAGTGTCAATTTGAATATTCGCAATAGTCAAAATGAAATGGAGGGGGCAAATAGTTCCTTTAATTTTAGTTTCGGAATAACTGGTGGTAGTTTTCTTAACTCTTTAGGAATATAATATGAAAAAAATAATCAACCTTGGGATTTTAACTGGCTTGTTGGTGTCAATTGGTCTTTTCTTTTTACCGGGATTGATTTTTGGAGCCACCGCGCCCACCGAGACGCTTCAACAAGTAAAATATGTACCCATGGCCCCTATTCCTGGATTAACTGATGGTTCCGGCACCAATCCGACCAGTTTGTCCGACTTTTTGGCTAATGTTTTTAATTGGGTCATTATGCTTTGCGGTCTCTTGGCAGTTATTTTTATCTTTTACGGTGGTTTCAAATATGCCGCTGAGGAATCAATCTTTGGCAAAGCCGATGCCAAAAAAACCATCGAAAATGCCCTCTATGGACTGGGATTGGCACTCGCGAGTTGGTTCTTACTAAACTTAATTAACCCTCAATTACTACTTTTGAAGGTTTCCGATATTCCAAATGAAAGAGTAACTTTCGAAAGCGGTGGACTTTTTGGTTCAACCGACGTTACCGCCGAGCTTAAAGCTATTCGACAAGATTATGATTTGGCCCAATACACAGCTAGGGCAATAGAAGCGACTGACCCGGAAAAAGCTAAAGCGATAATGGCTAAAGCGGAAATCGATAAATATACGAGAACAACTGATCTTAATGTGAGCGCGGCTAAAACTGCCACCGACAATGTCACCTCACGTAATATTGAACAAAATATATATGAAATGACTCAGGCAAAATATCAAGAGAACACGCTGTTCAGTAATATTTCCGACCCAGAAGCAAAAAAGGCGGCTATACCCGGCCACCTAGCAAAGTTGGAAATGTATAACCAGAACCAAACCTACTTAAATTTAAAAAAAGAGGTTCTGAAAGATGGAACAATTGATGAAGCTATAATTAACAACGAAAATTTAGCCATCGACAGAAAAGCCACAGCATTAGCAACAGAATTACGGGCGATAGGCGAGTTAAAAGATGCAGAAAATCTACAGAAAAATGCGACCGAAATAATCGCTAAGAATAATGCTCTGAAGAATTTTAAATAAATTTATGTCCAAAAAAAGTCTTCTTATTTTAATAGTAATCGCGCTCCTGGTTTTTATCTTGGGTTTGTTTTATTATTTATTTTTAACCACTCAGGTTTCGGTGACCCCGACGGATGTCAATCCCTCTGATGCTTTTCCCCTCGGTCAACCAGGGACTCAAAACAACAACTCGGGGCAAACTAGTGGGCAGGGGACTAACGCCGACAACAACAATGGTCTGGGTGAAAATCAGGGTGAACAAACCGTCGTCCTGCCGACCCTGCGCCTGCTTTCGCACAATCCGGTCGCTGGAGCTATTACCCTCAACCCTAGCACCACGACCGCGGTGGTGCGTTATTTGGAAAGAGCCACTGGCCACACTTATGAAATTTCCTTACTTGATACGACCAGCCGTCGTTTGACGAACACCACCATTCCCAAAGTCTATGAAGCTATTTGGTCAAGTCGAGGCGACAACGTTGTTCTTCGTTATCTCAATGAAAACACCGACGCCATTCAAAGCTATATCGGCAAAATCAAACTCTCCACGACTTCGACCGAAAACACCTCACTCACCGGCACTTTCTTACCGCAAGATTTGACCCAAGTGGCGATAAATCCCGTTGGTGACAGTCTTTTTGGACTATACAACACGACTGATGGTGGGGCCGCGGGCTTTATTTCGGCTTTTGATTCCTCAAAAAAACAAGCCGTGTTCAGTTCGGGCGCCGGTGAATGGTTGGTCGCTTGGCCACGACCAGATACTCTCACTCTCACGACCAAGGCCTCCTTCGGTGTGCCTGGTTATATCTTCTCCCTCAACACCAAAACCGGCGATTTTAACAAGCTTTTTGGCGGGATCAATGGTCTCACCACTCTTGCCAACTTTGACCTGACCAAGATTCTTTATTCAGAAATCAGCGACCAACTCTTCAAAAACTTCGTCTACGATTTAAAAAATAAAACCGTAACCGCTTTGACCATTAAGACCCTGCCGGAAAAATGCGTCTGGAGCAAAAATAGTCGCGACCTCTTGTATTGTGCGATTCCAGAAGATATCGGTAGCAACAAATTGCCGGATGACTGGTATCAAGGCAAGGTCAATTTCCGTGATATGATTTGGCAGATCGACACCAAAACCAATGAAGCCACTCAAGTTTCACCCCTGTACCAATTTGAAGTGCCTGACAATATCGACGTTATAAACCCGATGTTGGATAAAACCGAAAGTTATTTGGTTTTCACCAGCAAAAACGACCTCTCACTCTGGGCCCTCAAACTCAAATAGTTAAACCAAAAAACCGCCTCGGCGGTTTTTTGGTTGAGCTTTCTCTAGACTAAATACTGTCTACTCGATACCAAATACTAATCAGGCGTGTATTTGATCACCACTCGTCTTTCCTTACCCCAACCGGTCGATTCGGTCTTGATCTGGCTCTGACCCGAGAGGGTATCGTGGACAATCATTCTTTCATAGGGCGACATCGGCTCGAGTTCAATATCTTTCTTAAAATCCCGCGCTTGATTCGCTAAAATTAACGCCTTATTTCGAAGTTTATCGGTGAGACTTTTCTGATAGTTGTTGACATCAATCGAAAATTTATAGGCTCCTTCTTTATCTTTTTCCTCCTCATTTTTATTGGCCATTCTTTTGATCAAATGAATAAAGGCCAAAAAACGTTCGCCGTCCCGTCCGATGAGCGCATCCGGATCAGCCACCCGAACCGTAAAAATGTCGGTCTTCTTGTTTTCATCAAAAACGACCGTCAGTTCCTCGATCGCCACCTGCATCAAACTCAATATTTCCTCAATCAACTTTTTAATTTCTTCTCTTTTCATATTATTACAAGCAAAGCCTCCAATGCTTCTTTTACCGCCTTGCCTTTGATTATCCTATTAATGACCTTTTTTGATATTAGCACAAAACCCCTGATATTACCAAACGTAGTGAGTGAAAACCAAAAGCCTGGGCTTAGGTTTTCCGAACGGAGTGCAGATAATACAGGGTTTAAAACCCCGCGGCTCGGCCGGGCAGAAAGGGTGAGCGGAGCGAACACTTTATTGTCCCCGCCGGAAGCGTAGTAGCACTGCGGGCAGGCAGGGCTCTGCGCCTTAGGGGTTAATACCCTTTATTAATTTTCAATTTAAAGTCTGCGACTCGACTGAATCATGAGACAAGATTAATGCTTGCCCCGTAGTGAGAAACATGTCCTATTGCAATTAATTCTGATTAATTTGCTTTAGGATTATGATTTCTCTACTACTGGGGATTAATGAGAAGCCCATAATTCGTAGAACGAATTATGGGCTTCTGGCTTCGTCATGATTCATGAATCAATAATCATTAATCAAAAAATCACCAACCCCGCCGGGGGCTGGTGTTTTGTCTTTTAAATCTACTTGTTTTCTTTTTCCTTCTTTAAATGTTGTCTCATATAGACTTCCTGTCCGATAGCGAAGAGATTGCTCGTAATCCAGTAAAAGGACACGACCGCTGGTAAGGCCCAAGCGGCAATAGTAATAAAGACCGGAAGGACGTATTTCATCTGCAAATTCATACTTTTAGCCAATTCGTCCTTAAAGGACAAACTGCCCCCCTCAGCTTTTTTGGGTGTAGCTTTCGGCAGAGTAAAACGAATCTGAAAGAATTGAGACAGACCAACCAGGATAGCAGCGATGGCATTGGCCTTGGAGATGTCCAAGAGACCCAAAAAATTCATATTAACTGTGGCCGGAATTGGCACAAAGGAATAGAGCAGGGAAGTATCAATCTTCGGCAGACCACCTTTGAGAAAGATGAAGTATAAAGCAAAAATAATTGGAATTTGGAGAATAACCAGAAGAATACCGGAAAAGGGATTTACACCTTTCTCCTTGTATAAAGCCATAGTTTTGACCGCCTCCTCTTGCTTGTTACCCTTGCACTTTTCTTTAATTTGATCGATTTCTGGTTGAATATCCTTCATTACCAGCTGAGTCTTGACTGATTTCTTGGATAAAGGGAAGAGAATTAATTTAACAATGATGGTAAATAAAATAACCGCCACCCCCGCATCCACGAAGGGAATAGCCGCCAACAAAGCCACGAGACCATTATAGAGCGGATTATAGAAAAACAAATTAAACAAATAACTCATAGTGTTTTAAATTATAGCAGAACCGAGTCTAAACCTCCAACGCCCCGGCTTGTCCTAATAAGCCCAATAAACTCTCCCTAATTACAGCAAACTCTTCCGTCGCCAAACTTTTCTTCGGCCAGATAATCACTTTCTGACCAGCCTTAAATTGGCAGTAAGCTGACTCAATCACTGCATAGGTTCGCCGTTTGGTTGTATTTCTACCCACCAAAGTCTTTTCGTTCTTCTTGGAAACAATGACTAAAAACAAGGGTTTTTGTAACTTCTCCTCCTTAATTAGTTTTAGACTGAATAGATCATTAAAATAGGACTTCCCTAGACGAGAAATACCTACAATATCCTCTTTTTTTACCTTATGGGTTCTAGCTAACATAGATTAATAATACAAAAATACAGCTTCTTTTGGAAGCTGTATTTTGCCTAGACGGCCAACTTCTTGCGTCCTTTCTGGCGTCGTCTTTTTAAAACTCTTTTACCATTCTTAGTTTTACCCCTGACCAAAAAACCATGGGTAACACCTCTTTTCTTCTTTTTGGGATTGTATGTGAATGACATAATGTAAAAACTATATACTAAAATAAAATAAAATCAACCCTGTAGTGAATTTTGAGAGATAATCCCATATTATTTTAACCTGAATTTAAGCGTTATTCTCAATTTTTTTTAAATATAATATTCATAAAATCTACTACAGGGTCAACCCCGTAGTAGATTTTGGCATTAAAATTGTTTTGTTTTAGTTTAAAGATAACAGATTCAAATCACCTTTTATAATAAACACTAATATAAATAATTGTTAAACAATTTAAAAACAATGCCAAAATTCACTACGGGGTCAGCCCCTTGATTAAAAACTCCTTCCACTTCGAGGTAGGGAGAATCTAAATCCAAGAAAGCCATCAATAAAATCTTTTCCTCTTGTGAACAGTTTATTAACAACTTATAAACATTTTTGACAACCTGACAAGGTGTCCACTTTTAAATAAGGTATATAATATTTCAGTCATTAATTATTTTCTTCTTTTTCCCATATCACCATGTTAGATAATAAAACCCTCTGGGATAATGTGCTGGTCGAAGTGGAACTCAGTGTTTCCAAAGGTAATTTTAGTATGTGGTTTAAAGATACCAAGATTATTAAACAAGAGGATGGCACGGCTTACCTTGCGGTACCGAATGTTTTTGTCAAAGACTGGCTTTACAATAAATATCACAAATTTATTTTAAAAAGTCTGCGTAATTATGGCGACCACATCCGCAACATTGAATATGTTGTCACCAAAGACTCCAATCGCAAAACGGAAACGGAAAAAATAAACCACGCCACCGGTAACCAACTGCCCTTAAACGACCATTATATCGATCGGGAAGACAACCTCAACCCGCGCTATACCTTTGAGACTTTTGTGGTCGGTCCTTTTAATGAACTCGCCTATGCGGCCGCCCAAGCCATTATCAAAAAAACTCTTTCCTACAATCCACTTTTTATTTACGGTGGCACGGGTCATGGCAAAACCCACCTTATTCAAGCTTTAGGCAATCACTTTAAAAACACCTTCCCAAATAAAAAAACTTATTATCTAACCTCCGAACGTTTCACGGTTGATTATCTCAATTCGCTATCCAACGGCAACACCAATTCCTTCAAAGAAAAATATCGGAAATATGATACTTTAATCATTGATGATATCCAATTCATTGGAGGTAAGGACAAGACACAGGAAGAATTTTTCCATCTCTTCAACAACTTTTACGACAACAACAAACAAATTATTTTTTCTTCCGACAAACACCCCAACTATATTCCCGAACTGGAAGAGCGAATCAAATCACGCTTCAATTCCGGGATGATTGTAGAAATCCCCATGCCTGACCTCGAATCCCGGATTCAAATCTTTCGCAAAAAATCCGAATACATGGGCCTCGGTTTGGAGCCGGAAATAATCGATTATCTGGCTTCCTCGATTGAAGGTAATATCCGTGAACTAGAAGGAGTGATCAATCTCATCAAGTGTCATACCGAACTAAAAGGAAAAGACCTAAACATTAATGATATCAAGGGTTTGATCAAAAACAACGCCAAACCCAAAAAAACCACCTCCGTTAAAGACGTCATCAATACTGTTTGTACTTTCTTTGGTATTACGGAGGGGGATATCATCAAAAAATCCCGCAAGAAAGAACTAGTTAAACCCCGGCAGATTATTATGTACCTTCTACGCGAAGACTTTGATATTTCTTATCCTTCGATTGGTGAAAAACTAGGTGGTCGCGATCATACCACCGTCATGCACTCTTGTGAAAAGATAAAGAAGGACCTACTAGTCGACAATAATCTGGCGAGTGAACTTAATCAAATTCGAACCATGATGAAATAGTGGAGAAGTTGTGGACAAAGCTGTTATTAATGAGATTATAATTGGTTAATAAAATTTTACTTATCCACTATTTCCCGAGTTAGTTAAAAAGTTAAGCGGAGTTAATTATTTTTATCCCCAGCTTTCAAAAAATTAAATTCTATTTAATCAATCAAAACCAGACTTAAAAAAGTTATTAACATATTAACACCACTAATAATAATAAATACTTATATTAATAATATATCTAAGACTTATTAACAACATGAAAATAGAATGTATAAAAGAAAAATTGGTTGGGGCGGTTTCTAAAGTGGAAAAGGTAACTAGTAAAAATATAACCTTGCCAATTTTGTCTTGCATCTTGCTTGAGGTGGTCGGTTCAAATTTGAAGCTAAAGGCGACGAATTTGGATTTGGGTATCGAAGTAACAATCCCAGTTAAAACGGAGACTGAGGGGCAAGTAGCGGTCTCTGGGGCGATTTTAAATAGTTTTTTGAATAGTCTCAATAATGAAAAAAGTGTGAAGTTGGAAGTGGTAGGGGAGACTTTGGTGGTGACCACTGAAAATAACAAGGCAATAATCAAAACAGTTGCCACCGATGATTTTCCAACCATTCCCAAAATTGATCAGGGCAATAGTTTTAAAATTACGAGTAACGATTTTATTAAGGGCTTGAAGTCGGTTATTTATAGTGCCTCGATTTCCGGTATTAAACCAGAATTGTCTAGTGTCTATATTTATTCCAACGAAGAAAATCTCGTTTTTGTGGCGACGGATTCCTTTCGCTTAGCCGAAAAAAAAATTAAGCTTAAAAAAGCAGTGGAAATTCCTAGTATTTTAATTCCGTTTAAAAACGTTAATGATTTTTTGAAAATTATTGAGGAAAATAAAGAAGATTTGGAAATAAATTATAATAAAAATCAACTCTCAATTTCTTTTAACTCTTTTTATTTAGTGTCGCGCTTGATTGACGGGGCCTTTCCGGATTATCGGCAAATTATTCCTAAAGAATTTAAGACGGAAGCCGTAATTTTGAAACAGGATTTAGTAAAAGCCCTAAAAATTTCCAATATTTTTTCTGATAATTTTAATCAGATCAAAATTAAGACGCTGGCATCAGAAAAGAAGATTGAATTAAAAACCAAAAATAATAACATTGGCGAAACTACCAACTTATTATCGGCTTCAATCGCGGGGGAAGAGGTGGATATAAACTTTAACTTTAAATATATTATTGATTGTTTCCAATCAATTGATTCGGATAGTCTAACCTTGCAATTTAATGGTCTAAATCGCCCACTCTTGGTGAGAGGCGTCTCGGATAAGAATTTTACCTACATTGTCATGCCGATGAATAAATAAGGTAATCCCTATGTTTAATATTGCCATCTATTTAGAGAAGTTTAGAAATTTATCACTAAAAGATGAAAGGGTAAAAGAAGAGATTTGTCTGGCCATTAAAAAAATTTGTAACTTTGAAATTGCAAAAGAAAAGATTTCTTTTAAAAAAGGAATAATAAATTTAAGTTTGTTACCAATTGAAAAAAATGAAATCTTTATTAAAAAGGATCGTCTTTTGCTAGAGTTGAAAAAAAGACTCCAACTCAATATCGTGGATCTGCGTTAAATGAAAACTAATCGGCCAGTCTAAAGGTGATCGAGGCTTCGGTTCTGTTAAAAACCGTATCATAGACAACTACCTTCAAGTCATTTACCACGCCCAGGTTATCAAGTTCACTTGGATTAAAGGTGAGACTATAAGGAGGAAGAGAAGTGCTATTAATATAATCACCATTAATATAAAGTTCGATTTTGGAGATGGTAAAAATAGAGGAAATACGATTTTGAACAAAAACTTTATTTTGGCGACTGAGCAGGGTCTCGGGGGTGGGGTAGAGAATATTGATTCTTGGGGCCATCTCCGGCGTGTGAATGTTGTCTGTCAGCGTTGGTGGGTAATTGAGATTTTGAGGGTTCAGTTTGAGCCATTCCTGGACAGCATATTCCCAATTATTAAATTGAGAATCCTGACCGGGAAAATCCGGAACGGCGCCGAGAGGGTCGTTTTTATTAACCCAGAAAAGTAGAGAATGAATATTGGTTTTGGCGATCTCCTTCTTCGTCTCCAGGGGCGTCAGAGTCGTCGCTAGACGACCAGACATGGTGTCAATGAAGTAAGTCTCATTTCCTTGCCAAAACCCACGGAGAATCGGCTTGAGATCACTTCTAATCTCCGCTGGTTTTTTGAAGTTTTCGACAGGAACAGTTTTTAGGGCTTCTTGCATAAAGGCATTCCAAAGGGGGGCCACGATCTGTCCAGCCACTTTCTTTTCCATTGGACGATTATTGTTGTTGCCGGCCCAAGCGCCAACAACCAAGCTTGGAGTGTAACCGATAATCCAGGCGTCTTTGTAGTCGTTGGTCGTACCGGTTTTGACGGCAACAGCCCGATTGTCAAAATAAAGCATGGAGTGAGGTCCATAAGCTGGTTGACGGGCTTTATCATCAGACAAAATGTCAGAAATTTCCAAGGCCGTATTTTCGGCCAAAACCGCCTCCGAATTTTTTGTATATTCTTCAAGAATAGTTCCAGCCCGATCTTCAACTTTCAAAATCCCAACGGGTTTGTTTTTGGTGCCACTATTGGCGAAGACCCCATAAGCACTGACCATATCCAAAAGGGAGACCTCGCCACCACCCAAGACTAAAGTCAGGCCATAGGTATTGGCATCACCGAGACTATTTATACCCAGATCCTTGGCGGTGCGAAGAGAGTCTTTGATACCAGCCAAATATAAAGTCTTGATAGCCGGGATGTTGATTGATTGGGCTAGGGCCTGGCGCAAAGAGATCGGTCCGCGATATAAACCGTCGTAATTTTCCGGCATATAACAGTCTTCGGGCTTGGTCGTGGCGTCAAGTGGAATGCCTTTAGGATCACAGCTTGATTGAAATTCGGTCGCCACGTCAAAGAGAACGGTGTCCGGCGTGTAGCCTTTATTGAAAGCCGTCGCATAGACAAATGGTTTGAAAGTGGAACCCGGTTGGCGGTGGGCCAGGGTAACATTGAAGTTGCCGTCAATTTCTTTGTCGAAATAGTCACGGGAGCCAACCATGGTTAGGATCTGTCCGGTTTTAGGATCTTCCACGACGAGCGCGGCATTTTCGGCGTTAAAGGTCTTTTGGTTTTGTAAGGCATATTTTTTGACAAGCGCTTCCGCTTTGGTTTGGAGCTCATAGTCCAAAGTGGTGGTAACCTTGAAACCTCTTTCCAACAAAGCCTTTTGACCGTATTTATCTTCCAAATATTGTTTGATGTAAGTGACAAAGTGTGGGGCTTTGATCCCAGTTTTTTCCTGTGGTTTAAAGAGGACCAACTCAGTTTTGGCTTGAGTGTATTCGGCCGAGGTAATAAATTTATTTTCCAACATTTTACTCAACACCAAGTTTTTCCTTTCCTCCAATTTTTGGCGGTTGTTGCCGTAGGGGGAATAATAGGTCGGTGCTTGGGGTAGGGCGGCAATATAGGCTGCCTCAGCGAGGGTGACGTCTTGGGATTTTTTGCCAAAGAAACTCTGACAAGCTTCTTCCACTCCATAGAGACTGCCACCGTAAGGATTCTCGTTGAGATATAATTCCAAAATCTGATCTTTGGTCAAAACTTTCTCCAGCTTCAAAGACAAGACCCACTCTTTTAATTTTCTGGTAATGGTTTTTTCGGTGGTGAGGAGGGAATTTTTGACCACCTGTTGGGTGATGGTGGACCCGCCTTGACCATAGCTACCGGACAAAATGTTGGCAAAGACGGCCCGGAAAATGGAAGTGATCTTGATACCACCATGATTGTAAAACTCGGCATCTTCGATGGCGACGGTAGCGTTCTTCAAATTACGACTGATTTGTGTAAAAGGCACCGTAATCCGCTTGGCCCCTTGAAAAATATCGTAAAGCAAAACCTGGCCGGTGCGGTCATAAATCTTGGTGGATTGGGCGACCGTTCGAGTCTGGATTGAGTTTAAATCAGGAATCTTAAAGGAAGAGACCCAGAAGAGGGCGGTGCCACCTAGAAATAAAAGCAAGGCGAGAAATAAAAAGAAAATTTCTAACTTTATTTTTTTAAAAAAGCGCTTTAATGGGTGTTTCATCGTTTTTGTATTTTACCATAAATTCAGCCGACTGGAAAAACAAAAAAACGGACTGAGTTCCGTTTTTTTGTTTTTTTGTTTAGTAGGCGTCGACGTCATCATAATTGTCACCGTCGAGCATATCTTCAATCATGTCGGGATCAATCGCTTCTTTTTCTTCACCTTCTTCGGCTTCTTCTTCACCCTCCTCTTTTGGCGGAAGGACCTTTTTTATCTCTTTTTCTTTTTTGGTTACTTTTTTCGTCTTTGGCATAATGAATCAAAATTATTTTTTAATTTGTTTAGCCCGTTCGGGTAAACTCATTTTTGATTTTATATTATTAGCAGGATTTGTTTTATTTTGCAAACTTTTTGACACTTCAAAACTGTGGATAACTTTTTTGTGGGAGTCGGACCCAAATGGGGCTGGTTTTTAAGGTTAACGATAATAGGCAAAATAGGTGAGTCCAATCGCAATCGCGTCATATTCATCATCGTATTTTATGGTTTTATCGATCGAGATGAGTTTTTTCACCATCATTTTTATCTGGCTTTTATCCGAGCGACCATAGCTCGTAATGGCCGTTTTAATTTGGAGTGGAGTGAATTCGGTGACCGTGAGACCTTTCTTTTTGGCTTGATAAATAATCGCCCCACGCGCTTCGGCGACTTTAAAAGCCGTCTTTTGATTATTTTGAAAGAACAAAGTTTCAATCGCGAGCGCGGTCGGAGAATATTCGTCAATCACTTTTTTGACTTCAGTACCGAGTAGATTGAGTCGCTCCGCGTGGGGTAGGGAACTTAAAGTTTTGAAACAAGCCGAAAAGAGGAGCTTTTCCCGTCGGGGATTTTCTGTCCTTTCAATCACAGCCAGCCCCAGTCTTTCATAACCGGGGTCAATGCCGAGTATTCTCAAAGGATGAATGTTTGACATAGTGATAGTATTTTTTGGTATAATGGTGATACAAAGTGCCGTAAGGCTCCGAGAAACCCCGTCTTTTGGCGGGGCTTCGAGTTTTGTTTTTATCTCATGTTTGGTTGTGTACCTTGAATTACGAAACTCCGTCTTTGCGAGGGTAATCCCGAAGCAATCCAGTGACTTCATCTTATGATTTATCAATACTTCCTGGATTGCTTCGCTCCACTCGCAATGACGGTCGGGGGAGTTTCGTAATTCAAAGTGTGTATATTCCGCGTGCAGTCCGCGATGGGGTTCCGCGTGTGTTCCGCTCTCCTAGTCCGCATTCGTATAGACCTCCTGCACCTCATCATTGTCTTCCAATTCATCCACCAATTTTTCTAACTTTTCATAATCTGGATCGGAGAGGGGAACGGTCGTATTTGGTGTCCAGCCTTCGTGACTTTTGGTAAAGGCCCAAGTGGCGGAACCAATGGCGGCCAAGGCCGAGCCATTCTGAGATAAAATATGTTTTACTTCGGCGGCGGCTTTGTTGCGATTGTCAGTGAGCACGGTAATGATGATGGCGACGCCACCTGGACCATAAGATTCATAAACAATTTCTTCCATCGCACTGCCCGTATCGCCCTGAGCTTTCTTGACCGCGCGATCGATATTATCATTCGGCACATTAAAAGATTTGGCTTTTTCAATGACAGCTTTGAGCCCCGAAGCATTCACATCACCCTTGGCTTTCTTGGCTTCCACGGTAAGTAAACGCATCATCTTGGTGAAGATTTTGCTCTTGCGCGCGTCGGTGACGGCTTTGCGATTCTTAATTTTTGACCATTTATTATGTCCACTCATGGTTTTGTTGGTTAGTTGATTGTTTCATACTAGCAAAAAAACGGCAATAATCAAATTGACAGTAAACTTTTTCGCGCTATAGTGACTTTAGAAATCGATCTCTAAAATAGTCAAAGACTAAATCGGCCGAGCCCAAAAACCTTAACTTCGCTTGAAGTTTTTGGGCTCGGCCTGATCATGTCGATTGGGGAGTGGTCATGTCTGTCGCCTTAGGCGGACAAAACAGCAAAGGAGATTGTCATGGGTACCAAACTCACTGGCGATCAAGAAAGAGCAATCGGACGGAGACTCAATGAACTCATGAGACAAGTCTTTACTCAGGAGGAGTATAAGTTCAACCCAAATATGTTGATAGATTTTCTCCAGCGGGCGATTGAGGGTGAGTGGAATTTACCCTGTAGTTGGATCAAAAAACCGAACGGAAATGTGATTTTTATTCTCCCGCCAACCGTTGGTTGGCGGGCCGAGGGCTGGATTCTGTATCTTGAAGACAATCTGGGTTTTTTCTTGAATAACGATGTTAAAGTGCTTCTGAAAAAACACCTTGTGCCAACAGAGGGTAAGGTTTATCAGATTGAAATTCAACGGGTTGGTCCAACCTACATTAAAATGGAGGAAGCCTTTGCTCAAGCTCACAACGTTGGTCTTGGCGACCTAACGATTGAGGCGGTTTGTCTCATTAGGGCCAATTTTACGGATAGTGAGATTGAGAATATGGGTTTCAGTTCAATATTTGCTATGCATGATCCGATCGACGGATACCTTCTTGAGATTGAGCGTTCTGGAACAGGAGTTCGAGGTGGCTTGACTGGGTTGTTCACTCCAAAGGGTACTGTGTTCGGTCGAAACCGCGGCCTCGCATTTTCCATCACTTGATCTTTGAACCACAAAAAACCGGACGCTTGCACGCGTCCGGTTTTCTTCTTGTCTGTCATTCCCACCCCCGATCAGGTCGAGGGTAAACTCCGGCGGGAATCCAGTATATGAGTACAGAATCAGGGGATGGATTCCCGTCTTCACGGGAATGACACGAAGAGATTAGAGTTAATCTTAGATTAATCTATTCTGTCCCTTCTTCCCCAAATGTTTATAAGCATTATCAGTCACGGTGCGACCACGCGCCGTGCGCTCCAAAAAACCGAGTTGAATGAGATAGGGCTCGTAAACATCTTCAATAGTGGCTTGCTCTTCGGAGAGAGCGGCGGACAAAGTATTGAGACCGACGGGACCACCTTTGAATTTATCAATCATGACTTTGAGTAGTTGGCGGTCATGGGCCGAGAGACCAACTTCATCAATACCAAGCAAGTCCAAGGCTTGTTTCACAATGCCCGTCGTCAAATTTTCTTTTTTAATTTGGGCAAAATCGCGACAGCGTTTCAAAAAGTAGTTGGCAGTGCGCGGGGTAAAGCGACTGCGTTTACTGATTTCGGCAATAGCCTCCTCCTCGGCTTCAATATTCAAAATTTTAGCCGAGCGCCGGATGATGTCGGCAATTTCTTTATCCGAATAAAACTCCAGTTTGAAGACGCCACCCGAAAAACGGGAGCGCAAGGGTGCGGAGAGCAAGGCAATCTTGGTCGTGGCGGCTAGAAGTGTAAAAGGTGGAAGCTCGAGTTGAATCGTGCGCGCTGATGGACCCTTGCCGATAATAATATCGAGGGAGCCCGACTCCATGGCGGGGTAGAGGATTTCTTCAATCGTTTTATTCAAGCGGTGGATCTCATCAATAAAGAGCATATCGCCAGCCGAGAGGTTGGTGAGAATCGAAGCGAGGTCGCCGACTTTCTCAATCGCTGGCCCCGAGGTCACTTTGAGCTGAGAGCTAGTTTCTTTGGCGATGAGGTGGGCGAGCGTGGTCTTACCAAGCCCAGGCGGACCATAAAAGAGGATATGTTCCGGCGGATGTTGCCGTTCCTTGGCGGCGCCGAGTAAAATTTTTAAATTTTCTTTGATATTATTTTGACCAATGTATTCGATCCAAGTGGCGGGGCGTAAAGTTTGGTCTAAAAAACCGCTATCACCAGTTTTAGGGCTTGTTTCTTCGATTATTTCAGCGGGATCGATTTTCACGGCTTTTTTACTTGACATAAAATTTATTTCATGCTAGACTTGCCATAGAAGCCTGTCGCGGGCCTTTTTATTTTGACGGGGAAGATTTCCAGAGTATAAATCTCTAAACAATTAAATTCTTTCGGGAGTTTATTAATACTTTTTAAAGGACGTTCCGGTTACATCCTCGTGATGTTTGCGGGGACTATCCTTCGGGACTTATTAACT
>Ga0172379_10006740_pt1 | contig 15210 bp, 15 predicted proteins | sample GrowelOW334metaG_FD_119756 | JGI IMG/M metagenome (GOLD analysis project Ga0172379, IMG submission 119756) | Groundwater microbial communities from an aquifer near a municipal landfill in Southern Ontario, Canada - Groundwater well OW334 metaG | ecosystem: Environmental > Aquatic > Deep...
CTACGGCTAATAAACTGTAGTGTGAATAATCGGGGTTTTTTACTAATTCCTTAAACTCCTCCACTCTGTATGTATTAATTAAATCATAAAAATTCTTATTAAATGCTTTGCTGATCACTTCGGATAAGTTGTGGTTTGTAATTCCCAGTTCATCTGCTAAGTTGCCAAGTGTAAGATCATTTTTCAAATATAGTTTTTTAGTTCGCATAATCGTTAAAAGTTCATCTTTAAGACGGTTAATATCTTCATCCTTAAGATTAGATTTTTCATACTTATCTTTCCCTTGATTTTGCATTGCATCAATTTCAAGTTCCGTTTGATTTAATGCTTCTGCATGATTAAGCGCTCCATACCCGATTGCGTAAATAAGAACAGAAACAAAGAAGTAAATAATTACATCATAAAAAATATCGTGCGAACCCAAAATCAATCCGGTTAGAATTACTATTGCCACGACTACCCACACAATCATGGTGCTCATAATTAAAAATTTCAGCCAGTCAAGTTTCTTCTTATCGATGTTTGAAAAAGATATTTTTAGTTTTTCGCTAAAACCACTAATAATTTTTAATGACAGCCATGTATATAAAATTCCGTGAATTGGCTTAAAGATCGAGATAATTTCCATGTCCCACTGAACCCGGGTCATGTACTCGTTTATTTTTAAGAGTTTCTCATCATAAGAAAGTAAATAAAATGGTGAGACATAAAGATAAACGACAACGAATGGAATAAAATGAAGTAGAAGTCTGGGTTTAAATTCCCCTTCCCTTCTGGTAACAAGTAATGTGTAGATGTAAAATATTGGTCCATAGATGAAGGGATACCCGACGTTAAATCCAAATAGGGATGGATATTTTTCATAAATCTGCATCTGGGATAAATAAATACATAAAATATCGAGGGAAAGAATGAGGATCGCCACAGATAAAACACGGTTAGCATGCCGGTTTTCTTTTTTAAAGAAAAGTAAAAGTGAAAGAAGAATCCCTTGCACAATTGCTAATTGAATTATGTTAACTATTATTTGAGGCATGGTTTATTTTAGTAAAAATATTCTGCCCAAAAAGGCGAGAATTTAAAAGATTTAAAAATTTAACTGATTGGATGAATGGCTTTCATTCAATCGTGCAGCCATTCAATCATCCAATCAGTGATTATTAGTTCTTTGGTTTCGGTTTTTACTCGGCAGCATATCTAATCAGTGACTGAATCTCATATTCTTTCAGCAATTCTCTTCCATTCAAAAAGACTAACTCAATCAGAAAAGATATTTGCACTACTTCCCCGCCGAGTTTTTCAATAAGTTTAACGGCGGCTTGTGCAGTTCCACCAGTTGCGAGAAGATCATCGTGCAAAAGAACTTTATCGCCGGGAATGATCGCATCCTTATGGATTTCGATGGTATCTGTTCCATATTCCAAAGCATAAGTTTCAGAAATTTTTTCGGCTGGAAGTTTATTCGGTTTTCTGATAAGTACAAACCCGGCATTTAATTTTTCTGCCAGCAATCCACCGAAAATAAATCCTCGCGATTCTATTCCCGCAACTTTAGTAATTCCTTTATCTTTTGCCAGATCGTAAAGAATGGAAGAAGTTTTTTTCAACGCTTCAGGATTTTTCAACAAAGTGGTTATATCTTTAAAGATGATTCCCTTCTTCGGAAAATCCGGTACATCGCGAATGAAGTCCGCTAAATTATTCATTAGTTTCTCCATGTTTTATTAGAAATGAGTTTAATCCGTTATTAAAATCTTGTGAGGTTCTCGAAAGCGCATTCACTGTTTTTGCGTATTCAATAGCGTTTTTATATGGCATTCCGGAAACAGCGCGGATCAGTTTCTTTGTTTCACTTATGCTTGTTCTTGAATTGGAAGAAAGATCGTTGATTAAATTAAAAGAAAAATCAAGTACATCATCTTCAATAAAATCAACTAATCCAATGCTCTTTGCATCTTCGGCTGAAATGATTGTTCCGTTGATTAGCAATTGGCGCGCTTTGGCTTCGGTTAATCTTTTCAGAACTAAAAAAGAAATTATTGCGGGGACAAATCCGATCTTCACTTCGGTGAAACCGAATTTAGCTTCATCTTTTTTTGCGATGATATAATCGCAAGCGAGCGCCAAACCACAGCCACCGGCAATTGCGGGACCATTAACAGCAGCAACTGTTGGTTTGTTACATTCATAAAGTGAGATAAATAATTCGGCAATTAGCGACGAATCTTTTTCATTTTCAATTAATGAATTCGATTGTAAATTTTTTAGATATGAAAGATCAGCTCCCGCGCTAAATGCTTTTCCTTCGCCCGTAATAATAATTCCGAAAACTTCTTCATTCGTTTCGAGCTCTTTCAACGCTGAAAGAAAGTCTTTAATTAAACCGGGAGACAAAGCATTTCTTTTCTCAGGATTATTTAGTTTGATAAATCCGATACAGTCTTTGATTTCAGTTAAAATTAAACCGTTCATTTGTCTTCAACTTTTCTTGTGACTTTTCTGTTAAGGAATTTAATAAAATCTTTGTAACTGAAACAATTAATAACTTCTTCCGGCTGAATTCCGCCTTTTCGCGCAATAGTAATTCCATATTTGGTAAGAAGAATGTTTTCAATTGAATGAGCATCTGCATTGATCGAAAACAGACAACCTTGTTCTCTTGCGTAAAAAATATTCCGCCAGTCAAGATCAAGCCGGTTTGGATGCGCGTTTATTTCAATTGCAACATTGTTTCTGCTGCACGCATCGATGATCTTTTTAACATCGTGTTTGTATGGAGCACGATGCAAAAGTAATCGTCCGGTCGGATGTCCAAGTACATCGGTATAAGGATTTTCTACCGCTTTAATAATTCGATTTGTCATGTCATCTTCTGAAAGAGAAAAATTTGAATGAACCGATGCGACAACAAATTGAAACTCTTTCAAAATCTCTTCCGGATAATCTAAATCGCCGTTTGATAAGATATCCGACTCAATTCCTTGAAATAACCGCCAATTATTTTGGGCAGCTATTACTTCTATTTCTTTTTTTTGTAGTAAGATGCGCTGTTCACTCAAACCATTAGCGTATGCAGCAGTTTTGCTATGGTCGCAAACGGCAAAATATTCATATCCCATTTTTTTTGCGGCTGAAACCATTTCTTCTAGGGAATTTAAACCATCTGAATAAGTAGTATGAAAATGGAAAAATCCTTTAAGATTTTCATTTGTTAACTTGGAATTTTTTTTGAGTTCTGCTTTTGAAAGTAAAAAGAATTCTTCTTCACGCATTTCGGGAGCAACATAAATCGAATTCATTTTTTCATAAATTTCTTCTTCGCTATTTCCCGCATGTTTCTCATTTGAATAATTTAGTTTCTGCAGAAATTCTTTTGAGCCGGTGGTTTCAAACAGACGATTCGTAAAATCTTTTTCAGAACGAGCGATGTAAATTGTTAGTGGAAGGTTGAATGTTGTAATTGATTTGATTGTTCCTTCTTTTATTTCATCAATCAATATTTTGTTTTTTAATGATTGAATCAGCTCATTTGTTTTGTCCGCTTCAACTAAAACAACAACTTCAAGAGAAGAGAAAACATCTCTTGTTCGCCTAAATTCTCCGGTGAATTCATATTTCGTTATTGATGAAATTTGGGCAAACAAATCTTTTATTTTCTCCGCTTCCCTTTCGGCAAAATGAACGAGAAGAAAATTTCTGTTTACTTCAAGTTGTTTTATTTCTTCTAAAATCTTTTGTTGAATTTTCTCTCCAAAACCTTTAACGGCGGCAAGTTTATTTTCAGTACAGGCTTTCTTTAATTCTTCAACACTACTAATTTTTTCTTGATTGAAGAGTAACGAGATTTTCTTCGGTCCCAATCCGCGTATCTGGAAGAGTTCAAACAATGATTCGGGGATATCTTTTTTTAATTCGTCCAACGTTGTAGAGAAGCCGTGAGAGCAATATTCCTCTATCACCCCATAAATACCCTTCCCTATACCTTTAACGTCTTTCAACTTGCCGGAATTCACTAATTCGTTAATGTCTTCATTTATTTTGCGGATGGTATTGGAACCGTTGCGGAATGCACTGATTTTGAAAGGATTTTCCGATCTGAATTCAAGCAGATCGGCAATTTCATCAAGTAAGTTTACAATTTCTTTCTTTTCTGCCATAGTTAACGTAAGAATAAATAAAGTTGAATGTACGTTGAAATAAATCCGAAGAAAGCTCCGGCAATTACTTGTGTAAAAGTATGACATTTTAAATTAATTCGAGACCATCCGACAATGAAAAGTAATACCACTAACGGATAAACTATCCAACTGCCGATGTATAAAAACAAAGCAAGCGGTGCCGCAATTCCTAAAGCATGAATACTAATCTTCCAAATTTTATTGATAAGAATTATTGCCGCGGTATTCGCAATGTAGCAAAACCAAAAAGCTAACGTCAGTGGTTGAATATTATACGACCGGAGAAGAAAATACCCGATTAAAAGCAGCGCAAGCCCGAACAGAAACGGAATGGTTCTTTCTTCCTTCAACTCGGCATCCTGGTTGACGATTTTATTCTTTTTCAACATGATAACAAAGAAAACTATCGGAAGAAAAAAAGTAAATAGAAATGCTGAACCTACAACCAACATTTTTTTATCAAGAGACGGTTCAAGTTGCAAGCCGAGATATGAAAATGAAAAAAGGGTTAACGTTGGTGGGACAAAAAGCGTTGAGAGGATTCTTGCAGTTTTATAGGAACTACTTTTTTGAATCAATTCAATTGGATTAGACTGCATCTGCATAACTAACTTTTTCTAAGTTTTGCAGAAAATGAAGTAATATCTCTTCAACTGAACGGTAATCGTAAACCGTCATTAAGCTATTTCTTACAACGTGAGCGCTTCTCATTCCCTTTAAATAGCCGGTGTAAAATTTCCGATGCTCAATAACAGCCCGTTCTTCTCCTTTTACTTGGATAGCAAGTTCCAAATGACGAAGGCAAGTTTTTATTTTTTTTGCGTGAGATAGAGGATGTAATTTTTTACCGTTATTTAAAATATCTTTTGCTTCTTCAAAAATCCAAGGATTACCAATTGCGCCACGCGCGATCATCACTGCATCGGCATTAGTTTCCGTAAAAGCTCTTAATACATCTTCGGCAGTCATTACGCCGCCGTTTAATACGATTGGAATCTTTACTACTTCTTTTATTCTCGGGATCCAACTCCAATCAGGTTCGCCGGAATGCCCTTGCGAGCGAGTGCGGCAGTGCACGGTTATAGCTTTTACGCCAACGTCTTCTAATCTTTTTGCAACTTCCAAAATATGAAGAGTAAAAGCATCCCAGCCAATTCTAGTTTTTACAGTTACCGGAAGATCAACTGCATCAACAACATTTTTAACTAATTTTTGAAGATATGCCGGGTCTTTCAACAAACCCGCACCTGCACCGTTATTACAAATATTTTTGATCCAGCATCCGGCATTTATATCAATTAAATCAGGCTGCTGTTCTTCAGCAATTTTAGCGGCACCAACCATCGATGAAATGGTTGAACCATAGATTTGAATTCCGACCGGTTTTTCTTCATCAATAATGTCAAGTTTCTTGTGTGTTTTTTCAGATTGGCGAACTAGTCCTTCAGCGTTTGCAAATTCCGTGTAAACCATATCAGCGCCAAGTTCTTTACAAACCAAACGAAATGAAACATCCGAGATATCTTCCATCGGAGCAAGAAAGATTCCTCTTTCAATATTTATTTTTCCAACTGTAAACATAGATTTTAATTAAGCTTTCTGCTCAAGCGGGGAAAGGTGATTATGCAAATAAAAAATACTAAAGAGAAAAACCAACAACACAAAAAATGAGCCGGTTAAAAATGGAATTTGATAGCCGAGATATTGGTAAGAAAATCCGCCCCATAACGGACCTAACATTCTTGCAAACGCCGAAAAAGATTGATTAACTCCCAATACCATTCCCTGCTCATTTTCCGGTGCAACTTTGGAAACAAGACTCAATAGTGTGGGTTGTAATATCCCTGTTCCAATTGACATTACTGCGGTTATTATAATAACGCCAGTCCAATTTATTCCATAAGGTATCAAAGCTAATCCAATCATCAGAAAAAAAGTCCCGAATGAAATCAGTTTTTGATCGGAGTATTTTTTTGCCAATCGTCCGATAAGTCCGCCTTGAACAATAGCGCCGACGATACCAATAATTCCGAAAATCATTCCGTTTTGCATATCGGTAAAACCGTATTTGCTGTGTCCAAGGAGTGCAAATGTTCCATAAATATTTGCAACCGAAAAAGTTACAATAAAAAAGAGAAGTATAACTACACTTATTAATGGATTAGATAAAACTTTTTTAAAGGAAGCGGCATCAAACATCTTTCTTCTTACAACCAATTTCTTTTTCTCTTCAGTTAAAGATTCAGGCAAAAGAAAAAAGCTAAAAGAAAAAGCGAGGAATGAAAAACCCGCGGCGGCAAATCCGGTGATCATATAACCAAAGTGAGAAAGTAGTCCCCCCATAATAGGACCGAAGACGAAACCAAGTCCAAACGCAACGCCGATAAGTCCCATCCCTTTTGAACGGTTTTCCTTAGTTGTTGAATCCGCAATATAAGCTTGCGCAACCCCAATGCTGCTTCCGCCTATACCGGCAACAACACGGGAAAGTAAAAGCATTAAGAACGAATGAGTAAATGCAAAGATTATATAACCGGATGCATTTAGCAAAAGTGTAATTAGAATAATATTTCTTCTTCCGTACTTGTCGGATAAACTTCCGAATACCGGATTAAAAATAAATTGAACTAACGAGTAAACAGCAAGGACAATTCCAATAGCGCTTTCCGGAATGTGCAATGCTTTAACAGCAAAAGTCGGTAGAATAGGAATTAATATTCCAAATCCCAACAAATCGACAAAAACAACAATGAAGATTAAAGATAAAGAAGATTTTTTCCCGTTCATTGTCTATCAAGTTCCTTTAGAATGGCTTCACCCATTTCCTTTGTCCCGACGTAATTCGTAGAATTAATATCTTTCGTAACAAACTGTCCGTCTTCAATTACTTTTGAGACAGCTTTTTCAATTCTGTCTGCGGCTTTATGTTCTTTGATAAAGTTCAACATCATTACGGCGCCCAAAATTAATGCGCATGGATTGGCAATATTTTGTCCAGCAATATCCGGCGCCGAACCGTGCACTGCTTCAAAAATTGCAACTCCCTGCCCGATGTTTGCGCCTGGCGCAAAACCTAAACCGCCGACTAAACCGGAAGCTAAATCAGAAAGAATATCACCGAATAAATTAGTTGTTACAATCGCGTCAAACTGATTTGGATTCATCACCATTTGCATCGCCATGTTATCAACAATTTTATCTTCATATTTGATCAAAGGATAATTGACTGCCACTTCTTTAGAAATATCTAAAAACAAACCACCGGTAAATTTCATAATATTAGCTTTATGAACAACCGTAATTTTTTTTCTGCCGAGAAGTTGTGTCTGCTCAAAAGCATATTTTAAGATTCGCTCGCAGCCTCTTCTTGTAATAATACCGATCGTTTCTGCGGCAGATCGGCTGCTATCAATATAATGCTCGATACCGGAATAAAATTCTTCTGTATTTTCACGGAAGATGAGAAGATCAACATTGTCATACCGTGATTTTACGCCTTTAAATGTTTTTGCGGGGCGCTGATTAATATAAAGATCAAACTCTTTCCGCAAAGCAACATTAACGCTTCTAAATCCTTTCCCTATCGGCGTTGTTAACGGACCTTTCAACGCCAGTTTATTTCTTGCAATTGAATCGATAGTCTCTTGCGGAAGCGGATCGCGGTATTTATCCAGCGCTTCCATACCGGCAGACATAATTTCCCAATTGATATCAACTCCGATATGTTTTATAATTTTTAATGCGACATCAGTAATTTCCGGTCCAATTCCATCACCGGGAATTAATGTTATGGTATAACTCAAATTTATTCTCCGTTAAAATTCATTTTGGTGTGCAAATATACAAAGAAAACATTTCTTCTTTTAGGAACAAACATTTCACAAGGTTGGTTCATTGAGAGAAAGATTAATATTAACAAAAAGTCAATTTCACTTTCCAAAATAAAGAATTAGTGGTTTTTAATTTTAATTGTGTTTAATTTTCATCTGAAGATCGGAAACGAAACAACTTAAATTTTATAAATTCAAAATATTTCTCAAACAAACAAAAAGGAGTTCAAAATGGCTGCAAAGAAAATTTTAATGTTAGTTGGTGATTTTGTTGAAGATTATGAAGTGATGGTTCCCTTCCAGGCTTTATTAATGGTTGGTCATACGGTTCATGCAGTTTGCCCTGATAAAAAAGCAGGAGACACGGTTCGTACTGCCGTTCATGATTTTGAAGGAGACCAGACTTACTCTGAAAAACCGGGACACAACTTTGCGCTCAATGCAACATTTGCAGAAGTAAAAGTTGAAGATTATGACGCACTTGTTATTCCTGGCGGACGCGCACCGGAATATCTCCGATTAAATGAAAAAGTTTTGGAAATAACCCGATACTTTGCTGGAAAGAATTTGCCAATTGCTGCAATTTGTCACGGCGCTCAAATTCTTGCAGCAGCAGGAGTTCTTAAAGGAAAAGCGTGCAGCGCTTACCCGGCAGTAGGTCCAGAAGTTACCGAATGTGGTGGGAAATATATGAGCATTCCCGTTGATAAAGCATATGTTGATGGTAACCTTGTAACTGCACCAGCCTGGCCCGCTCATCCGGAGTGGCTTGCCAAATTTCTTCAGGTTCTCGGAACAAAAATCGAATTATAAAATTTAATGATTTATTTACCAGGGACTTGAAACAACAAGTCTCTGGTTTATTTCACTTGAAGTGATGAGGAATATTTTTGAAGAATGTGTTTTGAATCTTGAAATGATTGACTCATTTTCAAACTATCTTGATTAGATAAAAACGGATATTCAGTTTTACTTTTAGATGATGGGAGAATTACAAACTGATTCTTGCCGGCAATTTTTCCTTTAAACACCCATGTAGGAGTAAAAGAAATATTTTCTAAATGAAGATCGTGTGAAAGAATATCTTTTGTAATTTTAAATTGCAGAATTACTCCTACATCCGAATAACGCCACCGCTGATTTGAAATAAAATTACCAAGCGAGTAAGCAACAAAACCGGAATCCAACTTCCCTTTCAATTTGTCCGAAGAATCTTTCCGAAAAAACTGAACCGGTTGAAGCACATGCGGATGACTCGCAAGAATAATATCCGCACCGGCATCAATAGCGATTTGTACAACACTTTTCTGATAACGGTTTGGTTCGTGTTGATATTCTTCCCCAAAATGAAAATAGACTAATACGAAATCAACATCTTGCGATTTTGCTTTTTGAATATCTCGAACAATGAGCGAATCGGAAATTCTATTTACTAAATAGTTCTTTCTTTTCGGCAAGTAATTCCCATTCATTCCGTAAGTATATGAAACCACGGCAAAGCGAATTCCATTTGCGGAAATAATGGTGATTGAATCTCTTTCCTTTTGCGACGAAAAAGTTCCTGTGGAATTTATTTCATTCTTTTTTAATTTTTCTAAAGTTCGCAGTACTCCAATTTCACCTCTATCCAAACAATGATTATTAGAAGTAAAAAGGAAATTAAATCCGGCTTTCTTGAGTGAAGTAATGTAATCTTCCGGAGAATTGAAGTACGGATACCCGGTATAGCTTTTTTCTTTTCCCGCAGTTACGGTTTCAAGATTGCCAAAAACAAAATCGGATGAATCAAAATATTTTCTTATCTCACTGAAGGTAGGCGTAAAATCAAAACTATCAGCGGTGACTTTTGCATATTCAAATTGCGGAGAATGGCACATCAAATCGCCAACCACTGAAATAGTAATTGATGTAGTTTTAGGAGCGTTTGTTTGTACTTCTTTTTCATCAAATTGATTTGAAAAATTCAGAAATGCAAACAAAGAAATTGGGAAAAAGATAAGAATGTTTTTATACTGCGTCATAGAGCTAAAATTTTTTAACAAAAAAGAAGGCTGATCCAAAGATTTCTCCGAATCAGCCTTTGAATAAAATGAAATGATTTTCGTTAAGCTTTAGGAGCTTTGCGTTCTTCTTTTACTTTTTGAATTTCATTTCGAACTTCTTGCGAAAGTTTCTTTAATTCGCTTAAACCTTTACGCAAGCGGGTTCCGGCAGCTGATTGACCTTTCTCGTAGAATTTTTGAAAATCTACTTCTAATCCTTGAACAGCTTGAACCAATTTTTGGAAATTTTCCATGAGTTTCTCCTTTTGTTTTTTATTGATTGTTTATTTTGAATTTTCCAGAACAATTTCTGCAATATCTTTTACTTGAACTTCTTCAGTTTTTTCATGAGCTTTTACTCCGTCCGTCATCATGGTCATGCAAAACGGACAAGCCGATGCGATAGTATCTGCATTTGTTGCAAGGGCTTCACGCGTACGTTCTTCGTTGATTCTTCCTCCTTCAACATCTTCCAAGAACATTCTTCCGCCACCTGCGCCGCAACAGAAACCACGGCTTTTGTTGCGTTCCATTTCGACAAGTTCAAGTCCGTTTATTTTTGTTAGCGACTTACGCGGCTCTTCATAAATTCCGTTGTATCTTCCAAGATAACACGAATCGTGATAAGTCACTTTTCTCGTTTTTGCCGGTTCATCTTTTAATTGAATTTTCCCGGATGAAAGAAATTCCGAGATCATTTCAGTATGATGAATCACTTCATAATTTCCACCGAATTGTTTGAATTCATTTTTAAGTGAATTAAAACAGTGCGGACAGGAGGTTACAATTTTCTTAACGCCATATCCATTTAAGGTTTCAACATTTTCTTGAACAAGCTGTTGTGCAAGATATTCATTTCCCAAACGTCTTGCTGTATCGCCGTTACATTTTTCTTCCGTACCGAGAATTCTAAAATTAACTCCCGCTTTCTGCATCAATTGCGCAAAAGCGACAGAAACTTTTTTATAACGGGCGTCATATGAACCCGCACATCCAACCCAGAATAAAATTTCTGCATCCGGATCATCAGCCATAGATTTTACATTCAATCCATCCGCCCACAAAGCTCTATCGGCTTGATTAAAAACCCAAGGCGTTCCGTTTGATTCCAAACTTTTGAAAACATTGTTCAACTCATTTGGAAATTCGGATTCGGTTAAAACAAGATGCCGCCTCATATCAATTATTGAATCGACATGCTCAATCGTAACGGGACATTCCTGCACACAAGCGCCGCATGTTGTACATTGCCATAGTTCTTTATCGGAAATATAATGATGAACTAACGTTTTATCAAATATTTCACCATCGGTTTTTCCGGCGATCATTAATGGAGCTTTGTCAAAAGTTCTCCTCCGGATATCGGTAATTATTTTTCTTGGCGACAAACTTTTTCCGCTGTTTGCAGCTGGACAAACTGACGTACATCTTCCGCATTCCGTGCAAGTGTAACCGTCTAATATTTGTTTCCAAGATAATTTTTGAAAATCATCCGCGCCGTAATATTCCAACGTTTCATCTTCAAGATTAATTTTCTTCAATCCTTTTTGATCATCAAGTTGGGAAAAGAAAACGTTTGGAATTGACGTGAGCACATGTAAATGTTTTGAGTAAGGGAGATAATTTAAAAATCCGAAAACAAAAACAATGTGCATCCACCAGAACAATTCATATAATGTTTCGGCAGAAGAAGTACTTGCTGAATACAATAATTTTGCCAGCGGAAGCGAGAATGGACGAACTTCAAAACTTGCAAGAATAAAATTATTTTTTGCAACATGCGAAATATTCTGTCCGAACATTGCAAGAACAACAAACATGATAAGTGTAAGAATAAAGGCTGCATCACGCATTCCGTGCTTGTCAACCATCAACCTTGGAACACGCAAAACAAATCTTCTATACAAGGAAAGAAGCACGGCAATCACCACCAAAAGCCCGAATACATCCTGCGTAAAAGTGATTAAAGAGTAAAACGGTCCGAGAAATGCAAAGCTAATTGGAGTGTAAAATCCTTGAAGAATTGATTCGAGTACGGCAAAAATAAAAAGCAAGAAACCCCAAAAAATCAAAACGTGCAAAATTCCTGCCGTCGGTTCGCGCATAATTTTTGTTTGCGCAATTGCTATGGTGAATACTTTTTTGAGTCGTTCACCGATTCTATCAAACCGGTTTTCTTTTTGTCCGAGCAAAAGAAAAGAGATCAATCTTTTTGTGCTGAAAACAAAAAAACCGATTGACGCAAAGAAGAAAAGAATAAAAATGAAATTCTTTACTGACATTTATACTATTCAGCTTTAGCTTTTTTAAGACCGAAATAGATAGCTGCCGCTGTAAAAACTTTTACAGCCGTCCAGACGGAAAATATTGCCGCTGCAACTTTAAATGTTTCGGAAAAATTGTGGATGAAAAATGCATTCAAAAAAATTGTTCCTGAAAGAATTATTATTACCTCTCCAAGGAACATTGAGGAGACAACAGCAAAGTAATTCTTATATTTTTCAACAAGCAAACCTGTTGCAAAAGCAGCTAAAGGAAATGCCAACAAGAATCCTCCGGTTGTACTAAAAAACCGGGCAATTCCAAAACCACTTTCAGGCAAAACAGCAAAAACGGGAAGACCGATTGCTCCGGCGGCTAAATAAAGGAGTTGACTGTAAGCTCCCTTTTTTGCACCGAGCATTGCACCGGCTAAAACAACAGTCATTGTTTGCAAGGTAAATGGAACAGGTTTTATCGGTATTGTAATTTGAGCTGCAATCGCTGTTAAAAATGCAAAAGATACGATTCCAAAATATTCTGAAGCAATAATTTTAATCCAAGGGAATGAAAGAGCTTTTGTCTTTCCGTTATATTTTGTTTGCATGAATTCCTCAATATATTAATGGTTAAAAAAAATATCGAATATCGAACAAGGAACAACGAATGTCGAACGAAAAAATGAGAGAAAACTATTTTTTCTTCTCATTATTCTTTCTTGATGTTTCAATGCTTTTTACAAATATCGAAACAAGTTCATTGCACTCAATCATTCCTTTATCTATTAAATCCAATTTATTTGTTAAAGTTACTTTTTTAATAATTTTCAGCGCAATAAAAGTTTCTCTTAATTCTTTTAAAAGAATTTTGAGTTTATGAATGAAATCATTTCTTGATTCTGTCCCGATAAATCGGGATGCCTCACCGTATAGCAGTGCTGGAGCTGTTCCGGATCTTACCAATTGCCCGGCAATATGATTGCCTGCTCTTGAAGTATTAAGATTTTCTGTTACTTCAATTATTAATACTGCAAAATCAATCAACCTTTCTTCAAGATTAAAGTTTTTATTTTTACTTTCGTTCATACTTTAACTTCATAATTCGATATTCCTTGTTCATTATTCGATATTATGTCTTAACGAAATCTCTAATTCTCTTAGCAAGTACTAAAAAAATTAAATGTCTTCTCTAAAAGTAAATCAAATTTCCGGTTACTTCCATCAAAAGGATGTTTACAGTTAAAAGTATGTCCAGCGCCAATAATCTTATAAAATTCAGTAATTCTCTTATCCGACCACTCATAAATCTGTTCAGCTTCTTTTATCGGGACAGCTAAATCCTGATCAGCATGAGCGATAAACAAAGATCTATTCAATGTACGAATCGCATTTTCAATATTCAGTGAATCATTTTTATGTTTTTCCAGATCATCAATCAACGAAACATTCAACCGCATTGCTTGTTTTGTTCTGGTATTAAAAACATCAAAATAACCTTTTTTGCGCCATTGCTCTTTTTGTCTTTTAGAATACCGGTCAAAAGTTGAAACACTTGACCAAATCGCAACAGCCGATACTTCATTTAGTTTTGATGCAGTTAAAAGAGCAATTGCACCGCCACGGCTGTGTCCGAGTAAAAATATTTTTTTGTTCCCGGTTTCTCCAAAAAAACTTGACTGGTAAAGAGTTACAATTTCCGCTAATTCTTCAATTTCTAATGAAAAAGTATTTTCGGCAAATTTATCAAGCTCGGTAAATTCAGTAAGTGAATCACCAACTCCGTTATGCGAAAAATTAAAAGAAAGAACAAAAAAGCCTTTTTCTGCAAAATAATTACCGATATAAGGTCCGAATCCCCAATCTTTAAATCCCTTAAACCCATGCACAAAAGTTATGCACGGCGCTGATGAAAGATTTTCTACGCCAAAAGCTGTAATATTCAGCTTATTTCTTTGCGGTGTATAATGAACGAAGTTTTGAATCATCACTTAATTTGAAGAAACTTTTATGGAAAATTAAGAAAATAAATCATTTTCACAACTTTTCTATTAAAAAATAAATCTTAACCCGGTAGAGATCACAAAGTTTCTGTAATCGAAATCGATACCTTTTTGCGTGTATGGGAACATCACTTCAACCTCCAGTTGAAGATTCTTTCCGCCGATTTTACCGAAAAGTGCCGGTTCAAAAAATAATGCTTCTTTTCCTGATGGAAACGTGGTAACTCCATCACTGGTTTTCATTAATTCTAAAAAGTCAACATAGGATAGTCTTATTGCAAACCCGGTTGTGATAGCATTGTTTTTATTTCCAAGATTCGCTTGTACAAAATATTTATCATATTTTCCATACCCGAAATTATTATGAACGATAGAACTAAATTCTTGTCGCTGGTAATATTGATCCATTCCGTCTCCTCGCCCATACCCAACAAAGGCTTCCCCCACAATCGATTCCGAAACATTATCAAAATATCCAATGGCAACTTCAGTATAATTATGACTGTTCTTGTCTTCCTTTTTTGTGTCAAAATCATTACTGTTTATTGTAACCTTGTCGTAATTCCCTGCAATAGATAAGGATATGTGCTCAAGTGGAGAAGAGACAAGATTAAAACTTTTACCATTTGTTCCATACTGCCCTGAAATTTGGGTTTCGCCCTGTTTCTGTACCAGAGGAATAGGAATATTATTAGTCGTGTAAAGTAATTCTGAACCACAACCTTGAAGAATCACAACACTTAGAATACCTATTATCTTTTTCATTAAAGATGACCTTCACATTCCGCATTTATGAATACCACTAATATAAACCTAAGAAATTAGTTAATGAATTTCAAAAATATTTCGATCAAAAAACAATTCTCGGAATGCGGATTCGGGAATTTTTGTATGTTTACAAC
>Ga0172379_10006741_pt1 | contig 15204 bp, 14 predicted proteins | sample GrowelOW334metaG_FD_119756 | JGI IMG/M metagenome (GOLD analysis project Ga0172379, IMG submission 119756) | Groundwater microbial communities from an aquifer near a municipal landfill in Southern Ontario, Canada - Groundwater well OW334 metaG | ecosystem: Environmental > Aquatic > Deep...
AGAGCTGTGGGTGCACATCCACTACCCGGCTACGGCCCGGTAATCTCTGTGAACCGCCACGTGCGGACCCGCATGCGTGGTGGTGTGGGGGCTGGGGGAGAAAACCCCCCGGCTACCCGATTAGCTGACGGGTTTTGCCGCCCTGATAGAAGCCCTCGAAGACTTTTATGCTACGATCAGGCGAGGTCGAAACGGTCAAGGTTCATTACTTTGTTCCACACTGCCCCTGCCGCCGGAGATACAGCACCCTACTCCACAAACTCCCGTTTCTCCGCAAGATAGGCCAGGCTCATGTTCGGCAGCACCTCAGTGTGCGGGATAAGCAGATATTTCCACAGCTTACCGCCGTTTTTCCGGGTATGTTCCGAGGCGTGTTTGCAATACTCCTGCGCCGCTCTTGCCTTTTCCCGCACTTCTTCCTGCTCCAACTGGTTATCGGCCTTGATCTCGGCAAGGTAGATCGTGTCGGCCGTTTCCACGACGAAATCCGGTTCATAGGTGCGGGCGTCGCGGTCCCAATAGATTTTGAACTGTTTCGGCGCAGGACGAAGCCATTTGACGACGTCCTTGTCGCTTTCCAGCAGGGCGGCAAAGTCCTTCTCCCCTTTGCTGTCAAACTGGCACATTGAATGGCAGGCCTTCGTGAATCCGGAGAAAACCTTCTGCGGAATGGCGCTGGTCGGGGTGATCGTGTCGGTATAGTGGTGGATGCTATCCGCCTTGATCTTGGTCAGGTTGTGGCCCTCTATTTCCGTAAACGGCTTGACGATAGGCGCTTCGTAAGACTTGGTCGTGCAGTAAAAATACGGCTTCATCTGGGCGTAGATGAACTCGGCAATCTCCTTCTTGTGGAATTTGACCGCACTGACAAACTCATCTTCCGTCAAGTAACTTTTCAGCTTGGCAATGGCCTGCCCCACCAGCTTGTACAGCAGGTCCGACTGTGTATCGTAATCGACCTCCGGCAGGCTGATCAGTTCGTCGAGAATCAGGTTCTCCGGTTTGTCCGCCGCTATGCCGTACTTGCCGATCAGGGTCTGGTCGATGTTCTCCTTGCGCGCCAGGAACCGTATTAAGATTTCTTCCGACACCGGCGAATAGTTTAGGTCCGTCACATCGAGATCGAAGTCGCGAAACCCGGAATCAACTTCATCGGTCGGCTGGATGGTAATGCGGGGAATTTCGATGATATTCCGGATAAACTCGCTTACCGTGTCGTTATAGGCATTCCCGATCTCCGCGACGATCTCGGCGGCAAAGAGGTTTTGCTGCGGGTCCACCAGCATGACCTGTTTCACCTTCTCGACGACGATCTCCTTGATCTCGTCCGTGGTCAGCTCGGCGGCGCACTTCACTCTGCCATTCACCTGGGGGAGGGTTGCGTGGATGGTTTTCCGAATCTCCAGCGTCAATCCCGCCGCCGCTTTCTCCTTTGACTCCGGCATGGCCTCGATTCTCTGCCGCTCGGCCTCCATCTTCTCTTCCAGGGCCGTCTTGGCGACAACGACCTCCTTGCGTCCCTCGTAATCAGCCGGATCGATCTCGATGATGTTCCTTTGCTTGATGATGGAGCCGGGTTTGTTGGCCTCCTCGATGATGCGCTGGAAATTGTCGTGGGCAACAATGGTCAGTTTGTCCACCTTGTCGTCACCGGTGCGCTTGCCGTAGGGCAGGCGCAGACCGCGCCCGATGGTCTGCTCCGTCAGCGTCTCCGAAGCGGAAGAACGCAGAGGGATAATGGTATAGAGATTCGTGACATCCCAGCCTTCCTTCAGCATGCTGACATGGATGACGATCTCGATTTTGTTGTCCGGATTTTCCAGGGTCAAAAGCCGCTGGATGTTCTCTTCCTTTTCCTCTCCCTTCTGATTGGAGTGAATCTCCATCACCTTGTCGGCGTATCGTCCCTCAAATAAAGACTGGATCAGGTCCTTGACCTGGGAAGCGTGATCCGTATCCTTGGTCACCACCAGCACAAAGGGCTTCACAAGCTTACATTTCTCATTGCGGGCATAAATCTCCAGGGCCACCTTGGTGTCCTCATGGATGCGGATGCCGTCCTCCAGTTTGATCCGATCCAGTTCTTCCCGGTCGTAACCGGCGGGATCGAAATTCTTCCGCGTCGCCACGGCGGGCTCCTTGACAAAACCGTCTTCCATAGCCATGCCCAGGCCGTACTGATAGACCACGTTTTTGAAAAGCTTTGTGCCCCCCGTTTCGGTTTTGGGCGTGGCCGTCAATTCAATCCCCAGAACCGGGTTCAGTTCGTTGATGACCTGCATGCCCCGTTCGGCCCGGTAGTGGTGCGATTCATCCATCAGGATTACCAGGTCCTCCAGATTCGCCAGTTGATCGAAATAGGATTGGCCGATATACTCGGAGAGCCTTTTGATCCTGGGCTGTTTGCCGCCCTTCGTTTCCGCGTTGATCTTGGAAATGTTGAAGACGTTGATATTGATGGATTCGTCGAACAGGGAAAGCGTCCCCCGGCTCGTGTAGTTGTCGCCCGTAATGATCCCCGGCGGGCGATGGACAAAGTCGCCGATGCCGGGAAAGACATACTTGGGGCTCCGGGAATTGGAGAAATCCTCGATCAGTTTGTTGTAGATGGTCAGGTTCGGAGCCAGGACGAAAAAGTTCTTGATGCCCTTGGCCTGGTTTAGCCAAGCGATAAACGCACCCATGAGGCGGGTCTTTCCCACCCCCGTCGCCAGGGCGAAGCAGACGCAGGGGAAGGTGCGCTCGAACTCGGTAAAGACGGCATCCGCGCCTTTTTCCGCCGCCCGTTTGGTGTCATATGCCAGCACCTTTTCCCGTTCGGTGGCAAGATCGGCGTCTTTCCGCAGGGTCAGGACATCAGCAAGTGCGGCGAGGATCTCCAGGCTTTCGGCCTGGGGCGGGCGCAGACTCAAGCGGTTCTTGATGTACGCGGCGTGCTTGTCCATTCAACCTCCCGATATAACACCTGTCATCCCCGCGTGCCCTTACCGGGGATCCAGTTTTTATTCTTCCACTCCGTCGAAAATATTCAATTGGTCGGATTCTTTGTCCTTTGCCTTCTTTTTCTCTTTTTTCGTTTCCATGGCAGGCGGTCCTATGGGTTCAAACGCCGGTTCATCGCCGTTCCGCGGCATATCCACGATATTCAGGCTGTAATCGTCCCGTCCAAATTCGCACTTGCCCAGCAGCATGGAGGGGATCTTCTTAACCGTGATGCTGTCGTACTTGCCGTCGGCCCCGTCAAAATGGGATTTGCAACAGATCAGCAGGCTTTCGCCGGGCTGCATCTCCTCATTGATTCTGTCCAGATGTTCCGGCGTCAGGTGCACCGTGGTGGTAAAGATAAAGTCCTGCTCCGAGGATTGCCCCTGCTTCCAGTAATGGACCTCATCGGGGCGGTAACGGAAGTTTTCATGCTTCGCCATGGCGGCGGCCAGCATGGGGGCGTTGTACTCGGCATTGATGACCCACTGTTCGTAGCGGTCTTTCTTCAGCAGGCTCGGGGCCATATCGTAATACTTGAAACCGCCGCCGCCCAGCCAGTTGACGGCCTTGGAGATGCCCCCCTGGTCGGTCCCGTCGCAAACCTTCTTCATGCGCAGGAGAATGTGGGTATGGCAATGGTCGCCCAACTCGACCATGATCCACCGCCGCCCCATCTTGTGGGCCACGGCACCGGTGGTGCCGGAACCGGCGAAGGAATCAAGAACGAGGTCGCCGGGGTTGGTGGCAAGAGACAACACTCGTTCAAGAAGCCTTTCGGGCTTGGGGGTATCGAAAATATCTTCTCGATTGAATGCTCTCACCTCCAATTTTGCTTCATGGTTATGCCCAACCTCATCAGTTGGCCAAAATGTTGCCGGAGGGCGTGTCGGATTCTCTTCGAGGTATTGCTTTACATAGAGTTCCCAACGTGCTTCTTTTTGAACGTATTCAAGAAGTTGTTGATTCACTGGAACATTCTCTTTTTTCCATCTCCATCGGCCTTCGGTTCCATCCGGTTTTACAGGCCAAATTTCTGAACCATCTGGTGCAGTAATGGGATACCACATTGAAGGACGATCTTGACGTCTCGACTCTGAGCCTTCTTTTCGTAGAGATCTTCGTCTGTAATATTTACCAACCTCTTGATCAAAGTAACCAAATTGTGCCGAGTTCTGATTCTTAGAAATTGGGTTTACAAAAAATCGATCAGATTTTTGATAAACCATTATATGATCGTGGGAAACACTAAATCCTCGAGCATCCATTCTTTCGCTGTAAACCTTTTGCCATAGGCAATTTGCCGCAAAATTCCCCCGTCCAAACACCTCATCGCACAGCACCTTCAAATAATGGGCCTCGTTATCGTCAATCGTAATCCAGATCGAACCGTCATCAGCCAAAAGCCGCCGCAAAATCTCCAACCGGTCCCGCATCATCGTCAGCCAGAGGGAATGCTCCAGCCCATCTTCATAGTGGGCAAAGGCGCTGCCGGTGTTGTACGGCGGATCGATGAAGATGCACTTGACGCTCCCGGCGTAGTCCTGCTCCAGCGCCTTCAGCGCCAACAGGTTGTCCCCAAAGATCAGCATATTATCGGCATTCCGGTCGCCGTAGGATCGATCCGGATCTTCAATCAAGATCCGCGGCTCCAGCTTCGGCCGTTTTTCTTTGCCGATCCAGGTCAGTTCGAGTTTCGTCTTGGTTGTCATAATAAGTGCTTCTCTCACCCAACTTTCTTCTTTACGGCTGCATCGAACATTTCCTGGTTGATTGGCGATTCCAGGCGATCGTTGTTAAGAAGTTTGAGCACCAATTCAACAGTGGTTTCATCAACGACAATTACGCCTTTCTCGACTCTGAGCCCCCATCCTTTTTCTTGGTTGAGTTTCAGGAGGTTCTTTAAATAAGATTCATCTTTATAATAGCCACTTTTCCGGATTGCGGAAATTTTTCGCAGTAAATGCAGATTTGAACCAATTCCTTGCCGAATTGGTTCAACATCACTGAACACCTTCATTGCCGCAAAGGCATCCAAGACTTCATCGCGATTCTTTTCCATGCCCTCACGAAAATTCATCGCACTCTCGAATTCCTTCTTGTTGGTGATAAAAGCTGTCCCATTATAAACGAAGAAATCGATATGTGTATCGATCGTGAACACTTTTTTGTCTTCTAGATCGACCAGCCTTTGATTTTCATAAATGAAATATGAAATAGATGAAATTTTCGTTGCACGCGTGAATTTATTTATCTTTCTGGAACCATAAACTATGTTGCCATCGTATTCCAATTTTACAACATAAGCCCACGAATCGAGCAAATCTTCGTATTTTTCAACCTTTCTATTTTCAAGTCCCTTCTCCACTTCTGCCTGAATCTTAACAAAGTCGGTGTCACCTGATTCAATGGTGAAGACTCGGTTGTCTTGGTCCGCAGTAAGAAAGTTATACTCTTCAAACCTATAGTCAGTATCCTGAATTTTCCCCGTAACGGCCTTTTTCAGCTTGTCTTGAAGCTTTTTGTCAACATCGACACGCAAGACATAATAATGCGCGGTCTGTGCTATTAGACGTCGTTTCACCAACCAAATTGATGTATTCCAGGGCTTAAAGTCAATTTTTCTCAGTTGAGCAATTTTCTTTACAATTTTCGTTGTCATTCCTTAACCTCCTTTGGCTGGACATCAATCACAAAATACAAAAAATTTGAAATGCGCTCAATAATACAGGTGTCACCAATCTGAAACTCTCTTTTGGAAATCAGGAGTCCCTGCATTTCTCGACTCCCATCTATGAACTGGCAGTCGTAAAGTCCGTAACCAGCCAGTGCGAGAATAGGGTTAATGAAAACGTTCTGCGTCCGGTAAGCTAACGCAAACATCAGTGACATGAAAACAAAAAGACAAAGAAGAGTTTTCCAATCGCCTAGATTGAAGTTGTAAAAAGAAATCATGTAAGGGATTGTGTATGTGAACATATCCCCAGACTTGTTAGACACCTTCACGATCTTGACAGAAAGTCCGCTCTCGATCTTGCTGGCAGCAACGAGCACGACAGCACAAGAAATCAGTGTTGTTGCAATGATAATGGAAGAAGAAATCGGGTGCTGAGGCCAACGTGTTATGTCGTTAAGGTCTTTGATGACAAAAATCAGCGCCAAGGGGAAATAGGAACTGATAAACATCAAAAGTGAAGCAAAAAACCTAAGCCTCATAATAATCCCGCTGTCTTGTTACCCTTGCCAGTTCCTTTTCGTTACAATCAAGAGTTTTGCTACGCACGTGCTCTCTGCCGCACCCGCTCGCGGGCCTGCAATTGAGCACGGATCTCAGTGTACAGACGGGCATGCTCGTTTTCTCTATCTGAAAGGCGGATAACCACGGCATAGGGCTCTTCCTCAAGCGCAAGGTCCTTGCCCCATGCAGGGTCTTTCCGCGTTACGACCAAAAACAATTTTTTATTGCGGGGTTGTTTGATTATCCATGTTGATCTTTGCACGGTCCCCTTTGATCGCTGTGTGAGTGAGTGTGTGTGCTTTACGTTCAATTCAGGGATGTTTGGAAAATCATTACGAGCCGTAGCCGCATTAAAAGTCGCTGCAACTGCATCAAGAGAGGGTGCTTCTACCAATCGAAATTCAACTTTGCTTGCTTTATATTCTACACGGGTGGTTCGCACAGGTGGACAGTAAGCAAGGGACACCGTTACTCTGCGCCGCCGTCTACCTGGCTGATAGAAGCTGGTGGGAACGGGAATTTCATAAAAGTGATGGTGATTGTTAAGAAGTCTTTCTTCCGCAATCAACGTAACATCTTCCTCAATGGAACGATATAGGGTATCGTGTTGAATCATTCCATAACCGACCGACTGGCGGATTTTCTTCTGATCTCCACCGAGTAGATCATACGTAGCCTGAGGAACCTCGGCATGTGCGACAAGTAGTGTCCTCAGGAGGTTGATACTCGCATTCGGCATTTCAGATAAAATCTTTCCCGCATAGTGCGCCGCATGGGGGGCTGCATAGCTTGTGCCTGCTGCTTCTGCAAACACGCGGCCTTGCGTTGCAAAATCTTTGCTGAGAGAAAGCTCGCCAAGCTTCTGATCGCTCCGTCTTCTCGTAACCAGGTTAATTGCCCAATTACCTCCATAGTCCACTACGTCGGGCTTGATGGCTGCTTTTACCGACTCACCGCAACGAGAAAAAGGGGAAGGCTGTTCCTTTTGAGCTATGGGAACTTCCCTTGGATCCCCTGGATTTCTTTGGGCATAGTGGCTCTGGTCCCAACGCGCCACGCTTCCAACCGTCAATGCGTTCAGGGCGGGTGCGGGATCAAGCAGTCGAGCATGTTCGGAAAGGAGATAGCCGGGATAATCGTTTTTCCAGTCCGCAGGGTAACCATCAATGCCCAAAAAGTTTCCCGTCGGCACGACAAATAGCACATTCAGTTCTCGAGAGAGCCGGTCGAGAATATAGGCAAGGCCGCTCACATGCCCGCCCAGATAGGGTTTATTCAGATCTCCATAAGAAATATTGAAGATTCTACAGCCATACTCGTGATGAAAATACCGCACAGCTTCATCAACAATATTTTCGATCAACCGGGGATCACCTTCGGCATTTTGGTCCAGAATCCGGCCGCTCACAATGCGCAACTGAGGGATGAAAGATTTAGCGCGGGCACATTCCTCCACGTCGCCATAAAGGGCGATGCCGGCGACATGGGTACCATGACCATTATCGTCGTGATGTTCTTTGTTGGGATGAATGAAGCCTTGTGCATCACCTAGGGCGGGGCTGATAAGGGGATGCCCTCCGGCAAGGCCGCTGTCCAGAACTGCAACTATCGGCGCATCGTCGGGCGGAGAAGGTATATTGGGAAGATCTTGAATATCCAGTGCAAACAGGTGCGGTTCCAAACCGAATTGAGGAGGCAAGTCTACCGTGCGTACATCACGGTGATGCAGTAGTTGCGTAGTTTGGCTCCTGTTGACATGAACGCGGTACAATAACAAACTATCTACATCAACACTGTCAAGCACCCGGATGTCCTGCTGGGCAAGCCAAGTCTTAAACGCCGTCGTCAACCTGATTCTTTCGTCTGATCTTGAAACCGGCCATAGCTCAATATCCAGCATGAACTCTTCATCTATTGGCAGACCGTCTCTCTTGAGTGCCCAACCTGTGCGGTCCTCCGGCGTCCAGTGATCGAATCCTTGCAAGGCATAAAAAATTTCTTTTCTGGTCGGTAATTCACCTATAGCCAGTTTCGTGAGGCGTGCTTCAAATTCCTCCAAGGCGCGTTCATCAGCGAAAGCCAAGGCATAACCGCCGTCTTCCTCGCTTACGAACTCCACACCCGGGATCGCTTCCAATGCATCAGCGGTTAAGCCTTGGATCTGTAACTTGAATAGGCATCGGTTATCGAATCCGCCTATATCCTGCAGAGCGTTTTCTTTCGCTGTTGTAAATGATTCGTAGAGGCGCTGGCCATGTCCAACAATATCGTCTGGTGGTTTACCTCCATACGATGTCCGGGGTCTTCTTTGATTAACCGGCTGCTCGCGTTCGATCCGCAGATGCTGGTAGGCTTCCACGCCGAATTATTTCCTCCCCGACGCGTGTTTTGACTGCGCCTGTTCCCGCTGGACAGCCTTCTTGATAAGGCGAATTTGTAAGAATTCTTGTCCTTTAAGAACCATTTCCTTGATTGCCCTGCGGATGATCTTCTCAACTTCGGCGTGGGTCATTTTGGCAAAAAGCGATAGAATCTGGTCGTCCGAAGCCTCGAAGTCACGCCGTACACCGCGCAACTTGATTTGCAGTAGTTGCAGCAGTTCATCCCGAGTGGGTGGATAGAAGAAAAAGACCTCTTCAAATCGTCGCCAGATAGCCGAGTCCAGCATTTGTTCATGATTGGTGGCGGCAATGATCAGGCTCTTTCCCTGATAGCCGTCGAGCATCTGAAGAACCGCATTGACAACCCGTTTCAATTCACCATGATCGGTGCTGTCCTCCCGCTCTTTTCCCAAAGCATCGAATTCATCAAAAAGCGCTACCATCGGGGAAGAGTCTATAAAATCAAAAACCTTTCGCAGATTGGCCGCCGTTTCACCCAGGTAGGAGGAAACAACGCTATCCATCCTGATAATTGCCAGTGGCCTTTCCAGTTCCGTGGCCAGTACTTCCGCCGTTAATGTTTTTCCGCAGCCCGGAGGACCGCAGAAGAGAATTTTGTCCGATGGCCGTAATCCATAGCTCTTCAGCACATCGCCACGATGATGCTGTTCGAGGATATCCTCCAAGCCATCCCGGTTCTCCTTCGAAAGGACGACTTCATCTAAATTTCTTCCCGGTTCCTTTACGAAAAGCAGTGGCAAGCCTCGTTCCTGGTCAGTGGGGACACGTTCGGAAAATTGGTGCAAGACAGCGCCCTGTCGGACCGGGCTGCCATAAAGAATCTTTTCAAGATCATTCGCCAGCAAGTGATGCTGTTTTTGCCGTTCTTCCCGGATGACGGCCTCGGACACTTGCTTAAACGCAATAACGTCGCCATGAGATCCCGCTTTTATTAATTGCCTTAATATTTTCCCACTGGCCATGGCTGTTCTCCTTTAATGGGACTTTTATTGATGACTTATACCACAATAGGGAGAGATTGTTTAATTTTATTCATGGACATCTGGAACCGGCCAAAAACCACCGCGGGAATGACAAAGCACAAGCGATATCAATCCCCGCTTACCCCCCCGATCCGCCCTTATCCGGTCCAATGCGTTTCAATCATCCATTCTTTTGCAGGTTGGTCAGATGGTATTTGATCCCATCTGCGGTAATCCCGATCTGCATCGCCAATTCCTTGCGGCTTATGGACGGATTGGCGGCTATCATGTTCATGATTTTCTGGGTAGTTCCTCCAGCATCTTCTTCGCTTCCTCCTCCAATTTCCAGAACTCCGCAAGCAGTTATTTCGCTGGTGTAAGCGTCTCGTAGCGGTGAAAGTATCGGGTCATGGGGCGCTCCTTTCGGGAAGCGCCGCACGCACGACGTCGGCGAGCTGTTTCGCCGTCGGCAGCTTTCCCTTCAGATTTGCCGGTAATTTCGATCGGAGTTGATATGCGGCCACGCCGATGGGGTTCGCTTTCGTGCGCAGGGCGTATTCGACTTCCACATCGTCCTTCTCCGCGCAGAGGATGATGCCGATAGATGGCTGGTCGCCGTCACCGCGTTCTTTGTCGTTGAGCAGATTCAAATAGAAATCCATCTTACCCGCGTGTTCCGGCTCAAAAGGCCCGATTTTCAATTCGAAGGCCACCAGCGCCTTGAGGAAGCGGTGGTAGAAGAGCAGATCGATGAAATACTCCTTCTGTCCCAAGGCCAGCCGGTGCTGGCGACCGACGAAGCAGAAGCCGTAGCCGAGTTCGAGGAGGAACGCTTGCAGACGGGAAATCAGCCGGTCCTCCAGTTCCCGCTCCTTCACTTCCCGGCGGATGCCGAGGAATTACAGTTTGTAATATCTCTTCATCATTTCTTCGGCCTGCTCGGCAAGATACTCCGGCAGGGCGAGGGGGAAGTTGTGGGTCTTCTTCTCGGTGACGGCGCGTTTGTAAGCTCCGGCTTTGATCTGGTTGAGCAGTACGTTGCGGCTCCAGCCGAAACGGGCGGTGGCCTGGAGGTAGTAAAGCAACTCTGGCGGGGATTTAATTCTGCCGAGAAGAAGGACGTGATGCCCCCAAGGGACAACCGTCGCCAATTCTCGCACAGCTTGTGCGAGAATTGAGTTCTCCTCGGATGCCGCCTGCACGACTTTACTTTCTGGGACAACTTGTCCCGGAAATAATGGCACCCCTTGCCGAGGGGTGCGGTTTTCAAGTTCTCGCGCAGCCTGTGCGAGAATTGTCTCACTGGAATAAACCATGTGGAGTTGGCGCATTCGCCAGACGTTTGCCACTGAGAATCCGCGCATTTCCGGAAACGCACGTCGTAAGTCCGCTGCCACCATTTGCACGACAGCATCCCCCCAGCCGAGCACTTGTTGCTTCTCCACGATACCACACCCGATGTCCCAGTAGAGCAGGATCAGGTCGCGGTTCACAGCCCGGGCTGCCAAGATGCGCGCGGAAATCACCCGCGTTTTCAGGTCCTCGATGAACTGCCGGTACTCCGGCGAGGTCTCCACATTCGGATCACCTGCGTTTTTCATTGAGCTAATCCCTCAAGCATCTTCTCTAGCTAATCCTCCAGCTTCCAGAACTCCGCGAGCAAATCTTTCGCTGGCGTAGGTGGCTGGCAGCAGCCCCCTATCTCTTTGTATGTATTCGGAAATGACCCTACTCTCTTGACAATTTTTTCACAACCATTTTCATATCTTCCCGTATATCATATCAATATGCGGGTTTTTAACCAATGAATACAAAAACATATCCTCACTGGCATCCATACCCGGGTGCGGGCACAACGAAGCATGAAAATCACCCCTTACCCCCCTTTTGGAAAAGGGGGGTAAGGGGTGATTTTCATATTAAACAGACTGTTTTCAATGCACAAAAAATATCGCCGCGCGATATTTTGATTTAACTTGCTGATATATTTATTGTTTATTTTATACACCTGCGATTGTCTACTCCAGGGTCGCAGCCAAGGCGGTCTCGACAACTGCTTTCATATTTTGCAGGGATAGGACAAAATTATTTTTCTCTTCCTTCGTTAAGGTCTTGATATCCAGTTCAGCGATCTTTCTTGCCGTCACACTCAGGTCACCGAATATGCCTTTGACCTTTTCAGTTTTCTCTTCCGTGCCGGTGCTTTTCGTGGCACTGAGACTATCCTTATACTTCTTGTAAGCCTTCAGCATATCTTCCTCCATCCTTTTCTTGGCAAAAGTCAGGAGGGTCTTCTTGGAAATGGACGGGTTCTGACGGCACTCGTCGCGGATTTCCGCGGGAAGGCGATTGAGGGAAAGGGTTTCGGAGATATAAGGCTGCGATTTGCTGAGGATCGTGCAAAGGTCCGTCTGCTGGTATTCGTGCTCCTTCATCAATCGGTCCAGGGCTTCCGCCTCTTCAACGGGATTCAGATCCGAGCGCACCATGTTTTCAATGAGCGAGATCTCCGTGTAATTCGGCGTATCCACATATATGGCGGGCACGCTCGCGATGCCGGCATTCTTGGCGGCGGCGCAACGCCTTTCCCCGGCGACGATCACCTTCACTCCATCCTGGATCCGAAAGAAGATCGGCGTCATGACGCTGTTCCGGGCAACGGAGGCGGTGAGCTCCTCCATGGTCGCGGGATCGAAATACTTTCGCGGCTGGTTGGGATCGGGCTGAAGGTCGGCCAAAGGGATAGAATAAAGTTGATTGCGGACGTAGGTCTCACTTTTTGCCATAACATTCTCCTTATTTATTTCTTATTCTCCGACTTCTGCGAACGTGCGATAAGCCGATCGAGTGTATCGGGAACGAATTTTTCAGCAAAACCAGCGATGAACGACCAAACGATCAGCTTTGCGCAATCGGCACCTGTCATTGGATAGGTATTCACGAAAAATTCATGCATGACCTGAGAAACCGTACTCTTTGCGGCCCTTTTCGCTTCATCCTCGGTTATTGTCGTAATCGCGGGAAACAGGTCACCCGTCAGAAACCCCGACGTGAAAAAGAGAAGGAGTACTAAGGAAAAGGTGGCACCATAAACCGGCGCTAAGAGAATATTTCGCCAACCATACTTGAGATCGATATACGTCAAGGTATTGGTATCGGTGCTCTCCACGTCCAGAAGACGGCGGACAGCGCTGATCATCCCCCCGACACTGCCGGCAATCATCACATAGAACATGGGTGACATATTTCCATCACTTCGGTAAATCAATATGCCCGCAAAGCATCCAAAAAATATCAAGCAACTTAGCAAGTATATCATTATCTTGCTCCTGCTCTTCCGGCAAGCCGTATAGAGGACAAGATGCCGGTACATGTCATCGACAAGCTCCTCTAGTTCTCCCCGCAGCGTTTCATCGCTGACGCCCGTCAATTCAGCAACTTTGATCTTCACCCGGCTCGTGAGGTTCTTATCGCCGGCTATCTCCTGGTACATGTCCACGAGAAAGAGAAGCCTGCATTCCATCTCCTCGCGGGTGAGAAACAGGAGGAGAGCCTTATCAATCGTGTATAAATCCTCCCAGCATATAGAGTCGGTTTGATCCGCCTTTTGGATGACTTCGTCGATCACTGCAACCGCCGTGGGCGTCTTGCTCTTGCGGGCTTCATCCACAAGACGGTACTGACCGAGGAGCATTTTATAGTATGATTTTTCGTCAGTCCTTCTCTTTTGACATATTGCCATTTTCCCCCCCTTGAAAAGCATGGTCATGATGACCGGTTATCGGCCGAATCTCAAGCCGCCGCCAAATTATCTGACTTTAGGTCAATTTCGGACATCGACTAATCAAAAGAATGCCTGGAAATTGTCCCTGTTGATTGATAATAGGGAAAATGCTTTCGAGATAGCCCCATTTGCATGGCCCCACCCTCAGTCATTTCTTGGTTCCGGCAACGATCCATACACCACCGTCTGTTGCGCACTGACCACCGCTGGTATCGGATAAATCACACGTGGCAATGTCCACGGCCTCCTCGAATATGTCCAACCGATACTTGTTCACCTTAAGATCCGCGGCCTTGGCCGTCGCCTTCTCTTTTGAATTAAAACTATAAATTACGACCATTTTCATGTGATTATCTCCTTTCACCTTAGATTCGGAAGTATCATGAGTGTTATGTGTCATGGAGCCGTTGCGGCTTGAAACAGTTTGTCCACGAACGCCTCCCCCGGTTCATCCAGAAATTCTCGTAAGTCACCGGTCTTTTTAAATTTTGAAAGCATCTTCACAAAGACATTAGTTTTATCAAGACCGGCCTCTCCGACCAAAGAATCCAACTTGCCAGAATCAACGGAAGATTCTTCCGTATCGCTTTTTACCTTGTTAACGATAATATCGATTTTCGCCCGTCTTTCCTTGGCTCTTTCCCCGGCAGCCTCAACGGCTTTCTTCCAGTCGGCAGGGCTGACTTGCGCAAAGAGGTTGCCCTGTGCAGCGCTGAGGGCTGCCACCGCTGTCGAATCGAGATTGCCTCCGCCGTCTTTCGCGAACATCAAGCTCGCGCCGGGCTGAGTAACAGCAATATCCCCGACGGCCAGCCGTTGATAAATGCCCGAAGCGCTCCCCATGTCGAAAATCCCGACATATCTTAACTCCATCACAACATTCGCCGAGTCTTTAGCCCCTCCTTCCATTGGTTGCAGGCCGCCTTCTTCAGTTTTAGTAACTTTTTTGTCCTCCCCCGTGACTGTTGTTGTCTTGTTGGCAGTGCCGCGATTTGTAGGAACGTAGGCCAGTTCAGCCCTTTTGTACCCTAAAACAGCTGTCGGCGTCTGGGTCGTCTGGTTTTGAGACACTTCAACGCCGATTATCGTCCCCGTCGCCGCAATGACCGAACCGCCAGCAGCGGTGCACCCTTGAAAGAGTGGCAATACAAGGAAACATGCCAACAGCAGCGCGCCCGACAGGGTATAGAGATCATTTTCCCCCAGATTTTGTCGAATCATATTCTCCTCCTTTGTATTTTGGATTCACCTCGACCGTTAAGGGTCCAAACAGATGCTGAGACACCTCAACGACAATGTTTTCAGTCGTTTCAGGAACCGATACCACTGAAGAGCTTGAATAGCCGGCGGCAAACTTCAATCCCGGCTGATCGGAAAACTGCAACCCCACGGACTGGCTTTTTATCGCTAATACACCCGTATCACCCCCATCTCTGTTTGTTGTAACGACCCCGATACCAATGATTAGATGATGAATGGTCCCACTCTTTCCCTTGATTGGAATTGCACATGCGCTGCTGACCATTGACAAAAGGATTACGCCTAATATGGGGAAAAAGAGTCTGTGCATTTCACACTCCTAAGATCCCTCATGAGCCCGACAAATCGGGGAATAATGAACTTCGCAGGCGGTGCGATCAATCAAACCTGCCTTTTCTCATAACCCTACGTCAATTCCAGCCGGCAGGCATCGATCGTCCTTTGCCATTGAAACCCCGGATGGATGTCCGATTTGTCCGGCCGCACGTGATGATGGCCGATTATTCCCTCAAACGCCCGATAGGCGTCGTCGGCAGCGAAGGGATCGGCCGGGGCCTTCCGGGGAATCTTGAATTG
>Ga0172379_10006742_pt1 | contig 15203 bp, 10 predicted proteins | sample GrowelOW334metaG_FD_119756 | JGI IMG/M metagenome (GOLD analysis project Ga0172379, IMG submission 119756) | Groundwater microbial communities from an aquifer near a municipal landfill in Southern Ontario, Canada - Groundwater well OW334 metaG | ecosystem: Environmental > Aquatic > Deep...
ACACAAAATAACATTAAATCAATATATTATGGACAAAATCAATAAGCGATACAATTCACTTGTGATGAATTACAAGGAAATTGAAAAAGGAACATCGGAACAGGATATTCATGATAAGAGAGTCACTCTGAGACGAATCTTCCCGGTTCTTGCTGCTTTCAGGGTGAAGCCGTCCAAAGTAAAAAACGGAGAAAAAGCATTTAAGTTATTCGGACAGTTGCGTGACATTCAGGTTCAGATATTAAAGTTGGAAAGTGTGGAACCAAGTACCGAAACAGCTGATTATCTTGTTTATTTGAAAGCAATAGAATCAAAAACCAGCGATAAAGTGATCCGGTTTTGTAAAAAGAAAGCACTTGTTTTTCCTTCCATCAAGAAAAAGCCGCAGGTTGTCAAATCGAAAATATATAAAAAAGCAAACGAATCGCTTGCCAAACTCATTAAAAAAATCCAGGACAGAAGGACTGATTATGCCTGCGATATTCATAAAATAAGGATAGAATTTAAGAAGTTCCGTTATGTTGCTGAAATTCTTCTGACCATCGAAAATGCGGATGATGCCAGACTCGAAAGGATTAAAGACTATCAGGATTTACTGGGCGAAATTCAGGATTATGAAATTCTAATGGATGGAATAAAACGGTTTTATAAGAAGCGAAAATTGAATAGCGGGGAAATTATCGGGATATTTGAAAATAATAAAAAGACACTGATTGAAAAGTTTGACCATGAACTGGAAACGCTTATTCAGGTATGCCATGATGTCATCAGTCTGAATAATGATGCCCTAAGTTTGGATGCAGACAAAATTAAACCCGATGAGCCGGCTTCAAAGTCTAACGACCAGGATTTAATGAATGTTATTGACTCTTTAAAGCAACAACCGAAAAAATTGCTTGACGATATTATTGCGGTTAAAGAGCAAGCGGATATTCCGTTCATTGAAAATGTTCTGTCGGTTCCGGACAGTCCTGTAATAAAAAACACAGTCAGGAAAAAAGAAAAAGTTGTTTCAGTCGCGAAGCAAGAGTCTCTAACTACGGCTCCTAAAAGAGCTACAAAGACAACAATTGCCAAAACGAAAGAGGTAACTTCTCCGACTGAAAAAGTGACGGCGAAGAGAAACCCGAAAGTTGCAGCCAAAACGGTTGTCAGGAAAGTAGCCAGGAATAATAAGGTAGACGATACAGATGTAAAACAATAATTACTAAGCACTCTTTGAGAAAAGCAGTTCAATCAGCTTATTATAAAATATATATTTATGGGGAAGAAAGAGTTATTTGATATAGATGATTTCAGGGTTACCGAAGGAAAGAAATTTTCATTATCCGATTACCCGGCCGAAGTGAAAAACAAGGGCATGGATAAGGCGGAAGGTGAAATGTTGACACGGAATGATATTGAAGATTTAGCGGCACTACAGGATGTTTTGTATGCTGAAAACCGCCATGCAGTTTTAATTGTTATTCAGGCAATGGATGCGGCGGGCAAGGATGGAACCATTAAGCATATTATGTCGGGAGTAAATCCGGCCGGGGTAAGTGTGAGTAATTTTAAGTCACCTACAGCCGCTGAATTAGATCATGACTATTTTTGGCGACATTATATCGCGTTACCCGGTAAGGGACAAATTGGTATTTTCAACCGTTCACACTACGAAAATGTATTGATAACGAAAGTTCATCCGGAGTTTATTTTAAACGAAAAACATGCCGGCATAGCATCGGTAAAAGATGTGAATAAATCGTTTTGGGATGAACGTTATAAACAAATCTGTCGATTTGAGAAGAATCTGGTGGAGAATGATGTCACGATTTTGAAATTCTTTTTACATGTTTCGAAGGAGGAGCAAAAGCAACGTTTCCTGGACCGGATTGAGGATCCGAAAAAGAACTGGAAATTTTCGACTGCCGACCTGAAAGAAAGGGTTTTTTGGGATGCTTATCAGTCGGCTTACGAAGATGCCATTGCGAATACCAGTACAAAATCAGCTCCGTGGTTTGTTATTCCTGCTGATAATAAGTGGTATACTCACTATCTTGTAGGGAAAATCATTTGCACTGAATTAAAAAAGCTGGACTTGAAGTATCCTGATATCTCAACAACGGAAAAAGAAGCTTTATTGAAATCGAAAGATATATTGTTGAACGAAAAATAGCCGGTAATAACTTTCCCAAGGTTTGTAACTTTGGGAAAGTTATTTAAAACGACTAATCCAACAGTTCAGTATCTTTCCTCTTTTTTTCTTTCCACTTTACGTAGAGCATGTGGATTATGCCATCGATAAGACCGATTTTAGGGACAATAAAATTCTTTGCTCCGACACTTTGTGCTACATCAATATAGGTATTTGCTGCAGGCACAATCACATCGGCCCGGTCAGGTTTAAGTTTGTACTTTTCAATCAGTTCATCCACATTGTATTGCTTCAATTCTGCGGTAATTGCTTCAAGTGCGGTAAGTGGAAATTTACGTCCGGTACGGGTCTTTGCCAGTGCATTCAGTTTAATAATATTTCCACCCGAAGCAATAATATCATTGATTTGATATTGTTTTTTCAGTTCCAGTAAATCATGGTGTAACATATCGTATTCTCCACTCTCGACTTTGTCGTTCAGTAAACGGATGGTTCCTATCTTGTAGGATTTTGATTGTGCCAGTTCGCCGTTTACCAACAGACTTATTTCCGTGCTTCCGCCACCCACATCCACAAAAACATAATTTTGATGTTCGTTTAAGTTGTAATAAAAATGACTTTCGTAAATAATCATTGCCTCTTCGTGTCCATCAATAATTTCAACTTTCAAATCGGTTTCCTTTTTGATCTCTTTCACAAGATCTTTGGAGTTTTTGGCTTCACGCATGGCAGCTGTTGCACAAACCCTGTAGTCGGTTACATCATATACTTTCAACAAATGTTTAAAAGCTTTCATGAGCCGGATCAGATTTTTTGCCTTTAGGTCGCTTATTTTACCATCGACAAACGATTCCTGTCCCAAACGCAAAGGGACCCGAATCATCAGTGTTTTGTCGAATGATTCTTCAGCATTACCGGGTACAATACTCATAATTAATAACCGAACGGCATTGGATCCGATATCTATAGCTGCAAATTGAAGACTGTTCATAATTGATACTTGTTTGGGAATGATTATTTAAATATTTTCTTGTTTCTTTTCCTGTAAATTTCTTGTGTAATTGTTTTTGTAAAAAGTATAAATTTCTTCCTGCGACCTGAACGGAGAATCGTTTTCGCCCGCATTCAACCGGTTATTGCCCGTTCCGTCCACAATACGTCCTTTTACATTGTCTTTCAATCCGAATTCAATAACGGTTTTTAATTGTTTCTGGAATCTCGGGTCATAAACCGGTGTGTACACTTCCACCCTGTAATCCAGGTTTCGCTGCATCCAATCGGCCGAACCTATGAAGTAACGTTCCTCGCCTCCATTGGCAAAAATCATGACCCGTGAATGCTCCAGATAACGATCAATAATACCAATCACCTGAATGTTTTCACTTATTTTCGGTACACCGGTAACCAGCGAACAGTTCCCGCGAACCAACAGTTTAATTTGTACTCCGGCACTGGAAGCTTCATACAGTTTTTCAATTATTTTTTCATCGACTACATGATTGATTTTGCAATAAATATAAGCCGGTAACCCTTTCTTTGCATTTTCAATTTCGGTTTTGATCAGACTCATAATTTTTTTCCGCATAAACTGAGGGGAAACAATCAACTGTTTGAAAGCAGGGTTTAAATAAGGCTGTTCCAGAAATTCAAACACGTTTTCCACGTCATCAACAATGCTTTTATGGGCGGTCATCAGGGTGAAGTCGGTATATACGGTGGCTGTTCCCTCGTGGAAGTTTCCGGTACCAATGCAGGCAATGTTCCCGTTGCGCGCTTTGATATGAGTCAGTTTTGAATGCACTTTCAAACCCTCTACCCCAAGAATGACTTTAATGCCGGCATCCTGCATTTTTTTTGCCCAGTTTATGTTCGACTTTTCATCAAAACGAGCTAAAAGCTCTACAATTGCCGTGACTTTTTTTCCATTCAAAGCGGCACAAATTAATGCTTTTATCACTTTGGAGTTTTTAGCCAGGCGGTAAATACTTATTTTGATTTCTTTTACTTCCGGGTTGATGGCCGATTCGCGCAAAAGACGTATGTAGTAGTCGAAGCTATGGTAAGGATAGTGCAGGTATTGATCTTTATTCCGTATTAAAGTGATGAGACTTATCGATTTATCAAATGCCGGAATAGGAACCGGTGGATGATTCTCAAATTTCAAATTTTCCTTGAGTTTAGGAAAAGTCATTAAGTCTTTGAGATTGTGATACCTGGCTCCACTGACGGGGATATCGTTTTTATCTATTCTGAGGAGTTTCTCGGTAAATCGTAAAAGATCAGATGGCATTTCACGGTCGTAAACAAAACGAACCGGCAGTCCGCTCTTTCTGCTTTTCAATCCTTTCGAGACTTTGTCAAAAACACTCTGGTAGGCCGAATTATCAAAGTCCATCTCCGCATCGCGGGTGAATTTTATCGTATATCCTTCGTACTTATCATGATTGAACTGAGAGAATATTTTGGGCAAACAAAAACGGATAACATCGTCAATAAACATGATGCAAATTTTCTCATCTTTCTTTGGCAAAACGATAAAACGGGAAAACTCGCCGGTAGGAATTTCAATTAAAGCATATTCTTTTTTATTGTTCTTCTTTTGGTCAGCTGAATTTGATATTTTGACCGCCAGATAGATACTTTTATCATTCAGTTCAGGTTCATATTTCATTCTTGTTATCAAAACAGGAAAGAGTGAATTCATCAGTTCTTCCGTATAGAATGTATTGATGAATTGTTTCTGATCTTCCGATAATCCGGACTCATTTACCCAATAAATATTTTCTTTTTGCAAAGCTTCATTCAATTCCAGAAATATAGATTCAAAATCTTTAGAATAGATCTCGTTTAGTTTCAGTATTTTTTTTAATGCTTTTTTCGAATCGGAATCTAAATGACGCATATTCTCTTCAATCTCGATAATCCGGCGTAAAGTAGCCACCCGCACCTGAAAAAATTCATCCAGGTTATTGGAATAAATACCTAAAAAACTAAGCCTTTCAAGCAAGGGGTTGGATTGGTTGGATGCTTCGTCGAGAATCCTGCGGTTGAAATACATCCAACTGACATCACGGTTTATGGTCTTGATACTCTTGGTTTTCTTTGTCATTTTATATGCTGGTGCTGAAATACAAGATTGATATTTATTTTGATTGTTGCTTAGTCATAAAACAAAAATAAGCTTTAAAATTCAAATTCAGTTTAAAAACCCATTAAATATCCCGGTTTTTGCGGAAATGTAACATGTATTACGACAATATGATGTTATGTATCGGATTAAGTAAATAAATAGCTTTATTTATTTTTTAATCTCTGCGTAATGGCTTCTAAATATATTTGATACAAACTGAAACTAATTTTGCGTCTTTATTAGCAATCAGCCGGCTTAAGTGACTTCAATACATCAAATCCAATGTCGATAAAGTATAAAACAAAAATAATTAGTACAAGTTTAATTTTCAGCTTGTTTAATTGTTTAATTTTTTATTCCTGCAAGCAGTCGGAGGCATCATCACCGGTAAATGTCTTCATCCCATCTTCAATAGCACAACTGTCAGATACAGATCATATTTCACAGATTGTTTTTACTTCCGACTTACATTATGGTCTAAAAAGGGCATTTAGAGGAAAAGTCGTCGACGCTAATGTTGTCAATGAAGCAATGGTCAGTCAGATTAACTTACTTCCTGAAGCTGTTTTTCCGCAGGATAAAGGAATAAATGCAGGGAGAAAAGTAGGTTTTATTGATTATGTAGCCATTAATGGTGATATTTCCAACAGGCAACAGTCTGGTATCCAGTCGGCATCTGTTTCGTGGAATCAATTCGAAACTGATTATTTAAAAGGGATTCATTTGAAAAATAAAAAAAATAACGAAGCGGAATTCTTACTTACATGTGGAAATCACGATGTCGCTAATGCAATTGGTTTTTCTAAAACATTAAATCCGGCTACCGATAACTCGGTGATGGTTAACATCTATAATTTGATGTTGCATCCAATTCCACAAAAAACATTCCGGAATTATAATTACAGTTCCGATAAACCAAATTTTTCGAAAGATATTGATGGAATTCATTTTATGTTTATAACCATGTGGCCCGATTCTGCTGCACAAATATGGATGGAGAAAGATTTGTCCCCCATTGATTCTAATACTCCAGCACTCATTTTTACTCACGATCCAATTGCAGGTGAACCGACTCATTTTACCAATCCGTTGGGTAATCACAGCATGAATGAGAATTACGAAAACGAAGTGGAAGAAAATTTCAGGGGAAGTCTTGCTTTACAAAAGGAATTGGCTGTTTTTTTTAAGAATCATCCGAATATTAAGGCCTATTTTCATGGTCATACTAATTACAATCAATTTTACACTTTTGTTGGTCCTGATGGAAATCTGGATATTAAAGTTTTCAGAGTTGATTCTCCTATGAAAGGAGAATTTTCTGAAACAGATGAAACAAAATTGTCTTTTCAGGTTTTATCCCTCGATGCCCGAAACCAATTGCTAACCGTCCGTGAATGCTTTTGGAATCAATCCGGAACTTACTCAGTAATAAATTGGGGTGCAAGCTCTACAATTTCCTTAAGTCAGAATAAATAGATATATAATTCAATTCCGGGTATGTGTCTGGTGTTAAATGCGAATATGTGAGTTTTATTCATTTTATGTTTTCATATTAATAGTATTGTAACAGGAATTGTGCTGCATTGTAATTGATTTATCTCACTTTCGTAGCTTTTATAAAATCATTTTGTAATGATGACAATCTAATTTTGCGAAGTTATTGAACAGTTTATTCGTTGCACATATATTCATCTATAATCAATACGATGTATTACAGATTTACTTCCCCATTCCTTTTTATATTTCTATTTGCTTTAATTATTTCTAATTCGATTAGTGCTACTATATTAAAGGGTAAAATATTAGATTCGAAGACAAATGAACCATTAACCGGCGCCATTTTTATTGATAAAAACAATGCTGGTTTTTACGATGTTGCTACTCTTGATGGTTCATATAGTATTAAGAAAATTAATTCCGGTCAACATACTTTTATTGTCAAATACCTGGGTTATGTTTCACAGGAAAAAAAAATTACGGTTACTCAAAATAAAGATGTAATTATTCTCGATGTATTACTCGATCCGGAAGCAATCTCACTCAATCAGGTAGAAGTGTTTGCACAGTTGGACAGGGAAACATCACAGTCTGCAAGAAATTCCGAGAAAAATGCCGACAATTTGCTAAATGTAATTCCCGCCAAATCCATTGAATTATCTCCGGATATTACTGTAGCCAATGTTTTACAACGAGTTTCAGGAGTAACTGTTCAAAAAACCGCGAATAGCGGTGAGGGACAATATGCTATTATCAGGGGAATGGACAAGAGATACAATTACACACTTGTAAATGGAATTAAAATCCCCAGTCCCAATGATAAAAACCGATACGTTCCAATGGATATATTTCCTGCTGAAATAATTTCTCATCTGGATGTTATAAAAGCTTTGACACCTGATATGGAAGGTGATGCAATCGGTGGTGCAATGAATCTGCAATTGAAAGAGGCACCGGACAGGTTGTTGGTCAATGTTACCGGGTCAGCAGGATATAATTCGTTGTTTTTACAAAGACCATTTTACACGTTTGATAAAAGCGTAGTAAATTTAAAATCACCGGCTGAAATGTACGGTACAAACTATCACGTTAAACCAACTGATTTTCCAATTGAAAACCTGAAATTCAATCCAATTCATCCATTCCCGAATTTTAATGGTAGTTTCAGCATTGGGGACCGATTTTTCAATCGTAAATTAGGAATAATTCTTTCATTAAGCAATCAAAACAGTTTCAGTGGATCCGATGCCTTTGTTACGATTCCAAGAGCACAACCCAATCCGGGGACTTTGCCTGCTTTTGAATCCAAGGAAAACCGGACTTATTCCACACAGCAAAACCGATTAGGAATTCATAATAAGATTGATTTTCTACTGAACAGAAACAACACTTTAAGTTTGTACAATGCATACTTTGAACTGGATAAATACATTTCGAGACATTCGGTAGTTACTTCTCTTAGTACCGGAGTTGGAAACACTGAAACAAAGGACCGTTCACAAACTCAGTTGGAACGAATTTATAATTCCACACTTCAGGGAAAACATTCAATAAATGACAGGCTTTTTGTGGATTGGTCTGCGGCATATTCAAAAGCATGGGCCTACAGACCGGACGAAGTTGAATTACAATCAAACAGCACCAATATTGATAGTCCTATATTACAGGGGATTACTCATAAATGGATGCATAACACCGATCGGGATTTAGCCGGATATTTAAATATTAGCTGGAAGCCTGATAATTTATTCGAAAATACTGAAGTGAAAGCAGGAGGTATGTACAGGCATAAAAACAGAGAAAACTATTTCAATGAATATTCGCTCGATCCGGTTTTTGTGAATAATGCACCTCAATTGTTCACGACTATAGACAAGGCCAAATTTGCCTTTTCAGGTTACAATGCCGATTTAGGGAGCCCGGTCAATCAAAATGATTATACTGTTTCCGAAGATGTTGATGCTTTTTATGGAGAAATAAAGACCAAAGTTTTAGATAAACTTAATATTCTGGCCGGTGTACGGGTTGAACAAACCAGATTGGCATACAATACTCCAATGCCCGAAACTTTTATCGGTAAATCCGGAAGTCAGGCCTATATGGATGTACTGCCCGGAATGCATTTAAAATACGAACTTACAAAAAAGCAGAATCTACGGCTAAGTTATTTCTCATCCATTTCCCGACCGGGTTATTTTGAGGTAATTCCTTATAATATCTCAGGTGAAACTTTCGATGAAAAAGGGAATCCGTATTTAAGAAGATCCAGGGCACAAAATATTGATTTCAGGTATGAACTTTTTCCGGGTGCTTCCGAACAGATATTAGCCGGCTTTTTTTATAAAAATATTAAAGACCCGATTGAATATAGCTTAGTACGTGAAAATGGACCATCAGCTTTACAGTTAAAACCGCAGAATTTTGGTACGGCGACCAATCTGGGATTTGAATTTGTAATCAACAAATACTTTGGAAATTTTGGTGTTTCGGCAAACTATACTTTTACAAAATCGAGTATAACGACTTACAAAAAAACATATCAACGTATCAACCCTCAGGACCAAACATCTGATTTTACTACTGATAGTGTACGCGTTACCAGACCTATGCAAGGACAGGCCGACCATATCGCTAACTTATCAATTTTATATAAAAATCAGAAAATTGGTCTCGACCTGCAATTATCAGGCGTCTATACGGGAAAATCGATATCACAGGTTTCAGGTTGGGATGGACTTGATTACTGGAGTATGCCAAATACGACCCTTGATTTTTCATTCCAAAAGAAACTGAGCCGGAAAATTAATCTGAGTATTTTCGGTAAAGCCCGTAATTTATTGAATTCGCCGGCTATAACCCGTATTTTGAAATCAAATGACTATTATCTGCCGGGAAGTTTACAATTGCCCCAACAGGATAGTCCAAACAGTATTATTGTTCAAAAGGAAATATACGGACTCAGTTTTTTGCTCGGTTTCAGGTATACATTATAAAAAATTAAACTCTAAATTAATAACTCAAAAATAAAATAAATTATGAAATCAAAAATTATTTCTTATAGCGCATTGGCATTGTTTGTTGGCAGCATGCTAACATCCTGTACGCCGGATCAGAATACTGTTTCTACACCTCCGATTCAAATCGGACAAAGTGTAAGTGATGCCACTCCTTTAAGTGGAAGTGTAAAAGGTACTATGTTGTCAGGAAAAACCTACACGATTGGTGACGATGTTACTGTGAATGCGGGTGATACTTTATTATTGCAATCAGGAGTAACTGTAAAGGTTGGCAGAGGGAAAACAATTTTAGTGAAAGGGGTTCTTATTTCTTTAGGAAGTAAAACTCAGCCCAACTTTATCGGACCAGATAAAACGTTTACAAAAACAGATGCAGTTGGATATTCATCAGCAGCTGACTCAGCTTTCATTGGCTACTGGACAGGTATCAACTGTGAACCTTCCTGTTCCCTTCTGGAACTTAAATGGACACATGTTGACTACACCGGAGGGAATTTTGGTGCAACTTTCTTTCCAACAAAAGGTAAAGCAGGTGATGGTTCATTTGGTATTTTCTTCCAAAATTCAACGGGTGATTTTATTATGGAAGATAGTTGGATGTATGGAAGTATTGACGATGCCATTCGGGTATCGACAGGTCGTATTCATGTCATGCGTAATACGTTCGAAAAATGTGGTTTCACCGGTGGTGATGGTATAAATGTAAAGAGCGGTTCGGTTGGAGATATTGCTTACAATCTATTTGTGGGAGGTGCAACAAATTCGAGTAAAGCTTCTAACAAAGGGGGTGTAGGTCCGCAAACCAATGTGAATATGTATAATAATACTTATATTTCAGGTGGTTATCGTCAAAAGGATCCAACAGGACGTGGTGGTTCAATCAATTATGAAGAAGGAGCTAAAGGTAAAGCTTTTAATAACCTTATGGTAAACTGTCGTGCAGGTGTTCGGATTCATAACAATCCTGCAGCTGATGTTGTAAATATGTCATATGGATACAACTACACATATGGTGATTCTTTAAGAGTGATGAACAATGTTTATCCGGTTATGCCAACAAGTACGGTAACTATACCTCAATCTACTGATATTCCTGCATATACAGCTCTTTTGTCAAACCCAAATTATCAGCAGGCCTATCTCTATACCATTGTTGGTGGAGTTTGTCCAAATATAGTTCAACCTTACGATGGTTCTGCTTATGTAAAAGTTGGGAATCCAATGTTTGTAAATTTCCAACTTCCAATGACCGGAATCAGCCGTTTGTCTGATGTTTCGGCAGTAGGTTCATTTAATTTCAGACTTCAATCAGGTTCTCCTGCTATTGGAAAAGGAACTGCCGATGCTTCGAAAATCGTTCCTTTGAATGCTACACTGGTAACTAATGATAAATTCAAACCTACTGAAGTAACTCTGCCGGGAGTTGATATGGGTTGTTATCAAAGTAATGGTTCAGGAAATCAACATTAATTTTTTATACCTTAGATGTCAAGTAAACTCCCGCTTATTAGCGGGAGTTTTTTATAAAAATTCAAATAATTCAAAGTATGAAAACAGTATTATTAAAAATTCAATTCAATCATTATACTAAATTATTCAATCGATTCAGTTTTTTCGGATTGGTTTTGTTGGTTAGCTTTAGTTTTAATTCTCAGATTAGCGCACAGACTGCCGGAATTACTCAATTTATTTATACTTCCGATTTACATTATGGAGTGAATCGTACTTTTAGAGGAAAGGATCATGTTGAAAGTTCAGAAGTCAATAAAGAGATGATTAAACAAATGAATCAACTTCCATTTGTTTCATTTCCTGTCGACGGTGGTGTAAATGCCGGAAAAACAATAAAATATATCGATTATCTGATTATAACAGGTGATATTGCCAACAGACAACAAACCGGAATTCAGTCAGCGTCAACATCCTGGGATCAATTTCAATCAGATTATTCATCTAAAAATTTTAAATTTAAAAACTATAATCGTAAATCTCCCACGGTGTTACTTGAATGTGGAAATCATGATATTTCGAACGCTATTGGTTATCCTAAACCGATGGTACCATTAACAGATCCAACTTCAATGGTAAAGATTTATAATTTGATGATGAAGCCGGTGACACCCAGGACTAATGAGTCTTATAATTATAAAACGGATAAAATAAACTATTCCAGGAATATAAATGGTGTTCATTTCGTATTTATTACATTGTGGCCTGACTCTGTCAACCGGAAATGGATGGAAAACGATTTAAAAAATGTACGTTCAACAACTCCTGTAATTATATTTACTCATGATGAACCTGAATGTGAAGCCAAACATTTTACAAATCCAAACGGTAACCATGACATAAACCCAAAAGATAATTTTGAAAATTTACTGCAGGAACGATTGAAAGACGGAAACAGTGTGAAATCGGGCACAGCTATCGAACAAGGTCATTTTACAGCATTCTTGAAATTACATAAAAACATTAAAGCTTATTTTCATGGGAATACAAATTTCAATGAATTCAGAAATTATACCGGCCCGGATAATGATGTCATGCTGCCTGTATTCAGAGTCGACTCTCCCATGAAAGGACAATTTTCGGGAATAGAAGCTACAGACGAAAAAGGCGATGAAACGAAACTGTCTTTTCAGGTTATCTCGATGAATGCTGAAGCCAAAACGTTGACTGTTCGCGAGTGTTTGTGGAATACCGCCGGAGCCGCGTCTCCAATAGTTTGGGGTGAAACTTCAACAATTTCATTGAAATAAATTTCATGGAGAAAAATAAGGCCCCAATTACAAACCGATAAATCAATTATTTATTTAAAGCGATCGATATGGAAATTCAAACATATAATATAAAGAACTTTCTACTTCCTGAAAGTTCAAGAAGCATGTCGTGTTATCATGCCAAAGTGATGGAAGATGGAATAATGAAACTGACAATACATGATTGTAAAAGATCCATTCAGTTGAAAAATGATTTAAATAATCCGGAAGAAATAACAGAGGCTATAGACAAATTAAAAAGTCTGGCTGATGGAGTCAATAATTTGATTGTATTTATCAAGGAAAATTATGTAAAGTAAAAGCAGGGTTTTATTTTACTCTGTAAATTTGGGATTATAGAGTAAAATGCCTGCATTTAGTCCTATACTCCATTGATCTGAACTATAATTGACATAAATGCCTGCCGGGGCTTTTGTAAATTATATACCAGTGTACTTCCCGACATAAACCGGAGACCTGTTTCATAGACTCATTTATGGTTTGGTAAGGCATAAATGCAGCTTGTTCCATGGTTTCCAGTCTAAACGAATTTTTAAAATTTCTATTCTAGCAGATTCAATCGCACGCCGGCGCAGGAGTTATTTTGCTGTTGGCATTTGTGAGGGAAAATTTCGAAATAAAGCTCTCTTTTGATTGATTTCATTGCTTGAAATGCGACGTCGGACTTTTATTTTGATAATCCCGATCTGTTTCTCTGTTTCATCATAACCAATTTTTACCAGGCTATCAATGCGGGAAAAATCAAACATGGACTTATTTTTCAAATCAAAATTCAGTACAATTCCCAATGAGTCAGGAATACAGTAATTTGTATTGTTGATAATCATATTTTGCAGTTGCATTAAAATGTCATTCGGATTGGCTTGGGGAGGATTATAAGCTACAACACTGCCTATCATAAAATCGGGATGAAAAGATTGCTGCATGATATCAGCCGGAAAATTATTATAAATGCCACCATCAAAAAGCAGGCGGTTGTCAACTTTTGTTGCTTCAAAAATAAAAGGAAATGACATGGATGCCCGGATTGCGGTAGCCAAATTGCCACTACAAAAAATGAAGGATTCTTTGTGGTAAACATCAGAAGCTACACATCTGAAAGGCACAAAAAGACTATCGAAATTTTCTCCCGAGCGCTCAGTAGCTTCCCGGGTTAACTGTTCCAAACCTTTCTGCATTTTTTGTGGTTGAATAATATGTGTAGGTATGAAAAACTTTTTCGGGAATTTAATCTCCATCTTTTTCCATTTTTTAAAATCGGATGATTTGAAAAAGCTAATCATTTCATCCGGGGAATAGCCCGAAGCATACAAACCCCCAATTAAAGCGCCGATTGAAGTTCCCGTAATGTAATCGATCGGAATATTGTTTTCTTCCAGGGCTTTTATCATGCCAATGTGTGCAATGCCCGGAGCACCACCTCCACTTAATACAAGTCCGACCTTTTGGGAGAAAACCGGTTGAATATAAAGTGTGAAACAGATTATTATGCGAATTGCATGTTTCAATCGTAAATGACTAAATTGTAAATGCGTTTATTCTTCAAAGCAATAACCGTAACCAAGTCGGGTGACAATATTCCGCTCGTAGATACCGATTTTCTTCCGTAAGCGGGTTATGTTAACATCGATGGTACGATTAAGTACGCTGTCTTCGTCGGACCATACCCGGTTGAGAATTTCATCGCGCGAAAAGACGCGGTTTCTGTTTTCGAGAAAAAGCTTCAGCAATTCAAATTCTTTCTTAGTCAGGAAAACTTCCTTTTTTTCCAGTAATACCTTTTTATTAACCGAATTCATTTCAAGCTTATCATACCTGATAATTTCGTCTTTGTTTGTCTTTTTGGAAGATTCCACTCTTCTGATCACGGCATTGATGCGGGCCATTACTTCGCGGATTGAAAAGGGCTTGGATATATAATCGTCAGCACCGATGGTAAAACCGGTTAATCGATCGTTTTCACTAATTTTGGCTGTTAAAAATATAATCGGGATGTTGGCGGTTCTGGGATTGTCGCGAATGATGCGTGCCATCTTAAATCCCGAGATGCCGGCCATCATTACATCAAGCAACAATAAATTATAAATCAGCAGGTCTTTTTTTAAAGCTTGTTCGGCAGAATAGGCCACATCAACGGAATAACCTTCATTTTCGAGATTAAACTGAAGGATTTCACATAAGTCTTCTTCATCATCAACAACCAAAATACGATACAGATCCATAATTAATTTGATATTATTCTTGTAAATTATTACATAGTTTTAAATATGTAATTCATGTCAAAGTAATAAAAAATATATTACAGATTTATGATAGCGGCATTACAATAGTGTTATAATCAGCTTTATGCAATTTTAAATAAAAGAGCAGGAAAATCAGTTGATTTTCCTGCTCCGATATAATTGACTGATTAAACCCTAGTGTTATAATGAAAGCGGTATCCATTTGATAGAGATGGACGAAAAACTGGGGACATCCGGTGGTGTAAGGGTTTCTGAAATATTAGCTTTTGTAAAATTAAAGTAAGAAAAGTTCCCGGTGTCATCCTTATCCGATAATTCCATGCAAATCCGGTAGTTGCCATCTTTCACTACTGAACCATGACTGTCCGTACCATTCCAAACGGCATAGATGATACCATG
>Ga0172379_10006743_pt1 | contig 15201 bp, 14 predicted proteins | sample GrowelOW334metaG_FD_119756 | JGI IMG/M metagenome (GOLD analysis project Ga0172379, IMG submission 119756) | Groundwater microbial communities from an aquifer near a municipal landfill in Southern Ontario, Canada - Groundwater well OW334 metaG | ecosystem: Environmental > Aquatic > Deep...
TATCAATGAACATGGTACTCTCCCTTTTTGAACCAGTTAATAGATCAAATTGAGAGAGTACCTTTTTTTTGAATGTCAGACTAGATCGGATCTTTTAGTATTTTGACGAACTCCTGTATATATGCCCTAACAAAAACCCAAGGCTTATTTTTGCGATTATTCTTAATGGACTTCTTCCCGCAGAGGACTGTTCTATCAATTACAATACAGATGTTATAGATAAAATATGTTTATTTTTAAGTGACCTTGCTGAAGGGGCTACGCAACCTTATTTTGACTCTTCCCGTTCGAGTTCTTCCAGCTCAGCGAATGTAGTTTTAAGTAACGGAAATTTTTCCCAGTCTTCGTAATCAAAATGCCACCATTCAGTCCTAATGGTTGTAAACCCATGGCTTTTCATAAGATCTTCGAGTAAATGGCAATTTTTTGCTACTTCTGTTGACATCGTTTCGTAGTTACGATGTGCGCGTTCGGTAAAATCATCAAATCCAGAGGGCATTGTAAGCTCTATACCAGTTTTGAGATTTATGAGTGTCAAGTCAACTGCCGTACCACGATTATGCCGAGATCCCCTGCCATTCTCCCAGTCTGGTTTAAATACATAATTTGCATCAGGACAGATCTTCCAAAAAATTTCTTGGATGGGAAATGGTCGGTAGCCATCAAATATTTTGAGTCCCAGGCCAAGAGGAGCCAGTTCATTCTGGATGGCATCAAGTTTTTTTGCCACAGCGTCTTGAACGTAACATTTGGCAACCGGATAGACCTGTTTTTTTGTAAAATTATTGGTGGTTGCGTAGCGAATATCGAGTTTGACTGATGGGTTTATTTTAACAAGTTCGACAAGCTTGCCGTACAATGTGCTGGCGATAAGCAATAAGTAAACCGTAACTATTCGATTAACTTTACAAAAACGCAACATTATTCACCTTTAGTTAATGGAATTGGTAGGTGTCCCTCTGCCTGAGCTCTACCCCAAAGAACATCCATTGCGGCGGCGAGCGCATCAGGATCATTTTCATATGCAACGATAGTTGGGGTTCTAGGGAGTAGGTAAAGACAGTATGGAGTTGTACACAGAATTTGTACGACCTCTTTACCTCTTTCGAGTGCTGTTTTTAAAAACAGTTCGACGGCTGAAGCGAGTGTTGTGACCTTACCAAACTTTCCCTGATTCTGGGCGAGCTGAAAAATGCGGGCAACAATGGTGTGACTGTGGTCTATGGCATCAAGCATGGTGGTAACAGATGTTTTGTCTGCGTCAAGCGGTAGGTAAAGTGAGCTTCCCTCTGACTGTTGGCCGATATCGACAATGGCGACATCCTCATTGTTGATGGAAAGTGGCAATGTCCCGGAGGTGTTATTAATGACCGTGATAGCTTTTGTATATAATAATTTCTTCAAAGAGTAGGCTTTTTCGTTGTGGGTAATTGTAGCAATGTTCTTTGTCTCAAATTCACGGTTTTTGTTAAGTCCCAATTTTTCTTTTGTTTTCAAAATTCTAAGCACGTGCGCATCAAGCTCCTTGCTATTCATGCTTCCATTCTTTACAGCTTCGATAATGTGCGCGATTGAGCCTTCAACATCGAGAGGGCAAAGAATTATATCATTTCCTGCTTGAACAGCTCGGAGAGAAGACTCGTGAGGTAAAAAGAATTTTGCGATACCCTTCATATTCATGCCGTCAGTTATGATAAGCCCTTCAAATCCTAGCTGCTTCCGTAGAAGATCTGTGATAACCGATCGTGATAAAATGGCAGACATATTGGGACTTCCTAATGCCTCGATTGCTATGTGAGCTGGCATAATTGCATCTACGCCGCCATCAATAAGCACTTTGAACGGATAGATTTCTTCGGCCATTAAGCGCTCACGCGAATGGTTAATAACAGGTAGATCTAAATGAGAGTCAACGGACGTGTCACCATGGCCTGGGAAATGTTTTGCGCAGGCCAAGACGCCTGCCGATTGAAGTCCCTTGGCAAACAGCAGCCCTTTGCGCGCAACAGCTTCTTTGTAGTGCCCAAAGGACCTGGTACCAATAATCGGATTTGCTGGGTTTGTGTTTATGTCGACTACAGGGGCAAAATTAATATGAACGCCAACAGCCTTACATTGCTGACCAATTTCTTGCCCAACTTGATAAATTAACGATTCGTCTTGTATGGCGCCCAGTGTCATATTTTTAGGAAATTGAATAGTGTCTTTAAGCCGCATGCTTAATCCCCATTCACAATCTTGTCCGATGAGAAGAGGAATATGCGCAGCATTTTGTGCCCGGTTGATGAGAGCAACTTGTTTTCCAGGATCGCCAGAGAACATGATAAGCCCGCCAATGTGACAATCGCGGATGAGGTGTTGACAATATGATTCACGGTCGATATTTGGATTGAAACTGTAAAGCATTGCTGCATTAGGAGGAGGTGTTGCTGCTATAGACACCATAAAGAGCTGCCCAACTTTTTCTTCCAGCGTAAGTTTTGCTAATGTTTCATCAGCCCATGAAGTCTCGGCCGACATTATTAAAAACTGTGTACTGACGATGAGCGATATAAAAGTGATACAGGGTACGTTGAATTTGTGAAAAAGAAACATAAGACTCCGTTATTTTTTATTAGAATTACCTAACGAGGACGGCCGTGCGCAAACTTTGTGCTTTATTTTCAGGAGCAAAATATGACCCCAAGAAAACAAATTTTCCTGTTGGCGTCATAGTTACGCCGCTTGCAATTTTTGTTGTATCAGTCCCAATGATCTCTTTAATTGGGGAAATTATGATACCGAGGCAGTCAATGGGAATATTTTTTTCCTGTACTTCTTGCATGCTTTTTGCAGAAGAGCCATAACTTTCAATCATCTTTCCGTCACCAATGTACATCATAACGTGATCAATTTTCTCTCCTTTTTGATCTTTGGCAAAAAAGATAAGATCAGCTGGTTGCAAATCTTTTCCTGTCGCAAGCTTGTTTGATGCTCTGTATTGAGGTCCAGCATTGCGAGGAATTTCAAGGCCTTGTCCAAGGTATGCCAGTTCCGTAAATGCTGAACAGTCGATGCCGGTAATTTGTGTGGTGATGCTTTTATTGACTGGACTTCTGCCGCCCCAAACATAGGGCGTTTGAGGATCTAAAAATAACATTGCGTGTTGTATAATTTTTTCACGCAAGAGATTTTCTGGTTCTGTTACTTCATTGGATAGTTTATAGATGCGACTTTGTGCATCAAGGTACCCTACTATCTTTTCATCTATAACAACGGCTAGCCAATCGTGATTGATTTTTTTTGTTTCCAGCTTTGTCCCAAAGCCTAACTGGCCAACGTGCTTACTGGTCTTGTCCATTGCTGTGTACAGTGTCGTCCACAAGTCTTGCAGAACGATGGTGTAGTTGGGGAATTTGGTAACAGGTTGTAAACAAGATTTTAAAACAAATCCCGAACAGACATCCCATTTTTGTTCTGCTTTATTCCAAGTCTTTTGTCCTGGGATTTTGATCTGCATCCATCCAGGGTTAGTTGGTGCTTGTTCGGCCAGGATGCATTCAGAGAAATAGACTTGCGTATCCTGTGGGCCAATATCACCAGACATTGCAGGACCTTGCAACCCCTCAGGAACTGGTTTGGGGGTTATTCTTACGTCAGCAACCGGAGTGCAGACAACCATTTTTTGCTGATGAAGTGAATCAGTTTGTACTTTACAAAAGTGTTGGTAATCTTGTGCTGTTTTCCATGTTCCTGCCCAGATCCAACCGTGCTTAAGAAATGTTGTTACACAGACGCTTTCTGGTGTTAAAAATCCCTTCACACCGGTTTGCGTACGATCACGGTAGCGTATACCTTGAATAGGGCTTACGTCATCGCCGTCAACAAAAGGATTAACGAGTGGATTGATATCGATAGCGGTGCCAAGCCCATGCTCAGACGTGGTGTTAGTACCTGCAATACAGCGATAAAAGAAAGCGGAGGAGTTGTTTGCGGCCATTGATGCATTGTCAACATCACCGCGCGCCATACCAGGCTTGAAAAAATCATCAATCAGACGCATGGACTCGATTGGAAATTTTGCCTCAAAAAGTTCTGCAAAGATTGCAATTACATCAGTGGCAATATCTTTATGAACAATCATCTCGCCTTGGTGCTCTTTGCTATCGAATCCCCAGAACGGAGTTATTAGGTAACGCAAGTTCTCGAAAGGGATTGGACATTCTGGCGTCCATGATTTGCCAACGATGCGTTGTTTGGTAGTGGCGTCGATGGGAGAGATGGTTCTTTGTGGCTGGGCTGCATACGATAGACATGTAAGAAGTGATAGAACTGCGGCGCTTATACTACGTTTCATATTACTCCTAGAGACTTTGAACGTTCTTGAGACCGAGATAGTTATAGATGCCCAATAAATAAGCCTGGGCAACTTGGACAACACGAGGTGGTGTATAAAAATCTTCGAATCGAACTGAAGCATCTGCAAGCTGCTCAGCTACTTCTGGATTATTTTGAATCAATGTTTCTCCATAACAAAGTGGACTTTGGACAAGGCGAGTGAGCGCCAAATTGCGGCAGTAAACTCCATCCGTTACGAAGCGTGAAATTTCTGGTTGGTAGTTATCTTTAGACTGCAGGGGGACATTGAGCGTAGCGTTGAGTGTTTGCGCAATAGTTGAAGAAAGTGCAAGAGAATTTTCAAGGTCGTCAGTCAGGAGTAACCGTAGGAATTCATAATGGGATTGTTGCGTTGTAAGTTCTCCCTTTAAAAAATTTCCGGGAATGAAGGTGAGAATATAGTTTGCTTTAGACGTATCATTAACTTCCATAGCATTGTAATGGATAATGATTGTCAGATGAGGGGCAAACGCGTTAATTTTTTCTGCACGTGCTCTTAGATCATAGCCATTGTAACAGCGCCTAAAGAGTGTTTGCTTTATGAGCTCTACTCGCTTATCTAACGTAGTGACGTCGAACCTCTTGTTCAATTCCTCTGGTGAGCTTCCATGTGCTATGAGGTAGTTTATTATTGTTTGTTGGATTTTAGGGTCAAACCAATCGTTTTCGTTAGTGATCTTGAGTTCTTGTATGCACCACTCTGAAAATGATAGTTGATAAACGGGTTGCCCAGGCTCCTCTCGTGTTAATAAAACCTTGGCGCCAAGTTGTACAAGGCATGAGCGCAAAATTTTTGCAGTTGCCGTAGCCAGTGTTCCTTCATCAAATTGAACGTGTTGATTATTTTTGTGGGCAAGCTTCATGTCAATAAATCGGTCTTCAATGCGTGCCATCACACCACCAAGATGTCCGGGGTCGAGCGCAACGCGTAGCCCAGCAAGAGGTTGGTCGGAATTAAAATTTGGCTTGAATATGTTACGTATCGGTTTTTGTTTGGCTCCAAATTTTAACGTAAATTCAGGCGTAGCTTTTTCAGGTGTTGTAAACATGATTAGTTCGCTATCAGTGATGGTATAAAAATCACCAATGGTCGGATTGCGCAACAGATAGTTGTTTATTTTGCTTTCAATCTCTTGGCGACTGGTTGTTTCTTGGTAGGCGTCAAAATCGGTGAATTGTGGCGCAGCATACTGAGTTGAGATTGTAAACAAAAGGACGAGGATAGATCTAATTAATTGCATGTTTCCCTTAACTTATCGTTATCATCGTTGAAGCTCGCTTATTATATCTCTAAGAAGCTTCCAGAATCAATAATTTCTATAAAGAAATCTGGCTCTTTTAGATGCTGATTTCTTTATGGTGAATCGTCCAAGCTCAACAAACTCTTCTTTTCGTCCTATAAACCGATTGGTTAATTGTTTTGGCATATTTTGTCTCTCGCCTTGGTACTGCAAAATAAGAAAACGGTATTTACAGTACCAAACTCGCCGTTATTTCTGGTACTGTAAATACCGTAATGTCAAAGCTTATGCCTATGCGTAGGTAACACCTTTGTTTACACCCAATTTCAAAGTACTATTTTCGGGTGAAGAAGGATTTTGCAATGTGGCCTCCATGACGTGGTTTGATCGCTGTTTAAAAAACCGAACGATGCCCTGCTGAACAGCTTTACTTGGTGCAAGCACAATAACGAGCCCCCCCCGCCCAGTACCTGTTAATTTTGCTCCGTATGCGCCAAGCTCGAGGGCTGCCTCAATAACGCTATTGATCCCTGGATGGGATACCGTAAGCGCATCTAAAAGTTGTTGGTTTTCAAGCATAAGCTGACCGATCTTTCGTGTATCGCACATCTGTAAAGCCTTGCCGGCACGGTTAACTAGATCGTTGTACGCGGCACATAGTGATGTAAAGAGTGATGGATTTGTCGCTCGTAATGTTGCTATATCGTTTATGGTCTCTTTAATTGCACAGCGTTGTCCGCTATCGATGATGGTGAAAAATAGTGTGTCTTCACTCGATAAGGGAAGCATAGGAGCGTCTTTTTTGGGGTGATTATTTTTAGAAAAATATGTAATCCCACCGTACAGTGCTGCAGCAATGTCAACGCCACTTGGATTGCCATGGACAGCTTTTTCGCCATGCAATGCTGCGGCATAAAGTTCATTGTTCTTGTAGCCAAGCGAAAAGTAATTATTAAGTGCTGTTGCGATACTTACCGCCGCTGCTGCGCTTGCTCCAATCCCGCCGTTGGTGACCATAAGCGAGCCAGCAAGTGTTATAGAAAGATTATTGGGCAGCCCGAAATAGTCCAGGATGCTACGGGCCATCATATAATAGTCATGTTCTTTTTCTGATGAGCGCTCTACGCCTGGTACAAACGGGCGGTGGTCGATAAGTTTAAATGTTTTGCCTGGGGTTACGGCGATAGTTGCCGTTGTTGATTGCTCAAGAGATGCGACGATGGCTGGTAAACCATAAACAACAAAGTGCTCGCCAAAAAGAATAATTTTTCCAAAACCTTGCCCGTGAATCATAGAGATCCGTTCGTGGTGAGGAGGCGTCTACGATTCATGGATTCGAGACACTCACAGAGTTCGTTCCTCACCACGAACGGTAAGGGACGCTGTCTCGAACCATACGGATCTATCAATGATGTTCCACCTGGTGTCATGCTTGGTCCAATAAAAATTTAGTGCCATAATGAATAATCCCTTTTTCACCATCAGCATACAAGCGCCTGAACACAGGAACAACGTGCGCGCCGATATAAAGTTTTTCTTTATCACTATCGGTAAGCTGCCCTAACATTCTAACGCCTTCATCAAGATCTATGAGCGCAAGAATGTAAGGCGTTGTAGCACCAAATTCAGGGCCGGACGTTGTTACCTCGGTGAAGCTAACAATGGCGCCATGACCACTGAGTTTATATGGTATAAACGTTGTGTGCTCGCAAGTACAGATGTAAGTACGTGGAAAGAATATTTTTTTGCATGAGGTACATTGTTGTCCTGTTAAGTGATAATGTTGTCCTGTGTTGCGCCAATCGATGAGCGGACTTTTCATTTTTCTCCTATTGGAAACCCTTTTATTCACGTGAAAAAATATGAACACCAACGGTTGCTCCAATGCCACCCATTGAATGTGTTAGCCCAACCGAAGCATTTTTTACTTGTCGCTGCTCACATTGACCTTGCAACTGTCTGACGATCTCTACCGCTTGACCAACGCCGCTTGCTCCGACCGGATGTCCTTTTGCTTTAAGGCCACCTGAACAGTTAACGGGAAGTTGTGCATTAAAATACGTAAGCCCTTCTACGGTTGCCTGTGCGGCTTTGCCAGGTTGGAAAAAACCACAATCTTCAAGCGCTATAATTTCCCCCATACTGAATGCATCATGAACTTCCACAACATTGACTTCGTTAGGCGTAAGTCCTGCCATTGCAAAAGCTTTGCGCGCGGCAATATGCGTTGCTTTGCAGGTGATAATACTTTCGCGATCTGCCAGTGCAAGCGTGTCGGTTGCAAGCGTTGATGCAATAATATAAACAGGGTTGGTATTGATTTTTTTTGCAAACTCTGGCGTTGCGATGATGAGTGACGCTGCGCCATCACTCACCGGAGAACAATCAAGGATAGACAGTGGATCTGCTACCATCGGTGCATTTATGACATCGGCAAGTGAAATTTTTTTGCGAAAGTGGGCCAATGAATTCATGGATGCATGAAAGTGATTTTTGATGCTGACATGAGCAAGATCTTGTCGTGTGGTGCCGTGGTGATGCATGTAAGCTCGTGTAACCATGGCAAACAATGCTGGGAAGGTTGCGCCGACACTGTATTCTGATTCGTAACTTGCAGCGGCCATTAACGATTGAATGGTAGTTGCTGCCGGGCTGTCGGTCATTTTTTCAACGCCATTAACAAGCACAACATCTGCTTTGCCTGATTCAAGCATTGCGATGCCGGTATGAAGCGCGAGCGCTCCCGAGGCACACGCTCCTTCGACATGAACACTTGGAATATTCAAATGTAGAATATCAGCTGCAAGCGCACCGATATTGAGTTGCCCACTCAATGATCCTGAACACATTGATGATGTGACAATGTAGTCGATATCGGTTGATTTAATCTTGGCGTCTGCAATCGCACCGCAACTCGCTTGAGCAAGTAGGTCGGTAAACCTGGTATCCCACAATTCACCGTAGCGCGTTGAAAACGAACCGAGGACTGCTATTTTCATGATGGTCTCATTGCGGTTATGCGTTGATACTCAAGAAACGAAAGATATTTTTTTTGCTGTAATGGTTTAATAAAAGTTGTGCGTTGTTGCTGATAACGCGGCAGCTGACTTGTTGTTGTCATAATAAATGCATCGCCTCCTGCTCCGCTTCCAAAACTTGCAACTAAAATACGTTTGCCTGGTTGTGCTTGGTCGAGAACGGCAGCAAGTCCAAGGAGCGTTGTTGCACTATAACAATTTCCACAGGTTTGCACGATCATACCGGTTTCGTACTGAGAGCCGTTAAATCCAAGTTGTTTGGCGATGGCAGTCACAAATTTCGCGTTAGGTTGGTGGAAGACAACGTAATCAATATCCGCTGTTGTTAGATTGTTATCATTTAAAATTGATGTAACAAGTTGTTCGACTATCGAAAAATATGCCGGCTGGCCGGTAAAGCGTCCGGTGTGTTCAGGATAGCGTTGCTCGGCTCGTCGCCAAAAATCAGGAAGATCTACGGTGATGGAATGTGAGGCATCGACGGTAGCGATTACTTCGTTAGCATTGTTTCCAATTAAAAATGCGGCACTTCCAGCTGCGGCAACATATGCAAGAATATCATTAGGATGAGCCTGGGCAACATCGCATCCTATTGCAAGCGCATAGGGCGCGAGCGATGAGCGTACCATAGCAAGCGCGGCATGTAGGGCAGCTGTTCCACCTTTGCAGGCAAATTCAATATCTGCTGCAGTGTAATAACGACCAATACCGAGCGCTGTGCCAACAATTGCGGCACTTGGTTTAACGGCGTATGGGTGGCTTTCGCTCCCGACATAGATAGCCCCGATGTTTGTTCTATCGATAGTAGTTGTTATGATTGCTTGCTCTGCCGCACTGACTGCCATAGTTATTGCATCTTCATCGTAACCGGCAACGGTTTTTTCAGTAACGCCAAGGCTGGCGAAAAGTTTTGGTAAGTCTTCTTGTTGTGCTGAAGCCATTGTTTCCAGCGTAATACGGTAGTTGGGAAGATAGGTCCCGTATCCAATAATGCCGCCACAGTTCATTATATGTGCTCCACAGTTTTTAAAGCGCGTTGGTGGAGGTGCATGTGCCCTTGTTGAATGCCTTCACAGACGAGTGCTCGTAGCGCTGCAAAATTTTGTGCAAGACCGACTGCCGTCATGATGCCCCCGAGTTCTTGCGCCGATGTTGGTTGTAGAATTGCTAAAGATGTTTTAGCGATTGGATTTATTTGTGTACTGCCGCCGACGATTCCAACGGGGATAGGAAGCTCTAGCGTGCCAACTAAATCGCCATTGGGTTCTTGTTGATAATGAGACAGTGGCATGTAGGTTCCTGACCGTGCGGCGTAACTGTGAGCGGCTGCTTCAAGAGCACGTGTGTCATTGCCAGTTGCGCGCGCTACCGCTTCAACCCCGTTCATAATGCCTTTGTTGTGAGTTGCTGCGCGCCTAATGTCTGCACATGCAAAAGCATGCGCATCGAGAAGTGCATCGATAACGTTTTGGCCAAGTTCTGCGATACTCCAACGAGCCGATGCTTTGGCGATACGTTGAATGCTGTAATTTGAAATAACTGCCATACGAACTGTTCCCTTGCTTAGTTGGGCAATCATTGGTGCAATGCCTTCAGCCATGGTATTAACAATATTTGCTCCCATTGCGTCACGGACGTCAACGGTGAGCGTAACGATGAGCATTGTGCCGCGCGTTGTTTGTAATTCAACACACTTTATATCTTGTGCTCCGCCACCTTTACTTACTAACATTGGATCTTTTTGATTTGCACATTCAAGCAGGAGCTTGTTATGTGCCATGATAGCGGCAACTGCCGCGTTAATATCGGGAACATTGACAACCTGTATAAGCCCTTCCATGAGCGGCTCGCTCCACGTTACGGTAAAGCCACCGGCCTGTCGTGCTCGTTTTGCGCCATGACTTGCTGCAGCGACAACACTTGGCTCCTCAGTTACCATGGGGACAAGAAGCTCTCGGCGGTTGATGATAAAGTTTGTTGCGATACTTAAGGGTGTTGGCAGGGTTGAGATGACATTCTCGCTCATGAGGTTGAATGTTTGGAAAGCATGTCCTTGAAAATCAAGTAATGTTTGTACGTGATTGATAGAAAGGCCTACAAAGGTCTCAACCTTGCTTACCCTTGTGTGGGGCGATTCTTGGTAAAAATTGTGAAGGGCACTCTGCTTTTTCTGATTTTCCATGACTCATAGCAGCAAGAAGGATTATCCATCAAAAACTACTTGCAAACTATACCGGGAGATTATGGCTTTGTCTACGATGTTTTCGCTGGTCCAAGGCATTCAGCTTCCCGGCGATTTCGGCCATTTGCCTCTTTATTATTAACGTGCTCATGAGGACTCTTTTTCAAGATAATCATTCTTTATTATCGAGACTTTTTCCGCTTAATGCGTCACCGACATGAGAAGTCTGAATTCAGACTTCTCATGTCGGTGTTTGTTTGTCTATCGTATCTTCTATCAAATCAGTGAGTTTTTTCTACAAAGATTGTGTCGTCTTCGATTTGATTAAGTCCTCTTGCAATCTTTCCAATTCTTTTATTCTTTTTTCAACGGAATTTCGCTTACTTTCTGTTAGGGTAACTCGCAGATTCATTATGTCACGACCAAATTGAGCGAGAGCAAACCTTCCTATCGTGCCGTTGAAATTAATCACAGACACGAGTTGCCTGTAGCAAGCAAGCATTCTATAAATCAACTCAGGATTGACCTGCTTTTGGGACTTCAAAAGTTCCTCTGCCTCTTTTAGATCAGTCCCCAGGCGCTCTTCATCTTTAACGCTTATGCATTCATCATTCATATTTTTACGAATTGCCACAAATTCGTCACGAAGAAATTCCGCTTTGTTGCGCTGTGGATCATCCTGATCGGTAACTGTTGAGGCGGAACTTGTTGCAGGATTGGCAAGATTCTGTGCGGCTCTTTGAGCCGCAAGCTTATCTTTGCGCTCTTGAAGTTGGGCGTCCCTGCTCATGTTCTGTGGGTTATTTTGAGTAATAACTGTTGAGGAAGCCGAACTTGTTGTAGGCTTGGCATTGTCTTGGGCGATTTCTTGAGCATCATTTGTGATGAGAGGTCGAGTAGATGTTGTTTTTTGTACAAGCTGGCCAGGCGTCGTAACTTTGGGCCCGGTGCTTAACGTTGTAGAGGATGGCCAATGAGAATGAGCAGTCGTTGTTTTTTGTGAAGGTTGGCTAAGTGTCATGATTCTAGGCCCGGTGCTCGGTTGTGCTGCGGGCAGTTTATTTTTGTACGAAGTTGAGCTTGAGGTTGTGGGTTCGTGAGTTTTTTGACTTTCTTTTTGATCGAGTTGCTGTTGCATTAGAAGATCTTGATTCTCTTTTTGTTTTGGAAGATCATTTTGCTTTCGGAGCTTTTGGTTCTCTTTTTGAAGTTGTATATTCTCAAGTTCACGTTCGTGCACCTTTTGCAGTGAGCGACCAAAAAGCGCCTGGCACTGCGTGGCACCTAGGGTCTCACTTACTTCTTTCTCTATCTTCGCTATCTTAAGTCTTTGCTTCTCTTTTAAGAGTTCCTCATTTTTGTGCTTTTGTTCTGCTAGTTGAGCCTGTGCCTCGGCTAGTTGAAGCCTTGCTTTGTCAGTCAGAGTGGCCAAACCACTCTTGCCTAAAAGACTTTGGTAGTAGCCTATTGTACTGCTGAAAAACGTGTGGAATTCAGGTTTAATTGCATTTTGTAGCTGACTAAGTTTGTCATGTAGCTTTTCACCTTCATTCTCGGGAATACCAGTATTCGATTGTATATGCTCATCAATCTTAGAAAAAATAGTAGATGCCACCCTAAGGTAGCCTACTAGACTATGAAGTGTATCTTTGTCGGATAGTTTTGCATTGAAAATTGACGCGAGCATTAAGTTTTTATGTAATAAGTTTAATAAAATTTTGTCAGCAACGCCGTCAAGGCTGCTAGGGGCACTGCTCGTTTCAATAAATAGGGAAAGGCGCTCCTCGTATTCTTCGTTGTTGTCTACCTGCTTGCCTGAGGCTTGTTTTTCTAATCTATCAAGGCCTTCGGTATGGAGCTTCCCCCCCCACTCTAACTTCCACATCGGATCTTCGTTATTTACTGCAGCCGCCCACCCGACGCCTGTGAAGCCGGAGAGAATGGATATTATCAACAACAATTTTTTCATACGATCCCTTTCGTGGATGCGATTATGTAATGTGGTTTCCACCATGAAAACCCAAAAAAGTTCCATAGTCTAGCAAGCGTAATTTTGAAATCAAGTAAAAAATTGAGGTGCTCCATGTTTCAAAAATCGAAGATTGACTTTCGCATGAAGCCGATATTTGAGGAGTATAGAGTTTTGGAACTCCGAGCCACGTTATACTACAATGTAAGCGAAGACTTGTTTTATAAGTATCTTGGAATCCTATTATCCGATAAGGCATTGGGTATTGTTGAAACGATATCTTTTGTTACAGCGTAAAGTTGTATGTCATTTGGCATACAGAAATCCATATCATATGGAAGAAATAAGTTGTAGCGTCTAAAAAAATCTAAAAGTTTTTTCATGCCAGCTCTACTTATAACCATCGAGTAGGCGCCATAACGAGCAGTGATTTTTCGGATATTTGAGGTTACGTTGTATGGAGGGGCGGCGAACTTTTCCGGTTGAGCTGGAGAAAAATTTGGTCTTGGAGCATAACTTCGACAAATAATATACTCCCCCTTATTATTTTTTGTGTCTTGATCAGTAAAAAGTATGTCCCAATTATTTGTTCCAACAGCGCGATTTAGCTCTTCGATCAATGAAGAGATTATATGTGGATTTTGAATAACCCGAATATCATCCTCCATTACCCAAATAATCTTGTACCCGGAATCGTAAGCATCTTTAAGAATAGAAAGGTGGCTTAATAGAATGCCAATCGGACCGCGTGACATTTTATGGCAAAAATAATTTCTATTGGGGGTAGATATGGGCTCGTGGTGCCAGCCATCGTGTTCTAGGTAATATGTTCCCCATAATCCTCCTTTGATTTGCGCTTGGCTGACTATATCTGCCATATCAGGAGTATATTTTACCCCGAGTTCTGCTATTTCTTTTAGTGGTTTTTCCCAGCCATTAACAGCAGAAAATCTAAATGGTATGATGTTGTAGGGTGCTAGTTGCCCGAGGCTCAGCTTAAATTTTTCAGGTCGTTTATCTAAGTTGATCATATAAATGAAATCAATATTTTTGATCCCTGTGTACCCTATTTTATCTTGAGCCTTAATTTTTTTGAGATGTTTATCGAGACTTGAGTTGTCAGATGCGTGCAACAAGGTACAGAACGTTATACATAAAAAAGATATTGATTTTCTGTTCATGACTGCTCCCGGTACTAAGCTTTGATTTTTGAGTATCCTGGGCCACCATTATCTGATGGTGAATTTGGCGTTGTTGAAACGATATCTTCGGTTACGCTGTAAAGTTGCATGTCATTTGGTAGATAGAACTCCATATCATATGGAAGAAATATGTTGTAGCGTCTAAAAAAATCTAAAAGTTTTTTCATGCCAGCTCGGCTTACAATCATTGAATAAGCGCCGTAGCGAGCGGTAACCTTTCGAAGTGTTGATGATACATTATGGGGGGCAGCGGCAAATCTTTCTGGATGAGCAGGAGTAAAATTTGGTCTTCGAGCATAAGCGCGACAAGGCACATATTGGCCATTATTATTTTTTGTATCTTGGTCAGTGAAAAGAATGTCCCACTTATTTTCACCGACGAGATGGTTGAGCTCTTTTATTAATGAGGAAATTAGATGTGGATTCTTGATAACCTGAATATCATCTTCCATGACCCAAATAGTTTTGTAGCTCGAATTATACGCGTCTTTCAGGATAGAGAGGTGGCTTAGTACAATTGCAATTGCCCCTCTGGACATGCAATGGCTAAAGTAATTTCTGCCGGGAACATGCAGAATCTCATGGTGTGGCTGGCCATGGTCTTCTTCGAAGTAGCAGGTACCCCAAAGATCCTTTATCATTTCAGGCTTGTATTTTACCCCCAAATCATTCAGTTCGCTTACGGGTTTTTCCCATCCATTAATAGCAGAAAATCTAAACGGGACGATGCCAAAAGGTACTAATTGTTCTAGGCAATGGTTAAATTTTTCAGGGCGTTTATCCAGGTTGATCGTATAAATGAAATCAATATTTTTGATTCCAGCGTACCCTTTTTTATCTACAGCATTAATTTTTTTGAGATGTTTATCGATGATAGAATTATCAGATGCATGTAATAAGCCACAAAGCGCTATAAAGAAAAAAGATAGTAAGTTACGATTCATTGTTATCCCTTCTATTAGTATTTGTTCAAATACACATTCACTTCTCTTGTAATGTATCTATAAAAGAATGTGAATTCCATAAGAGGGAAAATACGTAAAAAAAGCACGCAAGGATATATATTTCTTCATAATTCGATTTTCAGTAAAAAAATTGATAATCAATGGTGAGTGTGTGGTACATAAACATCTAAAAAACTTATTAATTCTAGGAGATTTTCGATGAAGATCATTAGAGTTTATGCACAATA